>Ga0209630_10003710_pt1 | contig 13827 bp, 11 predicted proteins | sample COG_01_FD_184745 | JGI IMG/M metagenome (GOLD analysis project Ga0209630, IMG submission 184745) | Pelagic Microbial community sample from North Sea - COGITO 998_met_01 (SPAdes) (version 2) | ecosystem: Environmental > Aquatic > Marine > Neritic zone/Coastal water | place: Helgoland, sampling... | reverse complement strand
ATCCTGCCGCTGGCCCTGCAGACCGGTCAGGCGGGGCGCGAGATCCAGGGCCCGATGGCCATTGTCATTCTCGGCGGCCTGGTCACCTCGACCCTGATCAGCCTGCTGGTCCTGCCCGCTCTGATCTGGCGCTACCTGCGCGCACCGGCGGAGTCGGCGCATGAGGCGAACGCGGCTGCGGAGCAACCGGCCTGATGTTCGATCTGATCGTTCAGATCATTGCGGTTACCGGCGTGCTCGGCGTCGCGTTTCTGATGTTCGCTGAAAACGTCTTCCCGCCCCTGCCCTCCGAGGTGATCATGCCGCTGGCGGGGTTCGCGGCGGCCCGGGGGGATTTCAGCCTGACCCTGCTGGTGGCGGCGGGCACGCTCGGTGCTGTGGCGGGCGCCTGGGTCTGGTACGAAGTCGGCCGCAGGGTGGGACTGGATCGCCTGCGGCGCTGGTCCGCCGTGCACGGGCGCTGGTTCACGCTCGCGCCCGAGGACATCGATGGCGCTGCAAAAGTCTTCGACCGCCTTGGCGGGCCGGCGGTCATGATCGGACGCCTTATCCCGACTGTGCGGACCTTCATCTCCATTCCGGCCGGCGTGACAGGAATGGGCATGGGGCGTTTTCTGGCCTGGACCACCGCAGGAACGGCGGCCTTCACCTTCGCGCTGGCCTATGCAGGGTATCGTCTTGAAGCGCACTACGACCGGGTCGAGGCCTGGCTCAACCCGGTCACTGCGTTCGTGCTGGTTGCGGCGGTCGCGGCCTATCTTTACCGGCTTGTCGCCTTCCGCCGCCGCCTCCGCAAAGGAGACGACGATGTCTGAGACTCTCGTCTTCCGCCCGGATCACCGGAACCCCGAAGCGCGCCGCCCGGGGATTCCGGTGAAGCCGTTCGAGGATCAGTCGTCGGCGCCTTCGTGGCCTTCGTGCTCTTCACCCTCGTCCTCGTCGTCCGGGCCGATTTCCTTGACGGCGCCGGTGCGGGCGTCGATCTCGACGCTGATGTCGCCGGTCGAGGCGATGGTGGTGACGATCCAGGCCGGTCCGCCGTGCTCTTCCTCCAGCGAGACCTCCACGGCGTGGCCGTGGCTTTCGGTCTCCGCCGTCGAAATGGCGGTCGCGATCGGCACGGTGGCGCGGGCCAGCAGGGCCGCATCCTCGCTCTCGGCCGGACGGGCGGTCGCGACGCCGGCCGCGGCGGCTCCGGCGACGCCGAGCGCGGCCAGAGCGATCAGAGACAGTTTTTTCATTTCGATCTCCCTGCAGACGAAGAGTCTGCGGGATCGTCGTACGCGGTCGGACCTGTCGCTATCATTGCCCGAACATTACGATGCGACCGATCTTCCGCACTCCCGGATACGCAAGATGATGCGTACACCCCGCTTCTCCCATGCTACCCCCCGCCTCGCGCTCGCGCGCGGCCAAGACAGGAACTGACCGTGTCCGAAGAAAAGAACGCCGCAATCCGGCGCATGCAGATCGTTCGCAAGATCGTCCTGTTCATCCTCATCCTCGGCGTGATCGCGCTCGCCGCCTTCACAAAGACCCTGAACGGCGAGACGCCCTTCCATGAAATCCTGGAGACGGTCGGCCTGATCCTGATCGGGGTCGCCATCGTCGGCCGCGGCTGGTGTTCGCTCTATATCGGCGGACGCAAGAAGGCCGAGATCATCGATCAGGGCCCCTATTCGATCACCCGCAACCCCCTCTATGTCTTCAGCTTCATCGGGGCTTTCGGCATCGGCGCCCAGACGGGCAGCATCACCCTGGCCCTGCTGTTCGTCCTGATCGCCTATGTGGTCTTCTGGGCCACGGTGAAGGGCGAAGAGGCCTGGCTGCTGGACGCGTTCGGCGAGCCCTATGCCGCCTATCTGAAACGCACGCCGCGCTTCTGGCCGAACTTCTCGCTGTGGCGCGCCGAGGAGACGCTGGAAGTGCGTCCCGGCTTCTTCCTGACCACCATCGCCGATGGCCTGACCTTCCTGCTGGCCATCCCGATCTTCGAACTGATCGAACGCGCCCAGGAGACGGGCTGGATCCACACCGTCTTCACCCTGCCCTGAGGCCGGAACGAGCGATCAACGCCTGCGCGTAACCCTGAGGTCGATGCCGCCGGCCAGGTCGAAGCCGGCGGCGGCGATGACCGCCTTGATCCGCTCGGCCAGGGCCTCGTCGACGAAGGTCGTGACCGTTTCCCGCTCGACGTCAACGAGGTTGATCAGCGGCATCTCGCGCGTCAACTGGAAGAAGATGCGAGGCCCCAGCACGGCGTTTACCGCCAGATAGCCCTTGTCCTGCAGGTCGCGGATGGCGCGATAGACGCTGGAGCGCGCCAGCGGATTGTCGGGATGGTTCGCGACCATCCACGCCCGCTCGACATCCATGACCTCGGTCGTGCCTTCGAAAATGGCAAGCACCCGCTTCGACGTCGCGCTAAGGCGAACGCCGGACCGGCGGGAAAGATCGAAAGTGTCCAAGCGGGCTCCGAGGGATGGCGCCGCTTACCGATGGCGGGGCCGAGCTTCGCCTAACGTGACGGCGGCATTACATCCGCCGCGGGAAATCCATCTGCGACAACCGTCGCCTCCCTAGAGATCGCCCCATTTTCTGAGCAAATTGTGATAGAGGCCGGTCAGGCTGATCACCTGGGGATCGCGGCCGCCATGCCGGGCGGTCAGGGCCTGGACCGAGCCGTCCAGTTCGAACAGCAGGCGGCGTTCGCCGGCGTCGCGGACCATGCTCTGGATCCAGAAGAAGGAGGCGACGCGCACGCCCCGCGTTACCGGCGTGACCTCATGCAGGCTCGACGCCGGGTAGAGAACCATGTCCCCGGCCGCGAGCTTGACCCGCTGGTCGCCATAGGTGTCCTCGATCACCAGTTCGCCGCCGTCGTAGCTGTCGGGATCGCTCAGGAAGACCGTCGCCGACAGGTCGCTACGGATGCGGAAATCCGACCCGGCCTGGGCGCGGACGGCATTGTCGACATGAACGCCGAAGGTCTCGCCGCCCTCATAGCGGTTGAACAGCGGCGGGAAGACCTTGAACGGCAGAGCCGCCGACACGAACAGCGGGCTCGCGCTCAACCGGTCCAGAATCAGCTCCCCGGCCGCCCGCGCCGCCGGAGCGCTTTCCGGAAGCTGGCGGTTGCGTTTGGCGAGCGCCGACTGGTGTCCAGACGTTGCGTTGCCGTCGGTCCAGTCGGCCGCGTCGATGGCCTCGCGAATGCGCGCGACATCGTCAGAAGACAGAAGGTTGGGGATCCGGATGAGCATGAAGCGGTGACCTGACGGCGGAATAGTGACGCTTTTGCGCCGCAGCCTATCTTTTGTGAATGGTTCTCATTGACAGATGCCGCAGCAGGTCGCAATCGGACCACCGCTTTCGCGAGTTAGTCGCAACAACAGACGGACCCCTCCCCCCATGTCGAACACCTCGTCCCGAAACAGCCGCGTCGCCGTCGGCGCCTCGACCCTCGCCTTCGCCATGCTCGGCGGCGCCGGCATCCAGTCGGCCGCGGCCCAGTCGATCGTTTCGGACGATGTTCAGGAGACCGGCGCCGCGACCAGCCTCGGCGAGGTCATCGTCAACGGCCAGCGCGTGACCTCGACCCCAAAGATCACCGCCCCGCTGCGCGACACCCCGCGCCAGGTCACGGTCATCCCGGAAGAAATCATCGCGACGACCGGCTCGGTCAGCCTGGTCGACGCCCTGCGCACCGTGCCCGGCATCACCTTCGGCGCCGGCGAAGGCGGCAACCCCCTGGGCGACCGTCCTTTCCTGCGTGGCGCGGACACCCAGTCCTCGACCTTCGTCGACGGCGTGCGCGACACCGGCGCCCAGTCGCGTGAAGTCTTCAACGTCGAGGGCATCGAGGTCATCAAGGGCGCCTCGGGCGTCTACACCGGTCGCGGCGGCGCCGGCGGCGGCATCTACATCAACAGCAAGTCGCCGAAGCTGGACAATTTCATCGCCGGTTCGCTCGGCATCGGCACCGCCGAATACGGCCGCGCCACGATCGACAGCAACTACCAGCTCAGCGACACGGCCGCCGTGCGCCTGAACGCCCTGTATCACGACGCCCACGTCGCCGGCCGCGACGAGGTCTACAACTCGCGTTGGGGCGTCGCGCCCTCGATCGCCTTCGGCATCGGCACGGACACCCGCGCCACCCTGTCGTATTACCACCTGCAATCCGACGACCTGCCAGACTCGGGTCTGCCCTATAACAACCCGCTGGTCCGCCCGCGCACCGACCTGCCGCGCGTGGCTGTCGAAGGGGACGGCTCGCCGATCAACGTCGACCGCAACACCTTCTACGGCCTGACCGACCGGGACTTCCGCAAGGAACAGGTCGACATCGGCACCGTCCGCCTCGAGCACGACTTCAGCCCGAACCTGCATTTCCGGAACACGACCCGCTATAGCGAAAGCTCGCAGGACTATATCTACACCCAGCCCGACGACACCCAGGGCAACATCTACTACGGCCTGGTCTGGCGCCGCGCCAACACGCGCATCAGCGACGTGAACACCCTGTTCAACCAGACCGACCTGTACGGCACCTTCAACACCGGTTCGATCCGCCACAGCTTCTCGGCCGGCCTGGAGTTGTCGAAGGAAGAGGGCGAAAACGACACCTACACCATCACCAGCGGCGGCCTGCCGCTGGCGTCCTACAACCGCTGCCTCCCGGCCGCCGTCGCCAACTTCAACTGCACCACGGTCAACAATCCGAACCCCAATGACCCGTGGGTCGGGGTGATCACCAAGACCGGAACGCCGACGAACTCGAGCACCACGACCAAGGGTCTCTACGCCTTCGACACCATCACCCTGAACCCGCAGTGGCAGCTGAACCTCGGCCTCCGCTTCGACCGCTACGAGGCCGAGTTCATCTCCGCCCTGACCGCCGGCGCCCGCACGACGTTCAAGCGTCAGGACGATCTGGTGAACTATCAGGTCGGCCTGGTTTACAAGCCGATTGAAGCGGCGACCGTCTATGCGACCTACTCGACCTCATCGACGCCGGTCGGCAACGCCCTGGCCCAGGGCGTGGACTCCAACGCCCTGTCCAGCACCATCAACGCCGCCTTCGTCCCCGAAGAGAACAAGGCCTATGAGATCGGCGCCAAGTGGGACGTGCTGGGCGACGCCCTGTCCCTGTCGGCCGCGATCTTCCGCGTCGAGACCGACAATGCCCGCATCACGGTCGCCGACGGCACCGTGGCCCAGGTCGGTGAAAAACTGATCCAGGGTCTGGAAATCGGCGTCAGCGGCGAAATCACCGACGCCTGGTCGGTGTTCGCGGGCTATACCTACCTCGACTCCGAACTGGTCAAGGCGGGCGGATCGGGCGCGGCCTTCGGGCTTAACGACGGCATCCGCTTCCCCAACACCCCGGAAAACAGCGCCTCGATCACCACCAACTACCAGGTGACGCCGCAGTTCAACGTCGGGGTCGGCGTCTATTACATGGGCAAGGTCTACGGCAACGCCTCGACCGCGACCATCAACAGCACCAAGTACATCCCGGACTACACGCGGGTTGACGCCAACGCGACCTACGTCATCAACGAACAGCTGAACCTGCGCCTGAATGTGCAGAACCTGACGGACGAGTTCTACTTCAACCAGGCCTATCCGACCCACTACGCCACCGTGGCGCCGGGACGGTCGGCGACCCTGACGCTGAACTTCCGCTACTAGACCTCGAAACGTCCAGAGGATCGGAACGCCCCCTCGACCCGGTCGAGGGGGCGTTCCACTGCGAACCCCATGACCGACGCCGCCCCCGCCGCCGCCGAGATCGACGCCGTCCTTGCCGGGCCGGACGAGGAGGCGCTCCGCAAGATGAGCGAATGGGCGACGGCCGGATCGCCCGAGGCCCAGACCATCCTTGGCCAGATGCTGATGGACGGACGCGGCGGCCCCGCCGACCCCGTCGCAGGCTTCGGCTGGTTCCTGAAGGCGGCCCGGGCAGGTCGCCCCATGGCCGCCAACATGGTCGGGCGCTGCTACGAGAACGGCTGGGGCGTCACGCCGTCGGATGAAGCCGCGACCAGCTGGTTCGCCCAGGCCGCGCACGCCGGACTGGACTGGGGCATGTATAATTTCGCGACCTCCCTCGCCCTCGGCCGGGGCGTGGCGGAGAACAAGGCCGCCGCCCGCGCCTGGCTGGAGAAGGCCGTCGCCCTCGGCCACGCCAAGTCCATGACCGTGCTGGGCGGCTTCCACGAGGACGGCTGGGCCGGCCCCGTCGATACGGCGCAGGCCCGGAGCCTCTATGAACGCGGCGCGGCGGGTGGTGACTTTCGCGGCGCCTTCAATGTCGGCCGGTTGCTCGTGGAAGACGGACGCGCGGCCGAGGCGTCTTCATTTTTTCAGACGGCCTGGCGGACGGGAACCCCGGCCTTCCGGGACAATCTGCTGTCGTGGTTGGAGAGCCGCGCTGAACCGACCCTGCAGGGCCTGAGGCGAGCGCTGCAAGCCGGTCGATAAGTCGCACGGACAGAGCGTCCGCGGCCAGACCCCTTCGGATCACCCCTCGGGACAGTTCGCCGTCGGAACCCGTCCCTATAGTGAAGCCGAAATCGCCAGGGCGCTGCCGCGGTTCTGGCCGGCAAAGGCTTGACCGACCTCGCCCGGCGACGTTCGGCCAGATAGTCCGCGTCAATTTTTGGGGTCGGAGCCAGACGCTTCCGTCGATTTCAGCAGGACCAAATCCTCTGAAGGCGCTGGCCATGAAATCTGACGCCTCGTCATGCCCATCGGGACGGCCCCTCGCTGCGGCGCCGCAAACCTTTCTCCAAAACTTCACCGCCCTGTCGTCGCCTTTTGGCGAGCGCGCCACGCCGCGGCCCTATGCAGATCCGGAACCGGACGCCATTTCATGACGCTCGCATCAGCGAATCCCTTCTTTCGTTCAACGACGCTGAAAAAGCTGGCCATCGGCGTCCTAAGCCTGATCGTTATCGGCGGCCTGCGCGCGCCCCTCAGCGAGGCGGAGAGCGTTTCGCAGGGAAGCCGCCACCTGACCCCTCACTACGACTACGCCGGACTGATCCACCTTCACACCTCCTATTCAGATGACGCGTCGGGCTCCTACGACAGTCTGGCCTCGGATGCCGGGCGGCAGGGCATTCGCTTCCTGATCGTCACCGACCACAACACCCTGAAGCCAATCTCCGACGGCCGGCAGGGCTGGAAGGGCGGCGTCCTGATGCTGACCGGCGTCGAGAGCTCCCAGCCGGAAGGTCATATGCTGGGCCTGAACATCGCCTCGGCCCCCGCCGACGGCAAAACGCCGACGGCGCCCTTCCTGTCCAGGGTTCAGGCCGAGGGCGGACTGGCCGTCATCGCCCATCCGACCCATCGCAAATGGGCGTGGAAGGGCCCGATCGACGACCGCATCATGGGCATGGAGATCCTCGATCTCGCCGACCAATTCTACGACGCCCCCGCACAGGCCAAGACGGCGGCGTTCGCTGCCCTGCCCTTCCGCCCGATGGCGGCCTATCTCGAACTCGGCGGGCGCCCGGCCTCGGCCCTGGCGAAATGGGATCATATCACCCGGACGCGCCGGTTCGTCGGCCTCTACGCCCCCGACATCCATCAGGCCATCGAGCTGTCCGACGACTGGAAGATCCCCTTCCCGCCCGCGCGCGACATCATGCGCATCGCCCGGGATCATATCGTGACGCCGACGCCCTTCACCGGGCGACACGAAGAGGATGCGCCACTGGTCTATGACGCCCTGCGCGCAGGCCACGTCTTCGTCTCCCTCGATGTCCTGGGCGACGGAACCGGCTTCATGTTCACCGGCGAGCGCCCAGGCCAGACCGCCTGGATGGGCGACCAGATCGCCGCCGGTCCGCCCACGACCTACCGGGTCCGGCTGCCCGCGTCGGCGGCGCCCCTGAAGCCGGTCATCCACCTCCTGCGCAACGGATCAGAGGTGGCTCGCAGCGCGCCGGGCGACGCCGGCCTAACCTGGGCGAGCGACGACGACGGCGTCTATCGGGTCGAGGTCACCACCCGCGTTCCGACCCTGGCCGGCGCCCCACGCGAGATGATCTGGATCTATTCCAACCCGATCTACGCCCGCGCAGACTGACCGTCGCCAGAAACGTAATGCGGCCGTCAGGCCGCCGTCATGGCCGGCCCTCTAGGGCTCGGGGAACCCGGATTCGCCGTCACGGCCGATCAGGTGTCTCCTCAGGGCTGTCCATGATTTTCTCCCGAACCGCCAGGCCCGTCGCTCAGGCCGTGGCCGCCGCCCTTGTGGTCCTGCCCGCCGTCGCCTCGGCCCAGACAGCCCCGGCCCAGACCCGAACCCCGCCCCAAACCCCTTCGTCCGGCGCCACCGCCGTCGGCGAGGTCGTGGTCACCGGCCAGCGCCCCGCCGCGACCACCTCCATCGACCGGCGCACCTATCGCGTCGACAGCGATCTGCAGGCCGCCTCCGGATCGGTCAGCGACGTGCTGAAGAACATCCCCTCCGTCGAGGTCGACGCCCAGGGCGTGGTCAGCCTGCGCGGCGACCCCAGCGTCCAGATCCTGATCGACGGCCGCCCCTCCACGACGATGTCGGCGCTCAACCGGGCCGACACCCTGCAGGGCCTGTCCGCCAGTACGATCGAGACCATCGAGGTGATCACCAACCCGTCCGCGGCCTTCCGCCCTGACGGCACGGCCGGGATCATCAACATCGTCACGAAGAAGACCCGGACGCCCGGCCGGTCCGGCTCGGTCCGCGCCAGTGTCGGGACGGACGGGCGCTACAGTCTCGGGGTCACCGCGACGCAGCGCATCGGCGCCCTGACCCTGAACGGCAATCTGGGCCTGCGTCAGGACGAGCGCATCCGCCGCTCTACCGACGACCGCATCCTGACCGATCCGATCACGGGCGTGGCGACCGAGACGCGCCAGGTCACGGCCTTCGACACCAGCCGCCTGTCGAAGACGATCGGCGCGGGTCTGGAATACGACGCCACACCTCGCGACAGACTGAGCGCCGGCGCCAGCTACACCGAACGCAGCGGCGGCCTCAGCGCCTTCCAGACCAATCAGGTCCTGACGCCGGGGGGCGCGGTGACCCGCGACTACGACCGGTTCGGCGGCGGCGACGAAACCCAGACCTCCGACGAGCTTCTGGCCGGCTGGCGGCACACCTTTTCGGGCGAGGGGCGCACCTTCTCGCTGGACCTGCGGCGGGGCCGCACGGTGGAGCAGCAGACCCGCCGCCTGACCAACACCTACCGCCTGCCCGTCGGACCGGATCAGACCGATCTCGAAACCCCGAGCGAGAGCGAGCTCCAGCGCCAGCTGACCGCCACCTACGCCACGCCCGTGGCCGGCGGCGATCTGGAGATCGGCTATGACGTCCTGCGCGAGGACGCCAACTATCGCCATCGCGGCGGCTCGGTCGATACGAACGGCGTCTACCTGCCCGATGCGAACCGGACCAACCGCTTCCTCTACGACCGGACGATCCACGCCCTCTACGCCACCTGGGAGCGGCCGCTGACCGGCAAGCTGTCGGCCATCTTCGGCCTGCGGCTGGAGGAGATGATCGACCACGCCAACCAGGTCGATCTGGGCCTGACGAAGCGTCGCGACGCCTTCGACGTCTATCCGACCCTGCATTTGCAATACGAACTGTCGGACACCCAGACCCTGCGGCTGTCCTACAGCAAGCGCGTGGCGCGGCCAGAGGTCGAGGACCTGAACCCCTACCCCGTCTATACCGATCCACTGAACCTGCGCGCCGGCAACGCCGACCTGAAGCCGCGTGAGACGGACTCCTTCGAGGCCAGCTACCAGTATGCGGCCAACGGCATGTCGTGGGAGGTCACGGGCTATCTGCGCAAGACGACCAACACCTTCACCGAGGTGACCCGGCTGATCAGCCCCACGGTCATCCTGACGACGGAGGAGAACCTCGGGAAAAGCGACGCGGCGGGCCTGGTCTTCGCCGGACGCGGCAAGCTGACCGACCGCCTCGCCTACCGGATCAGCGGCGACGTCAACTACACCCGGCTCGATCCCGGCAATCTGGGCTTTGACGTGCGGTCGGGATGGAATTCATCGGTCAAGGGCGGCCTCGACTATCAGCTGACCCCGTCCGATCTGCTGCAGGTCAGCGTCGACTATCGCGGACGCCGCCAGACTGCGCAGGGCTATCGCGAGGGCGTGGCCAGCGCCAACCTCGGCTATCTGCACACCTTCGCGAACGGGGTCAGCGCGGTGGCGACGGTGTCCGACGTCTTCGACAGCCAGATCGAGCGGTCGCACATCGATACCGCGACCCTGCAGCAGATCACCGAACGTCGCGGTTCACGCCGGCTGTTCAACTTCGCCGTCACCATCCCCTTCGGCGGCGCCCGCCCGGCCCGGATCGCGCCGGCGGAGCTGACGGACTAGTTCGCGGGGGAGCCCTGGCGCTCGTCGGAGCCGAAGAAGGCCGACTTGAAGTCCGGCGCCGCGTCGATGGCGTCCTGGATGGCGATCGCGGTATTTCTCAGGTGCTGGCGCATCAGTCGCTCGGCGGCGGGCGGATCCCCCGCAAGGATCGCGTCCGCGACCGCCTGGTGCTCGGCCAGGGAGGCCTGGGTCCGCGCCGCCCCGATCAACCGGCTGTAGCGCACACCATAGCCGGGATAGCTCAGCCGGACGGCCGTCTCCTTGAGCTTGGCGTTGCCGCTCATCTCGTAGAGCAGATCGTGGAACTCCTCGCGCGTGACGCTCAGACTGATGTCGCCGTCGCGCGTATGGGCTTCGAGCTTCGCCATCAGCGCCCGAAGTTGATCGGCGTAGTCGGCCCGGTGGGCGTTCAGGGCCGCGAGCCGCGCCACCATGCCTTCCAGGGCTTCGCGAACCTGGAACAGCTCGCGCATGTCGCGTTCGGCGAAGGTCCGCACGACGGCGCCGCGGTTGGGGATGAGATCGATCAGCCCCTCCCCGGCCAGGCGGGTGATGGCCTCACGGATGGGGCCGGCGCTCGTGCCGTAGATTTCCTTGAGGTCCGCCACGACCAGACGTTGGCCGGGCGCGAACCGCCCGTAGCGGATCGCCTCGCGCAAGGCGTTGGTGGCGGTGTCGACGACGGATTCGGCGTTCGGCTTCATGACGGGTTCGACTCAGGTTCCTGCGGAACCTGAACACGAAGGCTTCCTGAGTAAAGAAGCGGGCCGGCCCGGGAGACCGGCCCAGTTTCAGGAAGGAACGGTCAGTGGTTCCAGCGCAGGGTGACCCCATAGGTGGTCGGCGCGTTGTAGCCGGCGAAGGTCCCGCCCAGGAACGTCGTCTGGTGGGTGCGGGTCAGCTCGTCCGTCAGGTTCTTGCCCCACAGCGTCAGGGCCCAGCGATCGTCCGGCGAGTTGAAGATGACCCGGGCGTCCACGAACTCCGTCGGCTCGCGGACCTCCAGATTGTTGTTGGAGTTGTCGTCGTAGATGAAGCTCTCGTAGCGATAGTCGACCGCGAACTTCACATACGCGCCGCTCGCCAAGTCATGGCGGTATGACGGCGACAGGACCACCTTGTGACGCGGCGTCCGGGAGATCCGGTTGCCGGATAGATCGTCCGCGCCCTCGAAGAAGACGTCGAACTTCGCATCCGTGAAGGCGTAGGCGGCGTCGAGCTCGAAGCCGCCGCCCGGCGAGAGGCTGAGCGCGGTCTCATAGCCCTTGATCGTCGCCTGGCCCGCATTGGTCACGCGGCTGACGAGGCCGATCAGCTGGGAGGTCTGCAGATCGGTGTAGTCCATCCAGTACAGGGTGTTGTTCCACGTCGCGCGACCGTCGAGGAAGCGGCTCTTCTGGCCGATCTCATACTGGGTGGCGTATTCGGGGTTGAAGGGCGTCGCCGCATCGGCCGCGCTCGACGGCGTGTCCTGGAAGCCGCCGCTCTTGTAGCCGCGCGAAATGTCGCCGTAGATCATATGGTTCGGTGTGATCTTGTAGTTGGCCCCGATCCGCCAGGTCGTCGCATCCCAGTCCTGCTGGGCGTTGACGTCGAAGAAGCCGCTGGACCGGATCGGCACGGTCGAGCGTGTATTGGTGATGTGGTAGGTCTTGTCGTCGGTCGAGTAGCGCAGCCCCCCGAACACCGACAGTCGCTCGGTCAGCGGCCAGCTGATGTCGCCGAAGGCGGCCAGGCTCTCGGTCCGGGCGTTCTGATCGAACACCTCGTGCCGCAGGGCCGTCCCGATGGTCAGATCCAGCGAGGTCGAACGGTCCGTGTCGGCGTAGTAGCGGTATAGGCCCGCGACCCAGGTCGCCTTGCTCCCCGGCAGGGAGGACAGACGGACTTCCTGGCTGGAGAAGCCGGTCTGTTCGCTGTCGCCGCCGGCGAGGTTGATCAGGTTCGACGGGAAGGTTCCCCCGTCGAAGTCGTAGAACTGTTCGTAGTCGACGTCCCGATAGGAGGCGAGGACGCTCAGGGTCGCGAACGGCAGGTCATAGTCGGCGGCGGCGCGGACGCCCCAGGTGTCGCGGTTCTGCACCCCGTTGATCGAGGAGGCGTTGTAGTCGCGGTCGCGATTGATGGTCCACCGGCTGGCGTTCGAGGAGGTCGGGTCGACGTCCACGACATGCTGGGCCGTGCCGTTGCCCCGGTCGCGCGTTCCGTCGACCGTCAGATGCAATTCCAGCCTGTCGTTCGGTTGCGACAGCAGCTGGATACGGGCGCTTTGGGTGTCCTGATCCTCAAGCCGGCCGCCCGTCGTCTGGCTACGGACATAGCCGTCGTGGGTGCGCCAGGCGCCGCTGACGCGCAGGGCGGTCGTGTCGCCGAGCGGCGCATTGACGAAGCCCGCCCCATCGAGCTGGCTGTAGTTTCCGGCCGAGACTTCCGCCGCGGCGTCGAACACGCCGATCTGCGGGCGCTGGGTGATGACGTTCACCGCCCCGCCGACGACGTTGCGGCCGAAGAGGGTGCCCTGCGGCCCCTTCAGGACCTCGATCCGGGCGATGTCGAAGGCGTCGAAGGCCACGGCGGCCGGGCGGCCCAGATAGATTTCATCGAGGAAGACCGCCGAACTGGCGTCGCCGGCCGCGCCCTTGTCTGACGATCCGATGCCGCGAACGGCGAGCCGGGGCTGGCTGCTGGGGAAGGCGTCGAAGCTCAGACCCGGCGTACGGGTCACGATCTCCGAGACCTGCTCGATCTTGGCCTCCTGAAGCTGCTGCGCCCCGAACACCGTCACGGTGATCGGCACCTCCTGCAGGTTCTGGCTACGGCGTTGGGCCGTGACGATGACGTCGTCCAGCGAGGACGCCTGGCTCTCGTCCTGGGGCGCCGGCGCGGTCTGGGCCATGGCGGCGCCGGCCGCGGCCATCAGGCCAAGGGCGGAAACAGTCGCGCACAGGGCGCGGTGAGACGTGCGGTTCATGTGATGGCTCTCCCTCGCAGCGCCTTTGCGACGCCGTCGTTGGCCAAGGAAGTGGCACACGATTCACATTTGAGCAAATTGTTTCCTACGATCTTCCAAATTCACACATACAGGCGCCGATTACCGGCCAGTTTCCGCCTTGCTCAAATCAGATTTTCCTATAATCCAGCCCGAAAGACAGAAACGACGGGGTTGAAGTGCTCGAGCCAGACGAAATTCTCATCGCGGTCCCGCACGGGGCGCTCGGCGCGGGCGTTCGCGCCGACGAGATGGAACGCGCCCTGTCCGAAGGCGCCCAGGCCATCGCGGTGGACGCCGGCTCGACCGATAGCGGTCCCTTCTATCTGGGGCGAGGCGTCTCCAAGGTCAGCCGCGAATCCGTCAAACATGACCTGCAGATCCTGATGACGGCGGGCGCGAAATACGGCGTACCGGTGCTGGTG
>Ga0209630_10003703_pt1 | contig 13842 bp, 12 predicted proteins | sample COG_01_FD_184745 | JGI IMG/M metagenome (GOLD analysis project Ga0209630, IMG submission 184745) | Pelagic Microbial community sample from North Sea - COGITO 998_met_01 (SPAdes) (version 2) | ecosystem: Environmental > Aquatic > Marine > Neritic zone/Coastal water | place: Helgoland, sampling... | reverse complement strand
AACTTTAAAACTATCAATTTCATAATTTTTTTCAATCATTTTTGCAACATTTTCGTTTTCTGAGTTATCAGAAACAATTAATTCAAACTCAACTAAGGGTTCATTTTGGGCCAAGACAGAATCGATAGCCTGCTTCAGAAACTCTGATCTATCTCTTGATAAAATTACAAATTGAAGTTTCATAAAGTCTTATTTCTTTTTATAATTAAATCTACCACTTATAGATAAAGCCGAATATGATACCATAATATATACTAAATTTAGGAAACATAATAATGAAATCATTTTTCAAAGTTTATTCTTTCTTTTTCAAAAACCAATGGCCTATTTAATACTTGAGTATAAATTGCTCCTATATACTCTCCAATTAACCCCAAAAACAATAATATGATAGACAACATAAAAGATATTAATATTACTAAGGGAGCTATTCCAATAATCATTTCATTCCAATACATCACTTTTAACCCTAAATAAATAACACCAATCAAAAAACTGAGCACAGCAGAAAGTGCACCTAACAAAATTGCCAAACGAAGCGGAATCTTTGAGTTGCTAATAATACCAAGGACTCCCATATCATATAAGCTATAAAAATTATTTTTAGTTACCCCTCTAGACCGATTAGGTTGATGGTATGGTAATTCATATATTTTGTACCCTACTTCGGCTAACAGACCTCTAAAAAAAGGATATGGATCATTTATTTGACGTAAAGCGGAGATGACCTTTTTATCAAATAATCCAAAACCAGTAAAATTCTGTACCACACGTACTTCTGCCAGTTTTTGTAAGACCTTATAGTATGCAATTCTCACCAAAGGCATTAGCCCTGTTTCGTCTGTAGTGATCTTAACAGCCATCACAATATCATTACCATCTTCCCATTTTTCAAGAAAGTCAGTTATCATTTCAGGGGGGTCTTGTAGGTCGGCAACGAGAGAAATCACAGCATCCCCTTCCGCCTGAAGCAATGCATAAGTTGGTGAACGAATATGTCCAAAATTTCTAGAGTTTACAATGATTTTAATTTTTGCATCAGAATTGGCTTCAGCTTTTAGCAAGTCAACGGTCTTGTCCTCTGAGGCGTTATCTATAAAAATATGCTCATAGTCGTACCTAGACGAATGTAATTTCATAACCTTTCTAACACGGTTGATAAGTTCAATAACGGTTTCTTCTTCATTGTAACAGGCGGTTACAATACTAATCTTTTTCACACTAATCCCCTTAATTAAAAACAAATTTACTATTAAGAATAAATGATACTGTGGATATGGGTGCCAGTAGTATAGCACCTGCTATATACATATTTTCTACACCGGCATAAGAAAAAATCCATAGTCCAGAGATGTTTAACAAATAAACAATTATATAAACACTAATAAATCTATAAATTTTTTCATTATTGTGGCTGTTAAATACCAGCCTACCAATACTCTTAAAGTTAAAACATACACCTAATATAGTGGAAAAAATAACTGCAATTGAGTAATGTAGCCCAAGATAAATAAATAACGAAAACAAGCCATAACCTACTATAGTATTTAGAATACCAACTAAAATAAAACGAATAAAATTATTATTTAAAGTAATATTTTTAAACATTAATATTCTTCTTTAATAAAAAATTAATAGAAATATAAATATAGAGTGTTAAAAATAAAAGTGGTCTGATTATCATCCCAAATGTGATATTTCGATCAATACTAACTTGATCACCAGATACGTAAGACTCAGTTACAATTGAATTTAGATACATTAAACTGGGTTCCATTGGGAGTAATAACAATAAAAACACATAAAATGAAATGCGGTTAAAAATAATTTCTGTCACAAACGGGAAAAGCAAAATAAATGCATATCCACCAGTATTTTTAATTGTGACGATTATGAGCATCAGTAGAAGCGCTGTAACAGTGTTGCGTTGTCTATTTTTAAAGTATTTTGCTGATAAGAAATACTTTATAGACACAAGTCCAAACAATAAAAATGAAATGAATAACATCAACCAATTTGCTAAAACCGTAATAAATTCATACTGAGGGTATTGGTATCCAACACCAAACAAACCGTTTTGGTAAGAATAAGTAAAATAAAGCCACTCATAATAATACCTAGGCTTGGACGAAAACTCATTAATATTTTGTAAGAATAACAACCAATTGCTATCTCCCAATACAATCCCAGAAATGAAATTAATTAATATAATAAAAAATAAACTAACCACTAGTTTAGAAAAATCTAAATTCAAAATAGGGATAAATAATAGGGCGATCAAATATATTTTTAGTGACACTGCCAGCGCAAAGAACAGACTAAAAATGAAAATTTTTCTATAATTCATTATGCTAATCAGCAGGAAGGCTAATGCATATAGCAACAAATTACCTCTTTCAATCAAAAACAAAAAAGGTGCTGACATTAGCAAAATATACACCCACAGTGACTTGTTATCACTTCTTATCGATTTTGACTGAAAATATACAATCGAACATATGGCTATCAAAAAAAATACACCTATCGAAATGGTACTAATGTCTCTGAGAAACAATGCATCCCCGGGTAAATAGCTAGTAAAAAACATCACTAAAACAAACGAAAACGGTGTGTAAACTGACTTCCATTCAGTATACCTGCCAGAATTATAAGCCCAGTATTGAAGATTATGAAAATCCATGAAAGTATCATTTTTATCATAAAAAAACGGCGCTGGCAAAAACCCGTTATACATAGTATTATATAAATAATAGATCACACTAAGTGTTATAGCACTAAACGCTAACAGCCTATCTAACCGGGTTAGCTTATACATAAATTTTCCTTATTTATAAATAAGGTTATTAAATATGCACTCAAGATTCTCATTAGTGTCAAGAGAGTGATTGAGGTATATAGTACCACCTCCGGCAACCATGAATAAATGCTTAACTCAAAAACTCTTTTAGATATATACTCAGATACCTTCATTTTCGTTATTCCATCCATTCCATAGTGCTGTTCTATAAATAGCATCTTTCAAAGCCACTTTTTCTTTCATACCAAGATTATTACTTATCTTGTTAATAGATGGAACATAACGCCCTAAGTTCCATCCCTTGTCATTTTTACTACGAATAACGAATCCTTCTGAGCTTGTAGTTTCAGAGATCAGCCTAGCAAGGTTACCGATCGAAATAGATTGATCAGAACCCACATTGTAGACGTCTCCTCTTTCCTCTATTAGTATATGGAGTAACCATACAACCATATCAGTTGGATATAAAAATGACCTTTCAGGAAGACCATTTCCATTCACTTCTATTTTCTTTCCACTTATCGAGTCACGGATAAAATTACCAGCCGCAAAATGGGTGTCAATTGGGAGGTACGGGCCCAATAGAGAGAACACCCTGGCTATCGAAACCGTGAGTCCAAACTGTTTTTGATAGATTGCGCAAGCCATCTCAGCAGCACGTTTTCCTTCAGCATAAGTGTTTGTAGGATTGAAACAATCAAGCGAACCGTTCCAATCTTCCGCAATATGTGTCATTTCCCATGGCTGTTGCCCATAGACAGCACCAGAACTCAAAAACAACACTTTTCCAATAGATTTTTTGATCGAAAAATCCAACATATTTTGAGTACCATTAACAATTGTATTAAACATTGTTCTTGGGATTTTATCATTGAGACTCGCATTCGCCTCCGTTGCAGCATGAACCATATAATCAAACTCTCCATAAACATCATCATCGAAGTCAACAACATCACCAAGAAGGAACGAAAACTCTTTGCAGTTAACTAGGTGTGGCTCTTTAAAACTAAATGCATCAATACTTCGTGTGAGTATTGTTATGTTAATATTAACCTTTAAGGTTTTATTTGCTTGATATACAGACTCCAATAGCCACCTTCCAATAAATCCAGTTCCACCAGTCATAAAAATACTTTTACCATCAAGAACTGTCCAAATATCAGCACATTGAACTAGAATATCCTCCATGTCAGCGGCAATATTCCACTTTTTTTTATTACTCACGGTAGCCATTACCAAAATAATTCCATTCTAGTTCCACTTTTAATATTAAAAATCTCTTCATTAGCTTGCGTCTTGAAAGACGCTCGACATTTTTTAAAACACGACGACTTCATTTTTCTAAATCAGTGTAAGAGACCTTTATTTGTTGATTAACTTGCTCTTAGAGTATAAACGTTTAACAAGACCGTACCAACCTATTTATCATTAGATAAGTACAAAATCATACGTTATCGTCTACCCCTCAACATAATTACGTTACCTAAGGACCGATCAACCTTCATCGTCAAAGTAAATCCCTTCAAGATAATCTATTTCGGGACTCATCCGATCAATAGGATTCGATTCCATTGATCCAGTTTCAGTTATTCGACTCGATATTTTAGGTAAGTACGTTTGCATTGGGTCAATATGAACCACAAATGCACATGGACCCGAACTTTTGAAATGTCGTAAGAACTCAGGATCATTCTCGAAGCCCTGGCTCAAGTGAACCACTGGTACATTCCATGCAGGGAATAAAAGATCCCAATTGGGTAATCCGAGCCCAGAATTGCGATCGCAACCGAGATAATTACCTTTGAAGTAATTGATTTGAGACATTCTAATTGAGGCATGGCCCTGATCATGAAAAATGAACATCTTGAGATTAAGATTATTAATTTCGGCAGTCCCTACCTCCTGCATGTTTTGTGAAAATCCACCGTCCCCCTCAATCAGAATTGTACGGCGCTGGTTGCCAGCCCCAATACAGGCTCCGATAGCACCAGATAAGCCGTAGCCCATAGATGCCAATGATTTATTTGTCAGTATTCTCTGCCCAAAACGCTGTTTAAAAAGCTGCATCGACAAAGTAAAGGCACTCCCACTACTGCAAGGGATAATGATATCATTGGTCTGAGTCTGAGCCTCCAACAGGACGATGAAATCGTAGGGAGACAGGTATTCAGGGCCTGTATGGTTGACATCTTCGACCCTTGGCACTGCACTTCGTACCTTTCGGGAATACTCCAACCAACGTTCGTGGACAACTAAATCAGAAGACACCAATCGGGTTATAAAGTTGTCAGCATCAACGCAGATTGGATGATCGACACGTGGATGCCCCTTACTCAGCTCCGCAGGATCTAAATCAATTTGAATAATGTAAGCTTCACGGCCAAATTCCTGCCAATTAAATCCTGTCTGTTGCATACCCAACCTAGTACCGATAGCAATAATTAAATCTGCTTGCTGAATAAGGATATTACTGCTGCGTTGTCCCCATGTATTAGGGCGACCAAGATAATTATCGGCATACCCGTCAACACGATCTGCTCCGTTATAAGTTGTCATTACAGGGATGCTTAATTCAGCCAGGCGTTTTTGCAAGCACTGAGAAACTTGGTAGCTGACGCCACCACCAACTAGAACCACTGGCTTTTTTGCCAAATTGTATCGGGCAACGACTTGATTAAGGTCAATTTGCGAAGCCAATGGCAAAATTGGAAAAATCTTAGTTTGAATGGATTCTTGATCAACAGCGACACCCTGAACATCCAGTGGTACCTCAAGAAAGACAGGACCTTTACGTGGCAACCAAGACAGAGAAACGATATCAAAAAAGTTCTTAGCTTCTATTGGAGCTAGAAGCTGAACAGCGGTCTTAGTTGTAGAACGAACCAATTCCACACCATTGATTTCTTGAATTCCACGACCTCGAAGACCGTCACTAGCTAAGTCAGGAACCTTGACTTGCCCTCCAATGACTAAAAGTTCGCGACTTTCCAACCAAGCGCCTGATATAGCAGTAACTATATTGGCCAAACCGGGACCAGTAGTCACCAGAGCCAATGCACGACTACCTGGCTCGGAAATTTCATTAAAGTACTCCGCCGCAATACCCGCTGCCACCTCATGAACGACAGGGACACCAATGAGGTGTCGTGAAAAACTCTCGGTTAAGTGCATGATATTGCCGCCCCCAACATAAAAGTAATGGGTGTACCCAAGATCTCGGAGCCACTCACTTATTTGATCGCTATACTTCATTTTTTCATTTTCTTTAATTCACCTAGATAATTCTTTACTATAATTTAGTTAAATAAAAAAGCTAGCCGAAGGGCTTCCTCCCCGTAAAGGATTTAACTGGGTTTCTAAAACCTGAGACGTTTATTTATTGAAACTTTCAAGTCCGTTAATAGGTTAATCATTATTCTTTTGAGAGATTTAACACTGCACTAACTATATTGAAAGCTTGTTCTTGTGTATAGCTCCCCTCTTGAGTGTCACCGTAGCCCCACCCTGCGTGAATACAGATGTCTATAGTAGATTCAAAAGGCTCCAAATGTGACTTCATATCATCGATATAAATCACATAGTTACCACTATGCAACAAACCTAAATGCTTGACTACTTCGACCTTTGATCCATGTTCACGGATATCTTTTTGGGAAAATATTTCTATGCCAGAAACATCAAAGAACTCCAACGTTCGCTCAATTGACTCCCGGTTTCGCGTAGAGAGAATTTTAAATTTATCAGGGTAATCCAATAAAAATGGACGTAACTGGTAGAAAAAAGGGTATGGAGACATCCTCTTAGCCCAATTGAGATCTTTAATTAACTCGGCTCGCGTGCTGAAGAACTTGTCTGCAAACGCCCAATCTTCGTCATCTGGAACGACTTGAGGCAGATAAGTTATATCATGTAAAATCCGATTCTTTTGATATAACCGACTGAACTGCCAAGCATCAGTTAATTGAGAGCGAAAGGCCAGGAACTCGTCAAATAACAATCCATCTCGCAAAAGACTGTCATCTTTGGCCAAGTGTTCACAGACTTGATATACCTCGGTTACACTGTCAAATAGTACCCCGTCAAAATCCAAAATAATCAAAGGTTTCACTTTTTAGTAAACTCAAACACGTTTTGAGATCACATCGCGTCTAGAATTTATGACACATAAAGTTCGCTCCGATTGACGTGCACGACGATCCAGTAGTACCTTCTCAACTTTGAGCGCATTTTGTAGTGAATGATTTTCAATGGAACTCTTAACAGACATTACAACTTTGCGTGTTTCTATATAATCAATTAGGTCATATAATACAGGGTCTTTTCGTAACAGCTCGATAGTAGCACTGCCAATACTACCACCCATAGTCACCTGTAGATTTCTATTCTTTGCTGCACGCGCCACTTTCTTGACCATTTCCATAGTTCGCTCAGACTCAACGTGATCGCCACACCAAGACGCCGTAAGGTCAGATCGACCAATAGTGACATTAGTTAGAGATTTTCCTTCGTTAAGAATAGTCTCGATATTTGCCACCGCTGTTATCGTTTCTATGGTAACACCAATATGCTCAAACGTTCCTCTCGGCAACATTTCAATATACTTTTTCATGGCAAAAGGTGTCTCAATCATGGGGCAGGTTAAGGATTTAATTCCAAGATCAGCTATATAGTTCAAATCACTTTTTGCCTCAGCGCCACTAATTTTTACAAGATAATCAAGGCCCAGACGTGAAGCAAAAAGAGCTTCAGATGCAACGTTAACTCGTGTAAGCCCTTCTGCTTCAAACTCTCCCTTAAGACTTTTAAAAATCTGGTAATTTATATCCATACGACTTGTTTTCCTAAAAAAAAATTAAGCACACGTAAAACATTACAATTTTGTTGTCAACGACAGTAGAATTACCAAATTTAAGTTTGAGAACTTATATACTGGAGAAATCATGCATAGAATTTTAATCCCCAAAAAATAATAGACGCATGTATCAGGCGGAGAGGGAAGCAGCACGTATTCGATACAATAGATCCCAGAAAAACTACTCTCAAAGGCAGTTTACAAATTATGATTAATCAAGACAATAATAAAATTTATGTAGAATTTTCAGAAAAGGATACCTAATCTAACTCAACTACCTTTATTGTGATTATATTTAAAAATCTGAAACACCAAAAAACTCTTCTAATTTATTAACAGTGTAATCGAGGTGGTCAGTACTTAAACCCGGATATAAGCCCACCCATAAACTTTGATTCATCGTAATATCTGTATTTGTCATCTTACTTGCTACCCGATAGTTAAGCCCTTCAAAATAAGGTTGTCGAGTTAAGTTCCCCGCAAACAATAGGCGTGTACCTATCTTTTTTTCATCCAGATATTTTACTAAGTCAGTCCGGTCAACACCATTATCCTGCTTGAGAGTTATTAAAAATCCAAACCACGAGGGTTCAGAGTTCTCAGTTGGAACTGAAAGCTCTATATAGTCGGCTAATGTGCTGAGCCGGTCACTTAAATATGCAAAATTATTGTTTCTAGCTTTAATAAATTCCGGCAACCGCTTTAACTGAGCAAGCCCACAAGCGGCTTGCATATCGGTGATTTTTAGATTGTACCCCAAGTGAGAATATGTGTATTTATGGTCATAACCAGCTGGCAGAGATCCCAGTTTATGCCCAAATCTCTTGCCACACGTGTCATCGCAGCCAGGCTTGCAATAACAATCCCTCCCCCAATCTCTAAACGACTCTGCGATACTCATTAACTCAGAGTTATCACTGAAAACAGCGCCACCCTCTCCCATAGTCATATGATGTGCTGGATAAAAACTTAAAGTCGCAATATCACCCCATGTTCCAATCATTTTTCCTTCATATTTTGCACCCAAAGCGTCACAGCTATCCTCAACAAGCCATAAGCCATGTTTATCACAAATTTCCTTAACTCGCTTAACATTAAAGGGGTTGCCCAAGGTGTGCGCTAACATAATTGCTTTTGTTTTTGGCGTAATAGCTGATTCGATAAGATTGACATCAACATTGTGCGTCTTTAAATCCACATCAACAAAAACTGGTATAGCACCGAATTGGATAATTGGATTAACAGTTGTAGGGAAACCTGCAGCAACACCTATAATCTCATCGCCTTTCTTAATAGCTCGGTTACCAAGCTTGGGAGAGGTTAAGGTGCTGAATGCTACTAAATTAGCAGAGGAACCTGAGTTCACTGTAATTAAGTGCTTAATACCAATAAAATCCGCAAGTTTTTTTTCAAATTCATCATTAAAGCGGCCAGTTGTTAACCAACCATCTAAAGAAGCTTCCACCATATACTGAAGCTCTGTTTCTCCAATTACCTTTCCAGAAACTGGAACAGGAGTTTCACCCGGTATAAATATTTTCTCCGCATATTTTAATTTCGCATATTTCCTAACTGAGTCGGCAATTTCTAGCCTCAAACTATCTGTTGTTTGCATAATTCATATCCACGCAATATTTATTAATCTCATTGTAACATACTTGACGCATATCATTATTATCAATCCATAGTTTGTGCCAATTAACAATGTATTTTAAGGCTTTTTTTAGGTCCCAAGTTGGGGTCCAATTAAGACTAGCAGTCGCCTTTGAAATATCTAATTTCAATAATATCGCTTCGTGTGGGTTAGGCTCTCGATCTAAAACCCAGGTAGCACCCGGCCAGAGTTTAGTTAAATTGTCGATAATCCAGCCTACCGGCTGGACATCCCCATCATAGGGACCAAAATTCCAACCAGAAGAAAACTCAGAAGGTTTTGAAAATAATCTCTCAGCAAGCATGAAATAACCAGAAATAGGTTCAAGAACATGCTGCCAAGGCCTTGTAGCTAATGGGTTTCTTACAACAACCGGTTTACCTATTTCAAATGCTTTCAGAGTATCTGGTATCAAACGATCCTCGGCCCAGTCACCTCCTCCAATGACATTTCCTGCTCGAGCAGTAGCAACTCCAACTCCGCTCGACAATAAATATGAGTCCCTGTACGCAGCCGTAACCAGCTCCGCACACCCTTTGCTACTACTGTAAGGGTCTCTTCCACCCATAGGCTCATTTTCTCTATAACCCCACTGCCACTCTTTATTTTCATAGCACTTATCAGTGGTCACATTAACAACTGCTCGAACAGATGCACATTGCCGTATCGCATTCAGTAGGTTAGCTGTCCCCATTATATTAACTTCATAAGTCTCTAGGGGCATTGTATAAGACACTCGCACGAGAGGCTGGGCCGCCATGTGAAAAACAATGTCTGGAGAAAAATTTAAAATACTATCAGAAAGAGCGCTATAGTTTCGTACATCATTGATTTCCGACTCTATCAATCCCGATACACGTGCAACATCAAATAAATTAGGGCTTGTCGGGGGATTCAATGCATACCCTTTAACAATCGCTCCCATAGAATTGAGCCATATAGCGGTCCAGGAGCCCTTAAAACCTGTGTGGCCAGTTAAGAAAACCCTTTTTCCTTTCCAAAAATCTGAACTTAACATGTAATATTCACCATAATTTCCATGGCGCATTTCCTGAGTCCCAGTGCTCTTCCAACAAGGTTTTATCTCTAAGCGTATCCATGGGTTGCCAAAATCCACTATGCGGAAATGCCATTAATTCACCTTCTTCAGCCAAAGTTTGCAGAGGCTCCTGCTCCCAAAGACATTCTGGACCAGAGATTTTACTTAATACTTTCGGAGACAAAACAAAAAAGCCACCATTAATCATAGCGCCATCTCCCTTGGGCTTTTCCATAAAGCGTTTCACCTGAAATTCTTCAATTGCCAAAGCACCAAATCTCCCAGGAGGGAAAACAGCTGTAACCGTTGCCAATTTTTTATGATTTCTATGAAAATCAACCAAACTGGAAATGTCGACGTCACTCAATCCGTCTCCATACGTTAAGCAGAAGCATTCTTCATTTTTAATATATTCAGATACGGCAGCTAATCGACCACCTGTTTGTACATTATCACCAGTATCCACGAGTGTTACCTTCCAAGATTCAGCCCGTCCATCATGAACTTCCATGCGATTTTCATTCATATGAAAAGTAACGTCAGATTGATGTAAAAAATAATTTGCAAAATATTCTTTAATTATATATCCTTTATAACCGCAACATATAATAAAGTCATTTACGCCATGATGTGAGTACATTTTCATAATGTGCCACAGGATTGGTTTTCCCCCAATCTCTATCATGGGCTTTGGTTTTATATCAGTCTCTTCGCTTATACGAGTACCAAAACCACCTGCTAGGATAACTGCTTTCATTCCTTACTCCAATTAGTCTTTAATCAATCCACTAGCAACAAATGCGTCTGAATAAAAGTTTTTTTCTTCCAACCCCTGGTTGACTAGTAACTCATTAGCACCACGAACCATTTTATCAGAGCCGCACGCATAAATAAGTATTTTAGCAAATTTTGGGGATGTGGCGAGAAAAACATCCTGAACATATCCAACAGTCCCAGACCAACCTGAGTAAGGTCTTGAAAGAACAGGTTCATAGTGAATCGGGTATTCACACTCTGATAAATTCCAATAAAAATCACTAGGAATACGGCCACCCCAATAAACGGTCACTGAGTCAGGTTGTTCATTTTTTGGCCTGCCATTGAGCATTTCTAAAATAGATTTCACTGGCGCAATACCAGTACCTGTCGCAAGAAAAATTAAGCTTTTCCCAACAACATCCCGTAAAAAGAATGTCCCCAGTGGACCGTGGATACGAAGAACATCATTTTTTTTTGCCTTCTGAAACCAATATTCGCTCATTGACCCCTGATCAATTCTCTTGATATGTAGTTCTAAACGATTATCGATGCCCGGGGCATTAGCGATTGAATAGCTTCGCCTTATCTTACCCATAATGATCTCAATATATTGACCAGCGTAGTATTCAACCTTACTACTTGGAGGGAGGCGTATAACGACCCTCATAATCTCATTTGAGATTTGCATGATGTTATCTATTTTGCATGGTAAAGTTTTTGGTTTAATTAACGGAAGACCTCCTAGATCTTCTACTTCAAGTTCCACATCTGTTTTTGCAAACCTTACACAACTAAGAATCCAGCCTTGTGACTTTTGATATTCCGTTAAACCAAGTTCCTCATCTAAGCATTCAGTTTCACCACTCAAGACTTTACATTTACAACTACTACAACGGCCACCACGGCAGCTATAGGGAAAATTTACACCAGCCTTTTCAGCGGAACATAATATTGATTCTTGATGAATCTGCTCAAATTTCGAACCATAGTTTGTGTGAATCATCACCATAAATTATCTAACCTCTTACACTCAGACCCCTATAAAACGAACTAGTGCTGATTTGGCAACCTATATGCTCGATGCCTCCCGTTATAAACACTCTGACAGTAAAGTCTCAATGTTATTAATCCTCATCCAACAATCAACGCACTCAACTCGGCAATCCTTTGCTCAAGTCCATAAGAGTTGCCACGCACCTCGAGGTTCAACCGAACCAATGGTTCAGTATTTGACTTACGCAGGTTAAAACGCCAATCGCCACAGTCAAAACTCAGCCCATCCGTATCATCAACTGACAGTGCCTGAGATTTATAGGCCTCGTCCACCCGCGCGATCGACGCGCCGGCATCCACGACGGTAAAGTTAATCTCACCGCTACTGGGAAACTTCTCAAAACGTTCGCAGGTCCAATCGCGAAGCGAGCGGCCACTCTTGGAGATCAGTTCAACAATAAGTAACCATGGAACCATTCCACTGTCGCAGTAGGCGAAGTCGCGAAAATAGTGGTGCGCAGATATTTCGCCACCATAAACTGCACCCTCAATACGCATTGTTTGCTTAATGAAGGCATGGCCCGTTTTAGACTGCACGGCAATGCCACCCTTTCCAACCACAATATCTTGTGTGTTCCAAACAACTCGCGGGTCATGGACAATCTTGGCACCCGCCTCGCGGTCCAAAAATATTGAGGCCAAGAGGCCAACCACATACTCGCCAGGCACGAACTGACCACTCCCGTCAAAGAAGAAGCATCGGTCAAAGTCGCCATCAAAAGCGACGCCAAGGTCTGCACTCTCCCGCATCACTACATTCGCCGTGGCAGCGTGGTTCTCGGGCAGGAGCGGATTGGGAATGCCATTAGGGAAAGTATGGTCAGGCACGTGGTGCACACGAACAAACTCAATGGGTGCGCCACGACTTTCAAGTTCGGTGGCAATCGCGTCAAAACTAGGCCCAGCCGCACCGTTGCCGGAATTTACGACGACGCGTAGTGGGCGCAGCGCACTCACGTCAACAAAGCTTAACACCCGCTCAACATATTTCGAACGGGCGTAAACTGAGATGTCTTTAACGTCTAGGACCCCAGAGCCCTGGGCCCAGTCTGCCGCCTCTGCAAGGCGCTTAATTACCTGAAAGTCGTCCGCATCATCCAGAGGGCGCGAGCCAGATTTCACAATCTTAAGGCCATTGTAATTTATCGGATTGTGCGAGGCAGTAACTTCGATCCCAGCAGAGGCGCCAAACTCCGTCACAGCCCAGTACATTTCCTCAGTGCCGGCCATACCAAGATCGAGTACAGTCAGGCCCGCGTCACAAACGCCTCGAGCCACAGCTTCTGCCAACTCAAGAGACGTCTCACGCGCGTCATACCCAATTACGACGGCTCCAGCGCCGAAGTGCCAACCCACTGCGCAGCCAATCCGGTAGGCAACGGTGGCATCAAAGTTCATCCCAAGTTCACCACGTACGTCGTAGGCCTTAAAGCAGGTCAATGGATCTGTGTGCATAGAATTATTCATCAAAAGTCAATACTTTAAAATTGGCAAACTGCACCACACTCACTATGAACCCACCTATCTCTGAGAAACATTTTCAAATAAACTGTCCCGTAAAGTTTATTCCAGAACTCCCAACTTCGTACACCAAGAATTCATTGTTACTATTGGTGTATATGGTAGCGGAGGAGGGACTTGAACCCCCGACAACCGGATTATGATTCCGATGCTCTAACCAGCTGAGC
>Ga0209630_10003701_pt1 | contig 13846 bp, 11 predicted proteins | sample COG_01_FD_184745 | JGI IMG/M metagenome (GOLD analysis project Ga0209630, IMG submission 184745) | Pelagic Microbial community sample from North Sea - COGITO 998_met_01 (SPAdes) (version 2) | ecosystem: Environmental > Aquatic > Marine > Neritic zone/Coastal water | place: Helgoland, sampling... | reverse complement strand
TCTAGCTTCTATATCTGTAGATAAACTTGGTGTAAAGCCTCCTCCACCTTCTGTTCCGAATCCAGCAGCTGCTGCTGAGCGAGATACCTCAGTATTAAAGTCTGTGATTGAACTGGTTGTAATAGGAGAAGTTAAATATGAACTGGTTTCAGCTGTTAAACTATCTACTTCGGTTTGGATTGAACCTGTAAATGTGTTAAGCGATGAGATATCTGTTGCTTCAGTTATATAACCTGCTGTTTCTAAGGTTGTTACTCTTGTACTAAAACTACTTGATGGTTCAGCAAACGCTCCTGATATACTAGAAGTTAAAGCATATGAGCTAGTTACAGCTGTTAAATTATCTACTTCAGTTTGAATTGAACCTGTAAATGTATTTAAGGCTGAAATATCGGTTGGGTTAAATCCCCCAGTCCCAAATCCTGCAGCAGCTGCTGAGCGTGATACTTCAGTTGGGAAATTTGTAATACTAGCAGTAGTAATAGGTAATAATGTATCAAAGTCGCTTTTTAAAGTTGCTATATCAACACCATCAACATTACTAACGTTGGTAATGGCGTTATTACCCATATTTAAATCTAAACTGGCTGTATGATTACCTAAATTATCTGCACCAGCAATTGCTGATGCTAATGAAGCTGAGGTAAATATACCATCACCCCCAGCGAGTATTAAGCTATTGCCAATAAAATTACCACTTGCACTTATGTCACCTGAGGCTGTGATATTATTGGTAACATCAATATTATTGACATAAAAATTATCCCAACGATAAATGCTAGTAGATGATCCTAAATCTTTACCACTTTGATGAGGTCTAAAAGTATTCGCAAAAAATCTGTAAGCATCTGTATTATTTACTTTTATACCTATAGAACTAAACGATGCATTTAAATCTATTTCAGTTTTTCCTGATCCTGAAACTATTTTATTGGTTTCGATAACACCGGAAGCGGTAATATTTCTAGCTTCTATATCTGTAGATAAACTTGGTGTAAATCCACCACCATCTCCTGCTCCGAAGCCAGCAGCGGCTGCTGAGCGAGAAACTTCAGTATTAAAATCTGTAATTGAGGATGTTGCAATAGGAGAAGTTAAATATGAACTAGTTGCAGCTGTTAAGGAATCTACTTCGGTTTGTATTGAACTAGTAAATATATTTAAGGAGGATATATCTGTGGATTCTGTTAGGTAAGAGCTTGTAGCAGCTATTAGAGAATCTACTTCAGTTTGGATTGAACCTGTAAACGTATTAAGGGATGAGATATCTGTTGCTTCAGTTATATAACCTGCTGTTTCTAAGGTTGTTACTCTTGTACTAAAACTACTTGATGGTTCAGCAAACGCTCCTGATATACTAGAAGTTAAAGCATAAGATCCTGTTACGGCAGTTAGATTATCTACTTCGGTTTGAATTGAACCCGTAAATGTATTTAGGACATCAATTGAATCTAAATCTCTATTATCAAAAACAGTTTGGGCTAAACTATTTACAGAATCATCAAATCCTTCAATTGAAGATATTGAAATAGAACCTGTAAGTGATACTGCTGTAATGCTACTAGCACTAATAATAGCATTATTAGACATATTTAAATCAGTATCAGCTGTGTGGTTACCTAAATTATCACCCCCACCTCCTACAGCAGCTGCTAAAGATGAAGAAGTAAAAGTACCATTACCTAACTTAAAAGACCCACCTGTTATATCTATATCAGCTGTTGTTAATTTACTACCAGCAAATGTAGCATTATTTTGAAAAGTAATTACATCTTTTACTGTTATAGGGCTATTACCTTCTAAATGACTAAAGGATCCTGTTGATCCATATACTATCCCACTCGCGCTTATATTACCCACAACAGTGAGACGTTCATAGGGAGTAAGTGAACCTAAACCTACATAACCAGTACTTCCTGTAATATAGATTCCACTAGTGTTATTTAAGACAGACCCTTTAATAATTCTAAAGTCTTGAGGGTTAGCAGAATCCATACCTAATATCCAAGAAGGAGTACTACCAAGTGAACTAAATTTAATTTGGCTAGAATAATTAGAATTACTCGCATCTAATATTATTTCTGCATTTCCATTACTAGGGTTTATAAATAGTTTTGAGCTTGTTATTTGACCAACGTTAAAATTATCTGATGTAGTAAATTGAGCAGATTCTGAAATTAACCCATTAGGTAATTCAATTAGATATGAACTAGTCTCGGCCGTTAAGTTATTTACTTCAGTTTGGATTGAACCTGTAAACGTGTTTAAGGCAGATATATCTGCAGATTCAGAAATAAATCCTAAATCAGTAATTTGTTGAGATTCTGAAATTAAACCTGAAGGAATATTAGATAAATTAACATTCCAGTCAGCACCTGTGCCTGCAACTGCTGCTGCTATTGAAGCTGATACATTTACAATACCAGGTATTGATAATATACCTCCTATATCTACAGCACCTGAAGATGTTATTTGGTTAATATCTAAATTACCACTTGCACTTATATCGCCTTCTACAGTTAATAAAGAATTACTTACAGTATCTGTTCCTATTGCTACTTTATTAGCACCAGCATCCGTAAATAATAAATGGCTATTAGTATCACTTTCTACTCTAAAGTCTGCTTGGGCAGCACCCCCCTCATTAATTACAACCCCACTATTTTTAAAATCTACTACTCGAATTCCATTTGCTTTAACAATCCAATAATCATCCCCATTTGCTGATATTTCTGTTGTATTTGTACCTACAAAAATTTTGCTATATTGTGATAATTCAACATCATTTGCTACTTGAATATTAGATGCTGTAATATTACCACTTGCACTTATATTACCTGAAGCGGTAATATTTCTAGCTTCTATGTCTGTAGATAAACTTGGTGTAAAGTTGCTTCCTTCTAAAGTTGTTATTCTTGTACTAAAAGATGAACTAGCTTCATTAAAAGCCCCCGATATACTAGAAGTTAAAGCATAAGATCCTGTTACAGTAGTTAAATTATCTACCTCGGTTTGGATTGAGCTAGTAAATGTGTTTAGGGCTGAAATATCTGTTGGGTCTTCTCCACCTGTCCCAAAACCAGCAGCTGCTGCTGAGCGAGATACCTCAGTATTAAAATCTGTAATTGAGGATGTTGTAATAGGAGAAGTTAAATAACCTGCTGTTTCTAAAGTTGTTACTCTTGTACTAAAACTACTTGATGGTTCATTAAATGCTCCTGATATGTTAGCTATTAAAGCATATAAACTTAAATCTTGATCACCTGTGTTAGTACCTGTATTGTTAGTTTCTATAGTTGTTATTCTATTACTAAATCCTCCACTTGGTTCAGCGAATGCTCCTGATATACTAGAATTTAAAGCATAAGAACTAGTTATGGCTGTAAGGTTATCAACTTCGGTTTGTATTGAGCCTGTAAATGTGTTTAAACTTGATATATCAGTAGCTTCAGTTAAATATGAACTAGTTGCAGCAGTTAGACTGTCTACTTCGGTTTGTATTGAGCCTGTAAATGTGTTTAAACTTGATATATCAGTAGCTTCAGTTAAATATGAACTAGTTGCAGCAGTTAGACTGTCTACTTCGGTTTGTATTGAGCCTGTAAATGTATTTAAGGCTGAAATATCAGTTGATTCAGTAATATATGAACTTGTAGCCGCTGTTAAATTATTTACTTCAGTTTGGATTGAGCCTGTAAATGTATTTAAGGCTGAAATATCAGTTGATTCAGTAATATAACCTGCGGTTTCTAGTGTAGTAACACGAGTACTAAACCCACCACTAGGTTCATTAAAAGCACCAGATATATTAGTAGTTAGTGCGTATGAACTAGTTACCGTAGTAAGATTATCTACTTTAATTTGTATTGAGCTCGTAAAGGTATTTAAAGCTGATATATCAGTGTGCGATAAATCGGAAATTTGTGATTCATTAATTATTATTTGAGCAGAGCTACTTATTGTCCCATCAGGAACAGATGTTAAATATGAACTTGTAGCCGCTGTTAAATTATTTACTTCAGTTTGGATTGAGCCTGTAAATGATCTTAAATTTTCTAAATCATTTGAAACTAAAGTATCGCCATCAGTACCATTATTACCTTTTGGACCTTGAGGACCCACAGTATTAACAGTAACTATACTAGTAGAACTTTGGTTTATAGTAACAGGGGTTGAAGTAGACGATAATGAAACATTATTATCTGTAGGAGATATAGAAACATTATTAGGGGTTAATGATGTACCAACATCATTATTAGTTATTTGTACATTATTAGGGGTAGATTGATTTAAAGTAAGATTATTACCATCACCAGAATCTATAGTTAATTTTTTACTAGATTGAGGCGTAATAACAACTTTATTGGTTGTATCAGTTGTTGTTACCTTATTGGCCATATTAATATCCTCCTGTAGTTACTTCTTTATCTAGTGTAATTGTACCTTGTAATAATCTTGTAACAATTGGGTAAGTACTTCCGGATATAATTTCTAAATCATATACGGCTTTATTAAAATTTAAAGCTGAAGAAGAATTAGCTGAAATAAAGATTCCTATAGTTCCTGATGTAGGTGGGTTTAATCCATTAGATCCACTAAAATTTAAACCAGTTCCATCTGGGTTTAAACTAGATGATAAAGTAATATAAGTAGTAGATCCTCCAATTTTATCTTTAAGTTGCATTCGACCTGTATAGCCAGTAAGATCTATTTTGTTACTGTTTGAATCTGTGTATGCTATTTCAAAATCAAGGGTTGTTCCCTGTTCTATATTAAAATTATATTTTCCGGCTGCCATAGTTTATTTTTATTATACATATTAATTATAATCCTTTAGCAACTCAAATATTTCATCTAATGCCTCGTGGCGGTGGTTTTCCTTAAGAATAATTTTATTTACAAATTGTGATCCTTGTATTTTTGCCACTTCATGTATAGCTGAATCGTTTTTGAATTTTAAATCAATTTGTTGACTATCTCCCGTAAATATCATTGTTGAATTTTTACCTAAACGTGAAATACACATTTGAAATTGTTGTTTAGTTAAATTTTGAAATTCATCAATAATACAAATAGAGTCTTCAAATGTTCTGCCTCTAAAATGAGTAAGTGATACTAGCTCAATATCTTCACTGCTTTCCATTTTACTTAAAATATCAGGTTTATTGTATACTTTGCGCATATTTGAGCGGATAGGGATTAACCAGGGTTCTAATTTTTCTTCTAATGAACCTGGTAAAAATCCATTATCTTCATTTGATACAGTAGGACGTGTAATAACAATTTTATTTACATTTCGTTTAAAAAACATATCTAATGCTACTTGAACTGCTAATAAAGTTTTACCACTACCAGCTTTACCTATAATAAAATTAAAAGGATGTTGAAGGATTTGATCTTTGGCTAATTTTTGTTCTTCTGAGAGAGAAATAGAAAACCTAACTGCTCCTTTAGGTGGAGTTTTTTCAATATTTGTTTTAGCCATGCTAATTAGTTTTTAAAACGTTTGTCTATTATACATATAAAAAAGGGCCGCTTTCGCGGCCCTTTAAATTAAAGTTAAGTACAGATTATCCTTGAGATACACAAAGAATAGCAAATCCACTACCTGTGATATTTCCTAAACCCATACCATCAGATCCTGTAATGAATAAGGATCCGGCGGCTACAGGGTCTGAGGTAGGGAGGTCATTAGCTCCTTGTCTTAATTGGGCGTTATCAATAAGAGACTGAATTACAAGATTATTATTTTCTTGTGCACTGTGGTCTGAGGTTAATTGGGCTTTTGTTTTTGCCATGGTAATAAAATTTTAAACGTTTAACGCTAATACATATAAAAAAAGGGCCGCTTATGCGGCCCTTTCCTATTATTATAATAATAACTCTATTATACTAAGTTAAGATCAGCACAGAGGACTTTTCCGTAGAAGTCTGGGCGAACCATCTTCTTCGCGTAACGAGTCATAATACCTTTTCTTGGTGTGAATGAAATCGGATCATACACTAGTGGAGTCATGATTAATGGGATGTATGGGGCAAATACAGCACCTGTTTCGAGGAACTGGTTACCTTTGTAACCCATTAAGATTACGTTTTCAGTCATGTATGGGTTCTTGTAAACAGTGTATCTAGAATTGATAGAACCTACTTTCTGAACACCCATTGCGTACTTGTTAGAATCACCAGGTGAGTCAGCAGCGAATCCAGGAATAGATTCCAAGATTGTGCTTACCTTTGGAGAAACTACCATAAAGTTTGCACCACCACGGAGAGTCTTCTGGTGGATAGTATTGCTAACAGACTGGAGCTTAACACCCAAGGTTTGGAACCAAGACATCTTAGTGTAGTACTGGTTAGTGTTTGAATCATCAAATACACCAGCATTGCTTATTTCACGACCAACTTTAGCACTCCAGTTAGCAGTAGTGTCAGCATTTCTGATTAACATGTCAAGGATTTCGAGATCGATTTCCATTGAGATGTACTCAGAAAGGATAGACGTCAATTCTGCCTCAGCATCAATGCTATGGTAAGCATTCAAGTCTTGAGCGAATTCTGGTGTCCATTGAGCCTTCAATTTACGAGTCTTCGCTGTAACAGTATCACTGTTCAACTTAACGTCGATTGATGGGATGTCAATAGAACCACCAACTGAGAAATCAGACTCTTCAAAATCACCTCTGTCATTGAGGTTGTTTGGGCCTTTGTGATAAGTAACAGTTAATGTACCTAAGTTATTTAAATCAGATGAAGAAACAAGGAATTCAATGTTATCACCATTGACTTTAGTGAATTCGTTAAATACTTCAATGATAGCGGTAGTACCACCAGCAAGTTCAAATGCTCTTACTCCTTCTAAATCAACATCTGCTAAACCGTCGGTAGCGTCAACAATTACTTTACAAACACCAGCATCGTTAGCAGCATTAAATTGACCAGCGTGTGAAGCAGACCATTCAGTGTTGTAATTGTAGTCAGCACCAACAACAGAACTTGTAGCGTATGTGGCTAAAGCATTAGCTGTAGCACCAAGAGCAGCAACAACAGAAGATGTTTCATTGATAGAGTAACCGAAACGACCAGCACCGTAAAGACCACCAGTCTTACCAGCACCTGGGATATCAGTAGCTTCATCGGCTCCAGCATTGTATAAAGAATCACTTTGAGTAAATCCTGTTTGTGCAGAACCATACTGGAAATCTAAATAGAAGATAAGACCTGAAGGGAGGTTCATTGGTTGAACAGACACAAGGTCTTTAGCAACGATCTCACCGAATACTCTTCTTACCAATGGGAGAGCAACACCCGCCCATGCCTCACTCTGACCAGCAGAGATAGAGGTACCAGTACCCGAAGTGTTGGCTTCGTTTACTAATTGTCTGGCTTGGTTCTCTAAGAGAACCGCCATGTTTGATTTTTCGCTCTCGTGGCCATTTAAGCCTTCCAAGAGACCGGACTTTTCCCACTTGTTAGCCAACTTAGCAGCTTCGCCTTGTTGGTGTTGTAGTGGGGATGCGCCCTCTAATAATGTGTTAACATTCATGTTTTCTAAAATTATTTGTTAATATTTGCAAGTTTTTGGAATCTTGACACAGTTTCGTCAACAGATTCTGATAAAACCTTTTTGGGAGCAACACCAGCAGGCTTAGAAGCACGTCCTAAACCTTCTTTAATTGCTCTTTTTTCTACGCCTGTGAAAGTAAATGATTCTTGAAGTGTTTCAAATACCAATTTAGCTTCGCCAGTTGTAGTAGCTTTGTCTAAGGCGTCAACCACCTTAACTTTTTGGCTTTCATTTAATGAATTAGCTCTGAAAAGCTTGTTGCAGTAGAGGAGTTTGCTGTTGAGAAGATTCATTTCAGAAATAGTTTCTTGAAGAGTAGTAACAGTAGCTAAGGCTTCTTCAAGCTCTTTATCAGTTTCTTTCTTATCGTCTTCAGCCTTTTTTCTACGTTTTCTTTCTTTTAAAGCTTCTTCATCATTTGAAGCTTTACCTTCTTCAAGTTCAGATTCGATTTCAGCAATTAAAGCATCAATGTCGATAGACTCGTTAGTGTCTTCTTCATCCTTACCTTCTTCAAAAGGTCCTCTTTTACCATCTTGAGTTAGGGCACCAGCGGCACCACCAGCAACAGCAGCAAAAGCTTTAGCAGCTTTAAGACCAGCCATAAACTTTTCGTCATTTTTTAGTTCAGGATTTTTCTTAAGTTCAGCTTCCATTTCTTTAACTACTTCTACAGGGTAAGTAAGAAGAGATTTTCCGATGGCTTTAGCACCGCCCGCAAGCTTTGCACCAATACCTTCTTCAACTTCTTCATCTTTTGCTTCATCAACGTTTCCATCCTCATCGTATCCCTCTTTCATATCATCGTCTTCATCGTATGACATTTCTTCGAGTTCAGCCATGAGTTCATCAAGATTAATTTCTTCGTCGACGCCGTCTTCTTCGTAAGACATCTCATCTACTTTGCCGTCCTCGTCTTCATGATACGCTTCATCAGTAGTTTCTACTTCTTCATCAACGTACTCTTCTTCGAGTTCAACATCTTCTTCTATCTCTTCTGCTAATTTAGCAGAGAGCATGTTTTTGATTTTAGAGTCGAACGCTTCTTCTAATGCCATTTTAGCATTTTGCAAAGCGACTTCTCTAACAGCCTTCGCATCAGCGATTGCTTCTTTTAATAATTCAGCCATTTTTTAAATTGTTTTTTAGGCCTCCAGTAAATAAAATACAGGAAATAGAGATTTTAATATCTCTAATAGGGATTTGTTTTAAAATCCAGGGACACTATTTTGAGATAGTGTATGCTTCTCAAATAAATATAAAAGAAATTTGGAAACCCAAAAAACTTTTCATATCTTTAGGAAAAACTATATAATATGATTTTAGTATCACAATACCTTTTAGCAGGCGTAATAATTGCACTTTTATTGGAAGTATTTATGCGTTGGACAGACACAGAAGTAAACATGTGGGAACGTGTTTCTATGATAGTGGCATGGCCCATAATGATAATCACTTTCGTATGGCACTTCTTAGTTGGACTGTTCGGGAATGATTAACACTTACACTTTCCAGTGTTATCACAGATGATATCACGGATTATATTGTGTACTTTAGTGTAATTTTGAACAGGATTCTCTATACCTTCTCTTAATTGTTGGGGTGTTAATGTAGCACCTGGAGTTGATGGGGTAGATACTAAGTCGAAGCATAATAAATCGAAATCTTCCTGTACCATCAAAACACCATCTGAATTTTCTTGTACTGAACCCATTCCACGGGATGAGATACCAACTGGTACTCCTGCTTGGAATAATGATTTAGCAATGTTACCTGCTGGGGTAGGAAGGATTTCAATTTGACCATGTACATCATTCCCATTCCACCAACATTTATTGATTTTATGAGATACATTATTTAAGTTGATAACTGAAGAATCTGGATGATCTAATTCACCTAAAGCATTATTATCTTTGATTGGACCTTCCATATATTTTTCCATTTCTCTTTCAAGAATTTCTCTTTCATAAATACGACCATTATGGTTTTTAACACCAGCTCTTTGGATGATACCTTCTACCATGAGAGGTCCACCAGATTTAATTGATGACTCTATTAAGAGTTTATCAACCTTTAATGGGATTATATCTACGATTAAATTGCTCATTTTCCTTGTCCTCTATAAGTTTTTTTGTATAGTTTAGAAGTTTTATGTTTACTACTTTTAGTCTTAGCATGTACACCAGGACGGTTTACCTTGTTGCTTTTAGGACCAAAATCGAATGCACTAATTTTTCTTGCCATAACTTATTTATTTTATTTCTTTATACCCCATATAACCTTTTTTCTTTTTTCTTTTGTTATTACCAAAAGCATGGGGGGTAGCATATGCTTCACCAGAACCTGCACTTACTGTGGTGCCCGTACCAGTGACATTTGCTTCATCAATTTCTGATTTAATAAGTTCACGAATTAATTCTCTTAGTTGATCTATATTCATTATTGAGCAGATTTAAGTTCATTAATTAACTCGTAATAATTAAGAAGATTAATTACATTATCATCGTGAACTGAAGATTTTTTACATAAAGGTTTAATCAAGTTTTTAACTTCAGTAAGTTTAATTTTAATAACTTGATTGGTATTTTTTGATAATGTTTCAATTTCAGCTTTTACTTTAGTAATTTCTTCGTTAATGAAAGATTTAAGTTTAGGACTGTTTGAAACATTATAAACATACTCTTTAAGTAATATTCTTTGGTTATCTGCTAATCCAGAATATTTTTCGTTAAACTTTTCTATTAACATTTTGTATGTTAATGCTCTAGTTTCTTTATCAAATTTTTCGTATTCTTCTATAACAATTTCCCTTTTAGGTTTGTTTAGAAAATTTTTATTTGTAATATGTTCTAAAATAGCTACTTTAGAATCTACAATAGACATAGGGTTTGCTTCTTTATTCTCTAATAAATTATATACGCTAGCATATATTTTGTAATTAGGAACTTTAGCCTTAAAGAAATCTTCAATGTTGTAAGTTTCTTTAATTTCTTTAACTAAATTGTATCTTTCTCTTCTTAGAATAGACTTGTTAAGTTTAAAGTGTGCGTCTACTAAAGTTTCAATGAGGACAGCAGCATTTGTTTCTTTCTCAAATCTTTTAGTAAGCAACGCGTTATATATCTGATACTCTTTTACAAGAGCAGAATTATTACCAAAAAACTTTCTTAAGATACCTACAGCTTTTGGTTGGGAATTCGAAATAGTCTCCGAGGTGATTTGTCTCGTTAACAATTCAAATAATATCCCAGTATTTTTGTACTTGGAGTGCTTAGGTTTCATGCATGAATTGATTTATTCCTATATAAATATGTAGGGAGTCCTGAAGGATTATTCTTTTATAATGTTCTTTTCATCTAACATAGATGATTTGTCTTCTTCACTTAATAATTGTTTTCCTTTTAAACGATTCAAAGATAATTTTTTAAGTATACGTGAATTTTCTTCAAGAGCAAAGGGTGAAACATCATTAGTTTTAGTGGGACTATCGTCAGCTGTCATACCTCCTTTACCAAGTGGGTCGCGACTGAAATTGCTCTGATCTGTGTCAAAATTACTTAATTTAGTTTTAGGACGTCCTGGTTCATTTTCATCATATCCATCAGGGACATCTTTAATATGCTTATCACGTTTAGTAGCATACATACCTGCTAGATCGTGTGGTGTACCATATGATTCACCGGACTCTAAAGGATCGTTACCTTCATTTTCTATCTGGTTTAAACGGAATATGTGAGCAGCATCATCAAGTGCTCTGTTTCTTTCATGTTCCATTTCTTTGTCTGATAGATTGAATACATTTTTATATACAAAATCAGTAGATAAAATCTTTTTATCAGCAATTGAATTAGCTAATTCAACTTTAGATTTATATAGTTCAGTTTTTTCTTGTTCGAATACAATTGAAGGACCTGTAAGTGACAATTCAAAATCTACTAAATCTGAATCTGTAAATCCTTGAGTATATAAGTGAACAAGGGCAATTTTCTGGAGTTCAGAGACAATTGTTCTTTGTAAGCGCTCAATTGTGCGAGCAAAACGGATATCCATAGCAGCCAATGTTGATTTACCCTCAAGGTTTTCATCATATCCCAAGAATGCTTTTGGAATCTTAAGAGCGGCTAACATTCGATTCTTTAAGTATTCAATATCAGTTGTGCCATCATAATCAAGACCTTTTGTAGTTTCAATCTTAGTTGATGAATCGTTACCTCTAACCGGGATATAGAAATCCTCAGTCATATTTTGAATGTTGAATTTTAAATTATAGTCGCCAGTGTTTTGATCCACATATGGAGTCTTTTTCATTTTGGCAACTGTTTTCTCCATAAATTGGTCTATTTCTTGTGGAGGAATACCTCCTACGTTCATGTAGAAAATTCTTTTTTCTGGTGCGCGCATAATTCTGTGAATAAGCATTGCATCTTCCATCAAAATTAATTGCTTAAATACCTTACGAGCGGGCTCGAGATATGAGCGACCATATGGGAGATAGTTAGCGTCTGATAATAATCTAAAGTGGGCAACTTCGTAGTTTTCAAGCTTCATCTGGTCACTTCTTCTAGCACTGTAAGTAGTGGATTGTGACAAACCATTAGGGTCAAGTACAAATTGTACATAGCTTGGGTTTTCTGGATCCATACCTTCTTCTCTTACTACCTGATATACAGAAAGTGGCAATGCATTATAGACACCAAACTTTTCAGATATCTGTAAGTGGAGGTAAAAATCACCATATTTACACATTTGGCGAACCCAAGATGGTAAGTTAAATTCAACATTTAACACATCATAAAATAAATTGTGTAGTACACGCTTTACATTATCGTTTGATGATTTGATTGTTAAAACGTCTCCGTATTCATTTTTAAGGGTTGCTTCTTCTGAAATAATATCAAGTGCAGGTGCAATTAATGAATCATAATCCATCGCCTCATAGTCACTATACAACTGGAGTCGCATAGAAGAGTAATTCAGTGTAGGGTTATATTGAAGAGAAGATCCTACGGGTCTATGTAGTCTTGTAAATCTATCATATAAGGAATTTGATTCTAAATTCCCATACTTTTGAATACGATCAGTATCCATTATCTTAAGTTGATCACCTCCAACGTTTCTAATAATAACGTCGTTAGAAAATAACCTCCTTAATCGTGTAAATAAGCTAGTATCTGCCATATTTATGGTTTATAATGTGTGTATAAATATCTAACCCAAAAGCCAAGACAAATCTTCGTCTTTTCCTCCTACTTTCATTTTATAGGCCTGTTTGGGATCATTAATTTGTGTGCTGCTAAAGAATGGATTATAATTTGCTTTGCTAGTATTCGCAAGCATTGCTTTAGTTAAGTCAACGCCGTGTTGAGCAAATTTGAGTGCAGTATCTCGCACGTAACACGCAGTAGCTATGGACATAATTAGGTCATCATTGTACCCAGTTTGAGCTTCTGGACGACCATTTTTCCATACAAATGTTTTTAACTCATCTAGTGTACGTCTTGAGTTAATTTGAATACTTTGTTCTTTAATATATGCGTCTAATTTTGCTATAGTTAGCGGTCTAGTTCTAAGTGACATAGTAAAACCAGGTACCATTTTCGACTTATCTATCAAATCATATCCTTTAGCAATGTATGCTTCAGCATCGCGGGTAAATTTTTCGTCTTTAGGACTGTAATAGAGATTTTCATATCCCATATCAATTACCTCTTGAATTGTGGCCCAACCAATATTTGCATTTTCAATTACAAGTAATGCTTTATTGTATTCGTTTGCTATATTGTATAATATTCTACCAAAATCTTTTGTTGGGATTTGATCTTTAAATTCAGCTACTTGTGTTGAAGTTTCAATGTCTATAATATGGAATGCTGAGTAATCTTTTGAGTCACCTCTAGCGACGTCAGCTACAACCATATACTGTCTTGTATAGTCTGGGTATTCCCAAACCCATAGGCTACTATTTATGCCCCTTTTTTCTAGTGGGTCTTTTAAAGTTGTAGTTTCTATATAATTTAATATTTCAGGAGGGAATACTGTATCACCCGAGGTTGTAAAATCACAATCACACTCTTGTGCCGCCATTCTATCCCCTAATTCATCATCTTGTTTATCCCTCCATTCTTGGTTTCGTTCTGGGTGTACAGTCCATGGTAATCTAATAGGTGTAAATCCACTAGTACCATCTTGGGCTTTAGTCCACATTCTATGGAACCAGTTACCTGTACCATTGGGTGTAGATAATATAATTGCTCTACCACCAGTAGCAAGTGTTTGTTGTGC
>Ga0209630_10003696_pt1 | contig 13849 bp, 13 predicted proteins | sample COG_01_FD_184745 | JGI IMG/M metagenome (GOLD analysis project Ga0209630, IMG submission 184745) | Pelagic Microbial community sample from North Sea - COGITO 998_met_01 (SPAdes) (version 2) | ecosystem: Environmental > Aquatic > Marine > Neritic zone/Coastal water | place: Helgoland, sampling... | reverse complement strand
TCGGTAGCGACGATGAGCCACAGTACATGACGTATGCTACTCACCTTATCCGTCCTGCTGGCGTCCCCATCAAGACGTTTGGTGGTACCGCCTCTGGCCCTGGTATCCTCATCTCGGGTATTGAAAAGATTTGTGCTGTCCTTGATGGTGCGGTTGGCCGGTCGCTGACTTCAGTTGAGGTTCTGGACTGCATGAACATTATCGGCTCAATCGTGGTTGCTGGTAACGTTCGCCGGAGCGCTGAGATTGCTGTTGGCCGTTTGGACGACGAAGCATTCTTGATGGCGAAGCGTTGGGACTTGGGAGACATTCCAATTGAGCGTGCAATGTCTAACAACACGGTGTTTGTGACACCTGAGCAAATGCAGGACATGCCTGAGACGATTTGGGAGGGTTACAAGGGGAACGGCGAGCCTTACGGTTTCTTTAATCTAGAGGCTTCTCGGCAGTTCGGACGTATGGGTGAAGAGCGCCCTGATCCGTCTATCGTCGGTGTTAACCCATGTGCAGAGATTCCGTTGGCTAACAGAGAGTCGTGTAACCTGGCAGAAATCTTCTTGCCTATGATTGATTCTCCAGAAGAACTGCAAGACGTGGCCCACCTTCTTTACAAGGTTCAGAAGTCTATTTCGGCACTCGGCTATCTTGATCCCACGTCGGATAAGATCACTTCCAAGAACATGCGTCTTGGGCTGGGCGTGACGGGTGTTACGCAGTCAATGGATAAGATTGATTGGCTGGACGAAGCTTATGTTTCGTTGCGTGCTCTGGATGCGGAGTGGTCGGCAAAGCGTGGCTGGCCGGAGTCGGTTCGACTGACAACGATTAAGCCTTCAGGTACCCTTAGTCTTCTCCCTGGCGTGACTCCTGGTGTTCATCCCGGTTTTAGCCAGTACTTTGTAAAGCGGATGCGTATGGCGTCTGGTGATATTCTTGTCAACTACTGCCGGTCAAAGGGGTTCTACGTTGAGCCTCTGCGCAACTTTGATGGTTCCGAAGATCATCGCACAGTGGTCGTTGAGTTCCCTTGTGCGTTCCCGGATGGAACGATTGAGGCTAAGGACATGACGGCGATTGAGCAGATGGACCTTGTTCGGCACTTGCAGAAGGTGTGGGCAGACAATGCTATCTCGGTGACTGTGTACTACAAGAGCGAAGAACTGGATGGTATTCGTGAGTACTTGGCGCAGTATTGGCATGAGATGAAGTCTGTTTCGTTCCTCTTGCACAGCGAGCATGGTTTTGATCAGGCTCCAATGGGCGAGTTGACTAAGGACGAGTATGAGACTGTCCGTAACAATACGTCACCGCTTGGTGAAAAGCTTACGGGTTCTACTCTGATGCTAGATGACGACTTTGAGGCTGAATGCTCTTCAGGAGCGTGCCCAATTCGATAATACGCATCATCTTTATATTCGGGGTATTATAATTTCTAAAGTTGCAAGCCGTTGAAAGTTTGGGATGTAAATTATATCTGTACCGGCAAGTAGGCTAACCCCGAAGGAGGAGATTGTGAATATCGGTTAAAGTGCCGGTGATCGAGAAGCAATCAAATTATCTAGGCGGGGTCTGGTCACTTGCACCGGACCCCGCTTGGCGTTTAAGATAGTAGTGTGCCTTCTCTTCAAGATTTTAAAGATCACAAAATATTTATTGATTTAATGTATCTTGCTGATATGGTTCAATTTAATGGACTTTCAACCACTATTCCTCTAACGCCTGAAGGGCATGTGTCTCTTCCTTTTGCGTTGGCTTCTATTTGCGGCTTCAGTCAGTATCCAGATGTCGATGACTTTTTTTACTTAGTGGATTCCGTTCCTGCTGTTTACCGGGCACAGTTTATTCGATGTTGGGAAGCAATTGAGTTAGAAGTTAATGAGGATATTGTAGAGTGGTCTGAGAGAGTGGGGACTGCCGAGACTGTGAGACGACTCCGTTCGTTATCAAAAGAAATCCAGTTATCTTGAGGTCGGCTTGACAACTCTTTGTAGTTGTATTATCATACTTCTATGAATCACCATGAGCGATGGAAAAAACATTACACTGCTTTGGTTCAGTACTATAACCGGTACGGGGATGCAATGCCCCCTAGTGGGCATATAGAGTTCTTACCTGACGGAGAAGAAATCAACTTAGGTAACTGGGTTAGCTATATGCGTACCCGTTATAAGCAGAAGGCTCTCCCGGAAGACAGAATTGCTCTGCTTGAAGGGCTTCCTAGTTGGGAGTGGGGACCTGTGCGTCCTGGACCAAAGTCAAAGAACGAGGTGACGATCCGCAACACGGATATTTTGACAAGACACAAGTCTGGAATGTCACTATCGTCTATCGCTAAGCAGTATGGTTTATCTAGACAAAGAGTGCATCAAATAGTTAAGGAGAGTTATGTCTAAGGCAGATAAAGATCAAGATTGGGAGAAGGTGTTGAGTAAGTTGACTGAAGAAAATTCGGAGACTCGTTCGTCCCCCTCAAACGCTTACGTTGGGATTGTGACGTTCGTTGTAGTAAACGCTTTATCGGCGCTTGCGCTTATGCGTATTAACAGTACGGTCAATCGTGCTTGGGGCAACATTGAGGTGTTTCGCCCCGGTATCGGGTATGTGGATGCGTTTGTGCTCACAGGACTTGTATGGTTCCTATTCTTGTTGAAGGTGGGTATTTCTCAGGCAGTTAGTCGGTCGTATGACAACCGTTGATGTTTCTGCTACCACGTGGGATGAGTCTGCTGCATATATTTCTAAAGTTATCTTTTCAACAGGTGTCCCCCATGCTGGGGCGTCGGCCCCTTCGGTAGCTGACCTTAGAGAGCGTATCCGGGTTCACTTGGATACTATGATTGATAAGTACTTCAACAATAGTAACGCCATCCCTACACAAGTTGACTGGACAACTATGGCTCGTTTGGCTATTGCGGCTAGTGGGCGTCTTGGCGAGGTTGAGACAGTCGAAACGTTGTGTAGCAAACAGAGGGATTACGGGCCAAACAATATTGCACGTTTTGGACAGTCTGGTCTTTTACTTAGGCTTCATGATAAGGTCGCACGCTTAGAGAACTTGCTTTTGCAGGGGCGTCAGGCCCAAAACGAAAGCCTGCACGACACATATCTTGATATTGTGGGGTACTCTGTTATTGGGGTTATGTTGCTGGACGGGAGTTTCTTTTTTCCTCTTGCTTCTTACTCTTAAAGAGTAATCTGTATAACCCACCAAGGTGCGGTATCATATATAAGTAGCGGTCGTTACCGAGGAGGAAATTATGCCCGATCCAATTGATGTTGATGACGAAGAACTTGATCCAGAAGATGCCGGTTCTCGCCGTCCAGGCTTACTGACACGTCTTCGTCGTGGTCTTGCTAGAGGGCTTCGTCGGGGCGCTAATCGTTTACGTCGTGGCCGAAACAGGTCTTAATTCTAGTTGAGGTGACGGCATGGCCCTAATCACAGTTTCTGATATAACAACCTATATGGATATTTCATTTACGAATGTCCAAGAAGACGCCGCTCAGTTTGTTATTGACGGTCTACAGGCTGAGCTTGAGGCATACCTTCGGCGTCCTGTTGAGCAGGTCTCGTTTACGGAGACGTATCGGGTTCCTGACGTGGGACGAGGTGTCGTGAATAATCAGTATTACTACAATTACACGACCGATCCTTCCACGGCTTTAACTTCTCCGGGAATAATCTATACGCCTATGTACACCCTGTACTTAGAGAATAGTCCTGTTGTGTCTGTGGCGTCGGTGGGAATTACTGCTGCTTCGGCGGGGGCAACGACTACGGCTCAGGTTGCGGAGCGAGACTATGTGACGAGAGATTATGGCATTGATTTGTTTAATGCTTATGCGAATGATCGTGTTGAAGTTACGTATACTGCGGGCTTGGATGGGGCTAACATCAAAGCTTTTAAGATACTTTTACTTCGTGCAGCGACTCGGGAGATGCAAAATATGCATGACGATGTTGTTGGCCTGAAGGATTTAACAACACGAAATGTGGCTCCTCTTGAGACTGGTTTTTCGGATCGTGAGTTAATGAGTATCAAAAGGTATCGTAGAGTAAGGGTTTCCTGAGATGCGTGTACAAGTCCGAATTGTAGACGTTGACACTTCTAGGGCAGATAGACGCTTTGGCAAGATTCTGCGTAGATCACGAAATTTTAAGCCTGTCTTCCGCTGGATGTTTCAAGAGTTACAAGAAGCTCATCGTGATAATTTTAAAACGAAGGGTGCCACGTCTGGCTTTCCGTGGAAGCCGTTAGAGCCACAGTATGCTTCTTGGAAGATTGCAAACTATGGGGCAGAGGGCATATTGGTCCGTACTGGTGCCTTAGAGCGTAGCCTGACTATGAATAGTGGGCGGGGGGCCGTGCGGGATATGGGTGCTAGAACAGCAGAGTTTGGTACCAAGATACCTTATGCACAGTTCCACCAGAGTGGCACTAGTAACATGGCTCAACGAAAGCCACTATTTTTGCCTAAACTATTGGCAGACCGTGCAGCACACGCTGTTGGCGAGTATTTGGTCCACGGTTCAGTGGGCATGAAGACTCCGGGAGGATTGATGTAAAATGATGTCAGGACCTAGATTTGCTAAAAACTATGTTTCAAATTACTTAGGTAACGACTTGCCGTCTCGGTTGATTACGTATCGAAACAACTGGGCACTAAGTTCAAAACAGTTACCTGACCCCCGCCGATATCTTAGCTACGAGCCGTTTACTTTAGACGCCTGGCCCACGATTATTTCGCTGGTGATTAATACTCGTTCCATTACAAGAGAAGGTTACGAGTTTGACCATGATCCAAACTTTCGTGTTGTGTATGAGATGCGTACATATATTTGGGTGCGTGATCAGGGGGCCGAGATTGTTACAGAACAGCGTGACAACTTAACTACGGTTGTTCGGGAAGCTTTGATGGATGGACCGTCCTTGTCGGAGTATGATGCTGATGTTCCTTGTTCTCCGAAGATTGATGAAGGCACGATTAGAGAAGAGTTTTCTGATTTAACTTTAATCAAGGGGGAACGTTTGCTGGCCGGTGCATATATTGCATATGACCTTGCTTTGGAAGAAGTTATTGATCACGCCCCTGCTGGAGTGTTCACTAGCGCTGATGTCACAGTAACCCCTTTGCCTGTTACTGCGGTTGCTCCCACGAATCTTTTAGCCATTTCTGGTGACACTCAGATCACACTATCGTGGAAAGAGTCTACGTGGAACGGTGGTGTGCATGAAATTTCTGGGTATTCTGTGCAGCAGTCCATTGATTCAGGGTTGACGTGGACTACTGTAACTACAGATACCGGAAGCACAGATGGGCATTATGTTGTTACGGGTTTACAGAATGGTATACCTTATTTGTTTAGGGTTGCTGCAAACAATACAGCCGGGGTTGGAGCATATTCTGCTGCGAGTACGGCTGTAAGCCCTGCGGCTTAATTTGTTTATCAGGGATATAGTTCCTGCGACTTCTAGACACTTGGTGGTAATATAATAGTTGACAGAGCAGACGCTTTGCGTTTCGCCCTCAGGGCAAGCAATACTGGTATTGTATATTCAAGGAAAATGGAGGCTTAAAATGCCGGGAGTTAACGTTACTACTGCGGTACGGTCTGGTCCTGTAGGTGCTGGAGATATCGTTGCAGGTCAGGTATTCATGGTGGGCGAGGCCGAACGTGGTCCCACTGATGAGCCTACCCTTCTTCGCTCATTTAGCGATTACACGACCTACTACGGAAATTACAAATCAAGCAATCTTTACGCTCACGTCAAGACTTACTTTGACGAGGGCGGCACCCGTTGCCATGTGCAGCGTGTTGTTGGTTCTGGTGCGGCAGCAGGTTCTGTTGCACTTACCTCAAACTCTGGTGCTTCAGCCGGTATGACATTGACTGCTAGCACTGTTGGTGCGTGGGCAGCAAACCTTTCGGTGGCCGTTCTCGCCGCTGATTCGGCAGGCTACCGCCTTCAGTTCGTTCTAGATGGTTCGACGCTGTTGACGACACGTGACTTGGTGACCGTTTCTGACGGCATCAACTTTGTTAATGCTTCGGCAGTCAATCACCTAGTGGTTGCATCAACTACTTTGACCGACGCACAGGCCGACAGTGACAGTAACAACCCAGACACTGCTTCTGCTGCTGCTCTCAGTGGTAGCGCTTCGGACGGTGCGGCAGTTTCAAACACCGAAATCATTGCTGCTCTAGCTACCGACGATACTGGCAAGTTGTCACCTAACCTAAATACTGGTGCGGTCTGTGCTCCGGGTCGTACAGGCGCTGCTGTTTGGGATGCTCTTGCGGCTCACGCTGGTGCATTTAACCGAGTTGCGCTTTGTGCTTTTGGTGCAGCGGACGCTGCTAGTACCGCTAAGACGGATGCTGCGGGCTACTACGCCGACGCTAATGCTAGTAGCATGGCGTTTTACTGGCCGCATGTGAAGGTTGCGGCACCTGCGATTACTGAGCTTGCTACAGGCGAGTCCACGGTTCAGGGCGCAACTATCACTGTCTCTCCTGAGTCTTACGCTGCGGCTGCTCGCAGTCGTGCAGTTCAGCAGGCGGGTGGGCCTTGGCGAGTAGGTGCTGGAGCAATTTCAGCCGGTCGCAATCTTAAGGGTCTTGCTTCTGATGTCACTCCGGCAACGGGTGACGCTCTGGATGCTGCACGGGTGAACGCAATCCGCAAGGTTGGCGACTCAATCCGAGTTTACGGCGCACGTTCGGTTTCTAGCGATGAGTCAAACTGGCGCTATATTTCAATGCGTGACACGATGAACTACATCGTTTTTGGTGTCGAAGAGCGCATGGAACGTCATGTGTTCAGCGTGATTGATGGACGAGGTAACACTTTCGGTGTGATTCGTGCTTCGATCAAAGCATTCCTTGACCCGATTCGGGTAGCTGGCGGTCTGTATGAGGCGTTCGATGACACGGGCGCTCCGGTTGATCCCGGTTACAGCGTGCGTGTTGATAGCACTATCAACCCTGCCACACAGTTGGCTACAGGTTTAGTCAAGGCGCAGGTTGGCATTCGGGTTTCCGGTGTGGCTGATCTTATCGACATTACAATCACTAAGAGCAACTTGAGTGCTCCGCTAATCTAAGGAGAGATTTAGACATGGCAAAAGCAACACAACGACAGATTGTAGCATCAATTAGTCCAACACCCGTAACGGGTCATGTCAATGGCCCTGAGTTTGGCGTCACGTCATACTTTGCTACGGTTAGCGGTGGCGAAATTAGTGCGTCTGTTGAAAAAGTTTATGATGGCGGTGCGTCGTTTCCTGAGGTGCTGTGTGCTCCTTCGGAGATTGGTGACATCACTGTCAGCCGGTTCTATGACCCGGATACAGACGGTGCAAACGATCATGCCAAGTTGTCTAGATTACGGCAACTAGTAGGATCATGCTACTATGACATTGCAATCTTCACGCTTAACTGTGATCTCAAGGACCCCGGTTCAGAGCGTGTGTACCCACGGGCACTACTTGTCGGTCTCACAGAGCCTGACGGTGATGCTTCATCGGGCGCTCCGGCTTCCTATTCACTGACTTTCGCTGTGAGCGAGATTCAGAAGGAAGTTCCTTCAGACGCCTGATTGAACATATTTGAATTTTAGAACGGGCGCTACTTCGGTAGCGCCTTTTCTTTTTTACCATTGTACTTGACAGCATTGGCAGAAAACAACTAATATACACATTATGAGTGACGATAACGAAATCATTGAAGTTGCAGGTTCGGATACATCTACGCCGACTCCTGCTAAGAGCAAGTCCAAGCGAGTTACAGTCCTGGATCAGTTGAAGGAAGAAATTAGCCGTGAGGTGAGCCGTCCTGAGATTGAGATGCCTGTGCCGGAGCGTAAGGGCGTAACAGTTAGGTTTTCCCCTAATATCACTAATGACCAGTTGAAGGCGTGGCGTCGAAACTCAACGAACCGTAAGACTGACGAGTTGGACTCGATCAAGTTTTCGTGTTACGTTGTGGGTCAGACGGTTTCAGGCATTTACTTTAACGAAGAGTTAGTTTTAGACGACGAGGGCAATGCTATTACTTTTGCATCGCAGGCGATTATGGACATGACTGATACAGCCCGTCCGCTTCCTGATGCGATTCGTGCGTTCTATGCTATTGACCCGCACCTTGAGAATACTGCTCTAAAGATTCTTGACTATGCCGGTTATGGTGATGATCTTGATACTGAAGACCCTACGAAGGGCTAATTGACGAATTAGCCGATGATGTCAGGATTAGGTCAGCGGCACGATTAGCCGAAGCATTTCACACTGATCCGCTTGAGATTCTAAAAGCTGATTATGATGAGTGGCTTATTCGTATGGCTTGTGCGAAAGCGCTTGCAACTGATCACAAGGAACGTGAGCGTATTCGTCGTGGCACCACGGGGGGCTACGGCTAAAACTGAATAATAGTGTAGGTGTTTACTTGATGCCGGGAATTTCTATAGAATATGTCTATAGGGATTCCCGGTTTCTTGTTGTTAGGAGTACCACGTGGCTGTTGAAGAAAAGGTAGTACTTAAGGTTGAGGTGGATGCCGATATCAGTAATGATATCGCTGCTATTCGTACTCGCCTTAAAGCCATTGAGAACCACATGGGTGCCTTTAATAAGAAGGCCAAAGACATGGATCGTGGTATGGATCGTGTCAACAAGCGCTTTGACAAGATGCGTGGTGTTGTTACCAAGTTGACTGGGGTTTTCGTAAAGTTTGCTTCTACTTTGGCTAAGTTTTCCTTTATTGCTTTAGCCGGTCAAATCGGACTTTTTACGGCTGGCCTTCTGGCAGCTAAAGCGGCGCTTATTACCGGCAGGGCAGCGGTGTCAGCGTACCAAGCGTCGTTGAGAGGTTTATCGGTGGCGGCTGCTGGTGTTGCTACTGCTATTGCTGTTGCGGCGGCAGCAATGCGCCAGTTTAATGAGGTACAGTTAGGTTCACAGTTTGGTGGCGGTGCCCAAGGTAGGGCCAACGCCATTAGGGCCACGAGAGGTATTGGTAGCCGAACCAGGGGTCTGCTAGGTGGAGAGGCTACGACTGCTATTGCGGGGTCGCTTGGTCGTGCTGGAGCCAGGCCCAGTCAGACTCAGAACTTAATGCGGGAGTTGCTTAACATTGCGGGCGGAGACGCTAAGGCGGCTCAAAATTTAGCTGCTGCAATAGGCTCTGGTGATGTGAAGAGAGCGACAACTGCTTTGCAGAGCGGGGTTGGTTTTAATCAGGGGTCGCTGAAGAATGTAGGTTCGATACAAGGTGTCTTGGGTACTGTTGGATCAGGAGGCGCTACAGGCGCTAACTTCAAGTCGGTTGGCGCAGATATGGCGTCTACGTTTATTGGTACCCTTAAGACTGAGTTTGCGGGCATAAGCGGTATTTTTGCCGATCTGGGTGCTCCAATGCTGGAGCCGTTCCGTAAGTCGTTTGCAAATATCTCTAGGATGCTTAAAGAAGACATCCTGTCTATGACTGCTGTTATTAATAAGTTTGGTGCCGAGTCTTTTGCTCCCACGATTGAGACGTTTATCGGCGCTACGAGTGAGTTTATTCGTAAAAACATTGTCAATAACCTTACGGACATTAAAGAGATGGGCCAGTCTTTTGTTAATTTCGGTGCGGCTGTTAAAGAGTTCTTCTTAGATATCGGTGACTATCTGGGTAAGTTAGAACCTGCGGCTGACGTTGTTATTGAGATGTTTAAGGCGCTTGGCAATGCTGCTGGTGGGCGTGGGTTGTTTCAAGAGTTTAATAAGTTGGTTACAGATAATGCTTCGGCGTTTACAGCGTTTGGTGATTCTATTGGTAACGTGATTGGTGCGTTGTTCGACCAGTTGTCTGGCGGGCAGATGGGCTTCTTTAATAAGTTGCCGTTGTTGTCGGATGTGTTTAATACGTTGGCAAACGATGTTATTCCTAGTTTGTTTGGGGTGTTTAATAAGTTTGCGCCTCTGATGGAACGTCTGCCGGGTGCCTTGGAGTCGTTGGCTAATGTTTTGGATATGTTGGCCCCTATTGTGGAGACCTTGGTCAATGCTATTGATACGTTGTTTGGAGGGCTTCAGGGTCTTAGTGGTGGGCCGCTTGGGGCTGTAGGTGACTTTGGATCAGTTGCATTAATGGGCGGCTTGATGATGCTGACAAAGGGCAAGGGCCGTTCTTTGCTGGGTAAGGGCGTTAGGGGTGGTGCTGCTGCTGTTAGGGGTGGTAGGGGTATCGGCACAGCAACAAGAGCCAGACCAGTGTCTGCTTCCCGTCTAGGTGGGATTAATGCAAACTTGCAGAACTTTGGTCAAACCTCACGTGGTATTAGAGGAGTTAATAGTAGTCTCACAGCTAGAATGGGTGTGGGTAGGGCAGGTCTCGGAAGAGGTCCTGGCTTGTTAGGCAAGGCAGGTAAGTTCGGTGCGCTTGCTCTCGGGTTAGAGGGATTGAGCATCGGTCGTGATTTGATGGATGGTGGCCTGTCTGGTGTTGGTACGGGTTATGCGAATCGAGCAGAAGCTAGTCCTATTTTCGCTGGTCTTGGGACAGGTACGGCGGCGGCGTTCTTGGGGGGACCAGTTGCGGGCTTTGCGGTTGGTGGTGCTACTACGGCGCTCGGTGCGTATAAACGGGGAATGTCGGGCGACGACAGCAATATGAATAAACTCACTGGGGCTGCTGGCGGTGCGATGGCCGGTGCAGCTATTGGTTCTATTATACCTGGATTTGGCACACTTGCTGGTGGTATTATTGGTGGAGTTATCGGCGGCGGCTTGGCATGGTGGGCAGGAAGTGAAGGTCAAAAGAAACTAAAAGATGCTTCTGAAAAGGCAGCAAAAAACGTCAAGTTAAGCATTAAAGATTTTGAGGTTGGCTCGGGTTCTGCGGCCACGAGTCTGTTAGCTGGACAGGCTGACTTGCTTGATAAGGCCATTACTGCTGCTGTTGACGAAGAGACCGGTCTTACGAAGATGGAGGGGGATACTCGGGAGTTTAGAGATTACCTGAGGTCTATTGGCGTTGATCCCGAATCTGTCCATCGTGATGAAATGTTTGCACAGTTGTTGGATGACAACACTTTGTTTGAGTTGGAGACGAAGATACAAGAAGCCAATACGTTGATGACTGATCAGATGCAGTCTATTGCTGATCAAACTGGTTTAACAATGGAGGAGGTTGAGCGAACACTTAACGATTTTAACATTGATCCTTTTGTTGATTACATGGAAGATTCGGTTGCTCGGATTATCAACTTCCAAAATCAGACAGTTGCCGATTTAACACAGTCTTTCATGCCTGATTTTTTCCAAAGTCAGGCAAAGAGGGATGAACTGCTAGTGAGCAATAATGCGCAGATGGATGCTATCGTAGGCACAGCCAGGAGCGGCGGCGACATATCCACTGATCAGGCGATGGATTACTTGTCCACAAGTTCACAACTTCACATTGCTAATGGCATGAACCCAACGCAAGCGTCAATGGCCGCTATTCAAGCATTTACCAATGCGCTGGTATTAAACTTGGGAGAGGGCGCAGCGGGGCAAATTAAAAACTTGGAATTGAACCGGCTGGGCGAAACCTCGCAGGAGTTGACGCAACGCATATATAATGCGTCTGGCATGGCTGAGCAGGGTATCGGCATTGAGGTTATGCGTGACTCTATTTATGGTGGCGGGAGGTTTGCTTTACCTAATGGCGAAAAGTTGATTCCTGATGCATTAACTCCGCAAGCAGGTCTTGGCTTCGATAACTTTATGCGACAGGTGCAAGCTGTACAAGGTTTTGGGGTGTCTGCGGGTAATTTCGATATCCCCACCCTGAAAAACTTGTTTGCGACTAACCCCGAACTAGCGCAGACGAATATTTCACCCGAAGCTGCCCGTGCTTTGACAGCTCGTGTGAGGAATGACCTCTTTAGCGACGGGACTAGTAACGAGTCCGTCACAGCGCTGTTCCAAAGGAATAGGGAGTTAGACGCTATAACCGGAGGAGACGGTATTTCAGCAGAGGAAGCCCTGCGAATTACTGAAGAGTATGGTATGGATACAGACGTGTTAAGCACAGCTTTGGATGGCTTGCCTGATGGGTTTGGCGCACAGTTGGATTCGGTCATGAGTGGGGTGGTGCAACAGATTATTGCGGGAGGCAGGCCGATGGTGAGCATTAACGGTGACTTCAACGGAGCACCAGAGCGGGGAGGGGATGCAACGTACACTATCGCAATCACAGCTTCTTCTAATAGTGCCGCTCCGATCGAGAACCGAGGATCTAAATTTACATGATAATGTTTAAGGGAGTAGGTGTAAATAGTAATGTCTAGAGCAAGAGTATACAAAAGACTCAGGAGACCTAATGGCGCTCGGGCCATCGGGAGGGTAGCTGGCGGACGTGTTGGCAACAGGACTGATTCTGAAGTTGTTGTGCGCAACGCTAAACCGCTTCGTGCCAAGTTCGTGTTCCCTGACGGATTTACTGGTAAAGATAAGTATGGTAACTACACCACGCTGAGGAATGCGCCTGGCGATTCGGTGTACGCTCTTAGCTTTCCTTTTGGTCCTCAAGATTTAAAGTTTGATCAGTTCTCCCCACGATTCCAAGAACTTGAAAGACCGTTTAAGAAGCCCTTGCTGGTTTCAAATTCGTCGTCGCTAAGAACAGTCTCCTTTAATGCGGTTATCGCAGATAGAGAGTCGGGCGGTAAGCTTTCTGTTATTGATTTTCTTGATCGTTTAGAAGCTATCGCAGACTCTGGTGCTGCTTTTCAGTTTACATACGGCTTAACTGCTCTGCCTTTTAGTGTTGCGTTGACTAAGTTTTCTTATGTAGTGACATATCGGAGTTTAGAAGGTGCTCCGATCCGTGCAGAAGTGTCGATTCAGTTAACTGAGTCGGTTTTCGCTGATCAAGACCTTATTATTTTGAAGGCTGTGCATAGAAGCCCTAGTCCTGCCGTGACACCAAGCATACCGTCGTCACCGTCTAGGGGTACTACTCAGCGCCCTCCGGTTGTAGTTGAGGAAGATCCGGGTGTTATTAATGTGACTATTAACCCTTCTGATGGATCGGTGATTCAGCATCCTACCGCTGGTGATGCAAGCGCAGTGATGGGCGGGTAGAGGTATAGGTTATGGGATTGAAGTTTGATCAGTTAAGTGTAGAGTCGTTAAAGGTTGGCGAACTGGGTGACCGGATTGTTGAAGTACATGAATCAATCTTATCCTTAAGTTTTGATCTATCTGCTGATATGGTAAGTCAGTTGACATTCAAGGTAAGTGACCCTTACTTGCGCTTACACAACAATAACTACTTTATGATTGGCCGCTCTGTGACTTATGGTGACTACAAGTTTGAGATTGCTGCTGTCGATATTAAGTTTGGAAGAGGTGTAGAGGTAAATGTGACTGCAAGGTCTCAAGCCACTCAGAAGCTACGGCGGGAAAAGGGAAACAAGAACTTTGGTAGTATTTCTCCGTCTACTTTTGCGGCACAGGCTGCTGCCCGAGTTGGTCTTTCGTTTTTTGGTGAGAATTCACCGGCTGATGGGCAAATCAAACGAGTACAGAAGGACAATCAGGACGAGTCAACTTTTGATATGTTGAAGAAGTTAGCAAGCAAGAATGAGTTTCGTTTTTTTGAGGCGAACAACACAATGTTTTTTGCGTCTGAGGAGTTTATTGTAAAGAATCAGGGCAAGTTTGAAATTCACTTAGATATGGCGGGATTGGGAACTCCTTCTAGCGCAGCATTTTTCCCCCTCCAGGGAAGTGTCCGAAGAACGTCCGATGGTGAAAAAGCGGCAACCGCTAATTTTTCGTTACTGCCGTCTGCTTCCGCCTTCTCAATTTATCCCGG
>Ga0209630_10003693_pt1 | contig 13857 bp, 14 predicted proteins | sample COG_01_FD_184745 | JGI IMG/M metagenome (GOLD analysis project Ga0209630, IMG submission 184745) | Pelagic Microbial community sample from North Sea - COGITO 998_met_01 (SPAdes) (version 2) | ecosystem: Environmental > Aquatic > Marine > Neritic zone/Coastal water | place: Helgoland, sampling... | reverse complement strand
ATCTCAGGCAGTGAAATTATAACAGTACCTCCAAAAACTTGGAAAAGCATTCTCAATAATAAATTTTCTCTAGACGGTCAAAAAGATTTTTTGAATTCTTGGATTGATTTAAAAAAAAACAAAAAGGGATATACGCTTTAAACTGGTTTTTTTAAATCGTCCTTTTCAAAAGTTTTTTAAGAGAAATTTTAATAGGATTTTTAACTTTCTTAAATAATTTTCTTACTTTCAAAAGATCTTTTTTTTCATCTACTGAATAGTTAACGTTAGATAAGTTATTTTTAATTTTTATAGACTTAATTAACAAATTTGGAATTTTAATATTTTTATACATTTTAAGTGTGACATGTTCCTTATCATCTGCGCTCAATACCATTTTTCCGGTCTTAATTATTTTTTTTGCGTAAAATATTTCCAAGCTTATACCATGTGGCAGATTATGCAGCGTATGATCTATACCAAAATAATCATTCCTAATTGATTTGAAGTGTTTAATAACTGTGTCAACTAAGTTTCCATCAGGTAAAGGGTTATCTGCAGTTGCTCTTAAAATTAAATCGTTATTATTATATTTTTTTGAGATAGTTAAGTATCTCGAAAAAACATTTTTAAGATCACCTCTAAAATAATTTATCTTTTCGTTAATTAGAACTTTTACCAATTTATCGTCTGATTTCTCATTTGAGGTTGCAACTATAAGATTATCACCCCGATTTTGAAGTCTTTTTGCGCACAGAACTACTAGAGGAATGCCATTTATTTTTTTTAAAACTTTTCCTGGCAACCTCTTTGAACTAGTCCTTGCCTGTAAAATAATTATGGATTTACTCATGACATAACACTTATATTATTTATAAAAAGGTCTAAAAGCAAACAGATACTAGATATTGTATGATATTGTTCAAATAATGAACATAATTTTGTTGCAAAGTATTTATGATCCCCTATATTGTTCAAATATTGAACAATGAAAAATAATCAAGATTTATTAAACGTACTAAGAGTAGTTGATAAAAATAATAATCAAAAACAAAGATATCTAGCAAAATTTTTAGGTTTTAGTTTAGGTAAGTTTAATTATTGCCTAAAAGAACTTAAGAAAAAAGGATTAGTTAAGATAAAAAATTTTCAAAAAAATCCAAAAAAAATAAATTATATCTACGTTTTAACTCCTAAAGGTATTTCAGAAAAAACTAAACTAACATTGAATTTTATGAAAAGAAAACTTGCAGAATATGAGGAGCTAGAAAAAGAATTTAAAAAATAAAAAGATATATGTGGTTAGTAATTAAATATAAAAAAAATAACCTAGGTTTACTGCAAAACGAAGTAAAAAAAATTATGAGCAAAAAAATAGAATTTTATTTACCCAAAATACAATTTGAAAAAAGAATTAATAGAAAGATAAAAAAAGTCGTTAAAATATTAACAAACGACTATTTATTTTGCAAAATCGAAAATTTTAATAAAGCAGATATATTGCAAAAATTAAAATTTTGTAAAGGAGTTAAGTATATTTTAGAAAGTTTCAATTTTTCTCAAAAAGAAATTGAAACTTTTATTTTTAGATGCAAAAAACATGAAGATAAATATGGAAATATACAAAGCTCCTTTTTTTCAGTATTTGAAAACACCAAGATCAAATTTTTGAACGGTCCTTTTTCGAATCAGATTTTTAATGTAGAGAAAAATTTTGATTCATTCATAAAAACTTCTTTAAATAATATAAAAATTACAATTAATAAAAACAACAATCTTTATCAGACTGTTTATTAATTAAATTTTTTTTTAAAGAAATAATTATATGTTCACGGAGTAATTAATCTGCTAATTATAAAGTGCGGAGCTATGGTAAATATTCCAAATCATAAAATATTAAAAAACAAGATAAACTCTAGAAGAGCTGTAATATCTGTTATAGGTCTCGGGTATGTTGGATTGCCTCTTTGCACGGCACTTCTAAACGCAAATTTTAAAGTATTTGGAATTGATAACAATTTAAATAAGATTAAAATTTTACAAAGAGGAGATAGTTATATTTCTACTGTTAAAAATTCTGAAATAAGAAAGTATAATGCGAACAATTTTTATCCTTCAAACAATTTTAAAAACATCGCTTGTTCCGATGTTATTATAATCTGTGTACCTACGCCCATAAATAATAATAAAAAACCTAATATGCAGTATGTTAAAAATGTTGTAAAACAAGTAGACAAATACGTAAAAAAAAATCAATTAATTATTCTCGAGTGTACATCTTATCCTGGAACAACAGAGGAATACTTTTTACCTATTTTTAATAGAAAAAAATTGAACGTAGGACAGGATATTTTTTTAGGTTATTCGCCAGAGCGAGAAGATCCAGGAAATAAAAATTATTCAATTACAAAAGGTAATCTTGCAAAAGTTGTTTCGGGATATTCTCTTAATTGCAAACAATTAACTGCTCAAGTTTACAAGTCGGTTACAAAAAAAATCTTTTTAACAAAGAATATTAAAACAGCAGAATTTACTAAACTACTGGAAAATATTTATAGATCAGTAAATATTGGTTTAGTTAATGAATTATTCTCGTTATGTGAAAAAATGGGAATAAATATGAATGATGCTTTAAGTGCAGCAAAAACAAAACCTTTTGGGTTTAATGGTTTTGAACCAGGTCCTGGAGTAGGAGGACACTGTATTCCAGTAGATCCTTACTATTTAACATATAAAGCAAAAGAGTTTGGGTTAACAACTAAATTTATTAAGCTAGCAGGAGAAATAAATGATAATAGACCAATTCAAATTGCAAATAAAATCGTTAGTTATTTACGTAAAAAAAAATCATTAAATAATAAAAAAATTCTCATTTTAGGAATTACTTATAAAAAGAATTCCGATGATTTAAGAGGTTCACCCATAATTACAATTTGTAAGCTGTTAAGATCTAAAATTAAAAATAAAATTTTAGTTTGCGATCCTAAAATGAATAAGTTTGCAGACAACAGCTTAAAAAAATTTGATTTCATAGATTTAAAAACTTTAAAAAATGAAAAATTCTTAAATAATTTGGCTTTATGTTTTATAGGCGCCAACCATGATATTTTTGATTTAAAATTTATTTCAAAAAACGTAGATATGATTTTTGATAGTCGAAATAGTTTTAAAGCACAAAATTTATCTAATATACAGTCTATTTAAAATGAATATATTTGTAACAGGAGGAAATGGTTTAATCGGTAAACAAATTTGCAAAATTCTAACCAAGAATGGGCATAGTGTAGTTTCATTTGATAAATCAATAAAAAGAAAAAATATAAAAAATATTATTTATTTAAAAGGTGACATACTAAACACCAGAGATTTAATCAAAAATTTAAAAAAATATAAATTTGATATTTTTCTTCACTTAGCAGCAAATCTTGGAGTAAAAAAAACAGAGAGAAATAGTTTTGACTGTTTAAGCGTAAATATAGAGGGGACAAAAAATATTTTAAAGGCATGTGTAAAAAATAAAGTTAAAAGATTTATATTTGCGTCATCCTCAGAAGTGTATGGAAACGGTCAAAGAAAACCAATTTCTGAAGATGACGAATTAATGCCAAAATCACCTTACGGAGTTAGTAAAGTAGCCGGAGAGACTTATGTAAAAGCATTTAATGAGAAATATGGTTTAAAATTTAATATATTGAGATTTTTTAACATATATGGCCCAGATCAAAGAGATGACTTTGTTATTTCTATTTTCAAAAAAAATATATTAAAAAATAAAGCTATAAAAATATTTGGTTCGGGAAATCAAACCAGGTCATTTTGTCATGTAAATGATGCCGCAAGGGCGGTGGAACTAGTTATTAATAAAGGTAAAAAAAATCAAATTTATAATATAGGTAATGATAAAGAACCTACAAGAATTATTGATTTAGCAAAAAAAATGATAAAAATTTCAAATAAAAAAGTCAGAATTATTAAAGTTCCCTTTAACAGAAGTGATAGAAGTGCCGAAAGAGAAATTTTCACTAGGCAACCCAATATTAAAAAAATTAAAAAACATACAAAATATCTTCCCTCATTAAATTTAAACAAAGGTATTTTTTCAGTCTTATTTTAAAATTTTTATGATTAAACTTTATAGTTTTTTTCATCTAAATACGTCATTTTCTTCTGTTGAGAAAAAAGATCAAAAGAAGCTAATAAATAAATGTTATTGGCCTTTACTAAAGCTTATTGAAAAAAATAATTTTAGGATAGCAATTGAATTAAGTGGGAAAACTTTAGAAGATATACACTCTATTGATAAATCTTGGGTCAAAAAATTTAGATATCTCTTAGATGAAAAAAAATGTGAATTAATTGGATCTGGGTACTCACAAATAATTGGCCCTCTTGTCCCAGAAAAAATCACTATAAAAAATTTAGAAATAGGGAGCAATATATATAAAAAACTACTAAAAAAAAGACCTCTATTGGGTTTAATTAATGAACAAGCATTTTCAAGTTCAATGATTAAAATTTATAAAAAATTTTTCAATGCAATAATCATTGACTGGATTACCGCTAAAGATAATTTAAGTGAAAAGTTTATACAAAACAATTCCGACCCTTGTTTTATAAAAGACGACTTTAATAATAAAATTCGCGTTATATGGAGTAATTCAATCTCTTTTCAAAAATTTCAAAGAGTAGTATTTGGAGAAATAGAATTTAAAAATTTTTTAAACTATATCAATAATTCTCAAAAGAATAAATTAAATTGTATCTACTCTAATGATGCTGAAATATTTAATTATAGAGCAAAAAGATTTAGCACTGAAAGTAAAATTTTTTTAAAAGAGTGGAATAGAGTTGAAGATATTTATAAGTATTTTGTGTCAAATAAAAAATATGAATTTGTGAATTTTTCATTTTTGATGAAAATGAAAATTAAGAAAACATATAAAGTTACTAGTGCAAAGAGTCCAATAATTGTAAAAAAACAGTCAAAGTATAATATTAATCGATGGGCAGTTTGTGGAAAAGATAACTTATTACTTAATACATATTGCTGGAGGATATTTAACTATTTAGAAAAAAACTCAAAAAAACAAAATTTATGGAAAGAACTTTGTGAAATGTGGGGAAGTGATTTCAGAACTCACACCACAAAAAAAAAATGGTTATACTGTAAAAACAAACTAGAAAGAATAATTAAAAAAAATAAAATAAAACTTAAATTATCTAAAGATAATTTTAAAAAGATACACAACTTTAAAAATGAAAGCAAAATATCAAAAAATAAAAATTTCATTACATTTAAAAACAATAAATTTTTAGTTTCGTTTAATCTGAAAAAAGGGCTGGCTTTACATAAATTTATAGATAAAAAAGTTTCTAATAAATCATTAGTGGGCACAATCATTCAAGGGGATATAAAAAATTATGGTAGTAGCAGTGATTTTTTTTCCGGCAACCTTTCAATATTAAAAAAAAAAAGCCTCACGCGCTACACAGATCTATCGCCATGTAAACATAAAATATACCTTACTTCTACCAAACAATATTTACTACGTGCTTCATTTAAAGATAATAATTCTAATATAGTTATAAAAAAGGATATTTATATAGATTTGAAAAAAAAGACGATAAAAATCAAAACTAATTTAAACAATATTCCTGATAGTATTGTAAGACTTTTTAAGATGACGATAAATCCCAATGAATTCAAACAAAAAGAATTAGTAATAAGCACTAATAATGGAGGAGAAAATCTTGAAAATTTTAAAATTAACGAAGATATAAATCACGGAGCCTCTATTGAAAATGTTTCTAATTTTACTAGCTCCAGATCATCTTTTGGAATAACAAAAGGACAAATAATTATTGGAGATAAAAAAAAATCATTAATTTTTGAAATTGATAAAAATTTATCATCTCTTGTAGGTATGCTTGAGTATACAAAGTTAAGAAGCAAATATTTTTTAAGGTTATTTTTTTCAGCTTATGAAAGTGATGATACAAGTTTTTTTATAAAAGAAAAAAATTTTCTTTCAAGTATATCTATAAGGGCAAAAAAAGTTAAAAGCGTTTAAATGAAAATTTTAATTACAGGTTGTGCAGGTTTTATTGGATTTCATCTGGCGTATTCTCTTATTTCTAAAAAAAATAAAATTTATGGGATTGATAACTTAAATACTTATTATAGCATTAAACTTAAGAAGGATAGATTGAAGGAAATTGAAAATAAAGCAAAAAAAAATAAATTTTTTTTCAAATTTAAGAGGATTGATATTTCGGATTATAAAAAGTTAAATTCATTTTTTAAAAAAAATAAATTTGATTATGTAATCAATTTAGCCGCCCAAGCAGGTATTAGATATTCAATTCAAAAACCCTCACAATATTTGAAAAGTAACTTAATAGGTTTTTTTAATCTAATTGATTTAAGTAAAAAATTTAAAATAAAACATTTTATATACGCAAGCACTAGCAGTGTTTATGGAAATAAAAAAAAATCTCAATTTAAAGAAAATTTAAATACAGATCAGCCTTTACAGTTTTATGCAGCAACAAAAAAGTCAAATGAAGTAATTGCACACGCATACAGTTCATTATTCAAAATTCCTACAACAGGATTAAGATTTTTTACAGTATACGGTCCATGGGGAAGACCAGACATGGCTTATTTTAAATTTACTAATAATATTTTAAGAAAAAAAACTATTAAAATTTTTAATTTTGGTAAACATTCAAGAGATTTTACTTACATCGACGATATTGTAGTTTCTTTAAAAATAATTCTTAAAAAGGGTTTTTTAAAAAAGAATATTAAAAAAAGTATTGTCCGCATCAAATCTATAATTTAGGAAATAGTTCTCCACTTAAACTTATGAGTCTAGTCAATTATCTGGAAAAATATTTAAATATAAAATCAAAAAAGAAATACCTTAACCTTCAAGACGGTGATGTTCTAGATACAAGATCAAATTCAAAAAAAATATTTAAAAATTATAATTTAAAATTTAAAACTAATCCCAAAATAGGTCTTAAATACTTTGTTGATTGGTATAAAAATTACTACAAAATAAAATAAATGGTTATTAAACACATTTGGCAATTTTTATCCGATAAGGAGAAAAATAAATTTTTGATACTGCTTTGTTTAAGTATAGTGGTCCTTTTTTTTGAAATTATTAGTATTGGGACGATTTTCCCTTTTATTTACAGTCTAACCGACGAAAATTTTTTAGATAAATATGTTTTTTTAAGTGAGATTTATGAACCTTTTAATCTGCAAAAAAAACATTTTTCAATATTTGTTCTTTTCTTTCTGTTAACCATCATTTTGATAAAAAATTCTTTTTTAGCTTTTTTTCTTTGGATCGAAAATAAATTTTTTTTTGAAGCTCAAGAAAAAATTTCTAAAAGACTTTTTGCAAATTTAATAGATAAAGATTATTCATTTCACCTAATAAATAATTCGGCAGATTTAATTACAAGAATAAGAACTGACAGCACGTTAATTAAAGATACTATCTCTGCTTTATTTAATTTTTTTCAAAGTATAATTTTTATAAGCGGCATATTGGTTTTTTTAATATTTTTAGAACCAATAGCTTTCACTATTACGTGCCTAGCTTTTTTATTGTTAGGATCTCTTTTTTATAAATTTACTTCAAAAAAGATGTCCGAAGTAGGAAAAATTAGACAAAAGTTTGAAATAGCAAAAACTAAAAAATTACAGGAGAGTTTTAGTGGAATAAAAGAAATCAAGACTTTTCTACTTAAAAATATTTTTATTAAAGATTATGATTTATTGTCAAAATCTATAGCAAAAACTTATGCAATAAGGGGGCTTATACTTAAGCTTCCAAAAGTTTTTATTGAGACTGTAGTATTAATTGTAATTATAATCTTAACAATAATTCTCTTAGATAGCACAAAAGAAAACACAAAAGTTTTTGCCTTATTGGGTGTATTTGCAGTTTCTGCAATAAAAATTATTCCACACGTCTACTCAGTTTTAAATGCATTAAATATCTTTAAATTCTCAAAAAAACCAATTGATTATTATAAAGAAAATCTTGCAGATCAAAATTTTGAAGTTAATTCCAATCATCAAATAGAGTTAAAATTTAAAGATAAAATTTTTTTTAAAAAAGTTTTTTTTAAATATCCTGAGAAATACGAAAATGTTCTAGAAAATTTAAATTTTGAGATTAACAAAGGAGATTTCATCCATTTAAAAGGAAACACAGGAGCAGGTAAGACCACTTTAATTGATCTGTTGCTAGGTTTACAAGTTGCATCCTCAGGAGAAATTTCTATTGACGAAACTAACATAGAAAAATTACAAAACTATTGGTTAAATTTCGTCAGCTATGTCCCTCAGTCAATATATCTTTTTGATGATACTATTAAAAACAATATTACATTAGGAAAAAAAGAAAGTGAAATTGATAAAAAAAATTTCTCTAATTCTATTAGAAATTCAGAATTAGAAGAATTTATTAATAAGCTACCAAATAAGGAAAATACCATGATAGGTGAGGTCGGATCTAAAATATCTGGCGGTCAAAAGCAAAGAATTGGATTAGCTAGAGCTTTATATAAAAAATCCGAAATTATAATATTAGATGAAGCCACTAATGCTCTGGACTTTCAAACTGAAAAAAAGATCTATCAAAATTTAAGTAAATTAAAAGACAAAACACTTATCGTAATTAACCATAAAGATATATCAGCAGAGTTCAATTTCAAGATTTTTAAAATAAAAGATAAGCAATTAATTATAAATGAAAAAAATTAAAAAAAAAATTTATGCTGCTTCCATTGGTCTTGGATTTGGCTTACTACACGCCAAAGTTTTCAAACAAAATAAGTTTACACAATTAGTTTGTGTGAATGATTTTAATAATAAAAAGAAAAAATTAGCTATGTTTTTAAAAACTGAATTTGTAATGAATGCTGATGAAATTTTTAAAAATAAAAAAATAAATTTATTATCAATAGCAAGTTTTGATAATTATCATTTTGAGCATTTATCCAAGGCAATAAAAAATGGAAAAAATATATTGATTGAAAAACCATTATGTCAAAACTATAATCAATTTTCCAAATTAAAAAAAATAATTAAAAATAAAAAAATACTATTAACCTCTAATTTTGTATTAAGATATCATCCAAAATTTAAAAAAGTAAAAGAACTTATTATGAAAAATATAATAGGTAAGATTTATAGCATTGAGGGTGAGTATAATTATGGGAGATTAGATAAATTAACAAAAGGCTGGAGAGGAAAAATACCTTTTTATTCAATCGTCCAAGGAGGAGGAATACATGTTATTGACTTAATGAAATGGTTAACTAATTCATCACCAGTTAAAGCTATATCTGTTGGAAATAATATAAGTACTAAAAGATCAAGTTTTAAATTTAATGATAACAATATTGCTTTATTAACATTTAGGAATGGGGTAATCGGCAAAGTAACTTCAAACTTCTCTTGTGTCATGCCTCATAATCATTATTTAAAAATTTATGGAAAAAAGGGTACGATCGAGGTTAATTTAGATAAAATAATTCTTTACAAATCTAGGTCAAATAAATCAAAACCAACTTTGATAAAATACAAGAAAAATAAAGATTATAAGAAAGAGTTACTTAATTCATTTATAAATTGTATTAAAAATAATAAAAAAAATTATAATCCAAATTTACAAGATATCTTCTCTTCTATAGCAACTTGTTTTGCTATAGATAAATCAATAAAATCTAAAAAGTGGGAAAAAATAGTTTAATGAATTTCTTTAAAATTAAAAAAAACAAAATTCCATTTGGCAAGCCGTTAATAGATAGCAAGGAAATCAAATCAGTAATAAACGTTTTAAAAAGTGGAATTTATGCACATGGACCTATTTCAAACCTTTTTGAAAAAAAATTTTGCAATTTTACAGGAGCAAAATATTCCACAACAGTCTCGTCTTGCACTGCTGGAATGCATCTATTTTACTTTGCACTTGGAATTGGAAGAGGTGATGAAGTAATAGTTCCAGCTCAGACACATACCGCTACTGCTCATGCGGTAGAATTAGTAGGCGCCAAGCCAGTTTTTATAGATTGTGATAGTAGCACAGGAAATATCGATCCCAAAAAAATACAGGAAAAAATTTCCAAAAAGACAAAAGCAATTTGCGTTGTTCATTTTTTAGGCATTCCAGTGGATATGAAAAAAATAAACTTAATTGCCAAAAAAAATAAATTATTTGTTTTAGAGGACTGCGCTTTATCATTAGGTGCAAGTTATAATAAGGTTCATACTGGATTGTTAGGAGATGCAGGTGTTTTTTCTTTTTACCCGGCTAAACATATCACTACAGGAGAGGGTGGAATTTTAATAACTAAAAATAAAAAAATTTTAAATCGAATTAAGTTATTGAAATCATTAGGTATAAATAAAACATTTTTAGAGAGAAAAACCCCAGGTATTTACGATGCCATCGAAGTGGGTTTTAATTATAGAATGAGTGAAATTCATGCATCAATAGGAGTTAAGCAAATTGAAAAAATAAATAAATTCATACAAAAAAGAAAAAAAAATTTTCATTTACTTAAAAAAATTCTTCAAAAAAATAAAAGTATTTATATTCTTGATACTAACAGTCAAAAATCTAAAAATAGTTTTTACTGCATGAATATAATTTTATCGAAAAAACTATCAAAAAATAGAATGGAGATTATAAAATATTTAAATAAACGTAACATTGGAACAAGTATTTACTATCCTCAGCCAGTTCCAAGAATGAGTTATTATAAAAAAAAATATGGTTATAAAAAAAATAATTTTACTAATGCTGCGATCATCAGTGATCGAAGTATATCCCTACCTGTAGGTCCACATCTAACTTTAAAAGATTTAAAGTACATATCAGCAAACCTTTTAAAAAGTCTTGAAAAATTTAAATGAAACTTAAAACGAAATTAATTGCAGAGATTGGAAGCAATCATAATAGAGATATTACTAGATGCTATAAATTAATTGATGAAGCTAAAAATTTAGGATTTTATGCTGTAAAATTTCAATTGTTTAAAATAAATGCATTATTTTCCAAAGATGCAAAAAAAACTTACAAAAATGTTTTAAAGAAAAGAAAAAGAGAATTGCCAATTAACTTTCTTCCAAAAATTTACAAGTACTGCAAAAAGAAAAAAATTAAATTCAGTTGTACTCCTTTTGACTTAAAATCAGTTGAAATCCTTAAAAACTACGTGGATTTTTACAAAATTGCTTCATACGAACTTAATTGGAAAAAACTTTTAGAGGCGTGTGCAAAGACAAAAAAACCAGTTATTCTTTCTACAGGAATGGCAACGTATAACGAGGTAAAAGTGGCTTTTAATATTTTAAAAAAATATAACAAAAAAATTAGTCTTTTACATTGTGTTTCAGCTTATCCTGCAAAACCAGAGAGTTGTAATTTAAAATCGATAGAGTTTTTAAGAAAAAAATTTAGGTGTCCTGTAGGTTGGTCTGACCATACGGTAAACCCATTAATAATTTATAATGCAATAAAAACTCAGAAAGCTGATATTATTGAACTACATTTTGATTTAGAAGGGTATGGTTGGGAGGAAAAAGAAGGAAATCATCATTGCTGGCAACCAAAAGATCTAAAAAAAATGTTTAGTTATATTAAAAATGAGAACACTATTATGGGATCATTTACAAAAAAATATTCATTTGAAGAAGTAAATGAGAGAAAATTTAGATCAGATCCTTTGGACGGTTTAAGACCGTTAAAAAAATATAGAAAATATTTATAATAATGATTAAAAGTAAAAAAATTTTAATAATAGGTGGTGCAGGCTTTATTGGTCATAATCTTGCACTCAAATTAAAATCATTAAAAGCAAAAGTGTTAGTTGTTGATGGTCTAGTAATTAACAATATCGAGTCGTTAAAGAAAAATGTGAATAATCTTCCTCACCCGAAATTATCAATGACGATTTTAAAAGAAAGAATTAGACTACTAAAAAAAAATAAAATACCTTTAAAAAAAATTGATGCTAGAAATTATCATAAATTATCAAGAGTATTTAATGAATTTAAGCCAAGTGTAGTTATTCATCTTGCGGCTGTATCTCACGCCAAAAGGTCTAATAAAGAACCTCATACAACATTCGATCATAGTTTAAGAACACTAGAAAATGCTCTGGATAATTCAAAAGGAATTGTTGATCATTTTATATTTTTGTCCTCGAGCATGATATATGGAAATTTTAAAAAGCCTATAGTTGATGAAAATGAAAAGTGTGAACCATTAGGTATTTATGCTGCTTTAAAATATTCCGGCGAAAAGATAATTAAAGCTTATAACCAAGTTTTTAATTTGCCGTATACAATTATAAGGCCTTCCGCTTTATACGGCGAGAGATGTATAAGTAGAAGAGTAGGTCAAATATTTATTGAAAATTGTCTAAATAAAAAAGAGATAAAAATTGAAGGAGATGGAAAAGAAAAATTAGACTTTACATATATTCAAGACCTCGTCTCTGGTTTGATTGAAATTATAAAAAATAAAAAAGCTATAAATAATACTTTCAACATTACCTATGGCAACGCTCAACCTATTAATAAATTAGTTGAAATTTTGAAGGAAGATTTCCCTGATCTGAAAGTGGTCTATTCAAAAAGAGATAAACTGACGCCAAAAAGAGGAACTCTATCCATTAGAAAAGCAAAACAATTAATTAATTACAAATCAAAATGGCCTTTGAATAAAGGATATAAAAAATATATAAATTGGTATAAAGATATATTTTTAAAATCTTAAAAATTAAAATTATGACAATTAAGATTATAAAATTTTTTATAATTCCATTTTTACATTTCATAAGAAAAGTTCTCAATATTCTTAAAAAACATATGCTACCTGATATAGTGCTGCAGCCCAAACGTACTTACTACAATGCTTTTGAAATGTATTTAAAAGAGGAAGAATTGAAGAGTTATAATCATTTTAAAAAATTTTTTAAATCTTCAATTTTTTTAAACGAAAATGATATTAAAACTTACGCTATAAAAAAAGCTGCTGAAATTGAGAGTAACGGAAATGATAATTTTTTCCTTGAATTTGGAGTATTTCAAGGCAAATCAATAAATCTTTTCTCCAATATATTGAAAGAAAAAAAATTCTACGGTTTTGATTCCTTCGAGGGACTTAATGAAGATTGGGAAGGTTCAGAATATCCAAAGGGTTATTTTGATCTTAAAGGAAAATTACCCAAAGTTAATAATAATGTTGAGCTAGTGAAGGGCAGGGTTCAAGACACTCTTAAAAATTTTATTAGTGAAAGAAATCCAAAAATTTCTTTTGCACATATAGATCTCGACACATATGAAAGCACAAAGTTTGTTTTATCCGAAATTAAAAAAAATTTATCACAAGGATCTATAATTTTATTTGATGAACTTTATAATTTTACAGGCTGGGATGTTGGTGAATATAAAGCTTTAAATGAAATTTTCTCAGAAAAGGAATTTAAATTTTTAGCTTTTTCGAAAAATGGATGTCAAGCGGTCATACAAATATTATAGAGTCCTATAAAGATAGCAATTTGAAACCTGGAAAAGACTTTAAAATCGATTTAAAAAAATATAATTATTACTTATCTGAAAAAAATAAAAATAATATTATTCTTTAATAATAATAGAGGAATTAAAATTTTAAATTATCTATTAAAAAAAAGTGCCATTGATATAAAAAAAATAATTTTATCTAAAAAAAATTTAAATAAAAAAATAATAAAAGAAATTAGCAAAAAAAAGATCTCTTACAAAGTTGTTTCAAATAAAAATTTGTAAGAGATCTTTTTTTTGCTAATTTCTTTTATTATTTT
>Ga0209630_10003685_pt1 | contig 13866 bp, 8 predicted proteins | sample COG_01_FD_184745 | JGI IMG/M metagenome (GOLD analysis project Ga0209630, IMG submission 184745) | Pelagic Microbial community sample from North Sea - COGITO 998_met_01 (SPAdes) (version 2) | ecosystem: Environmental > Aquatic > Marine > Neritic zone/Coastal water | place: Helgoland, sampling... | reverse complement strand
CGAGACGCGCGGGGACGCACTGGTCGCAGAACGCGCAGACGAGGTAGAACTTGTCCGGGAAAGGGAGATCCATCGCGCGACGGGCTGCCGTGCGCGCCCGCGGCCCGAGCGCGGCGCGGTTTGAAGCGGCCGGTGAAACTTCCCGCCGGAGCTGTCGACGCGATGGCGCGCCTTCGCTTCGTTCATCTTCATCAGGAGGGATCTCCTTCCGAGCGCGCGCAGAGTACAGCCGCGCGCGCACCGCAGCCGCCCGCCTCGGCACGACACCCGCGACGATGTCCGCCGCGGTGCACCTCGCGCGCGTCCGCGCGCCCGTCCGCGTCGCGAGCGCGTCGCGCGTCGACCGCCGCCCGACGCGCGCGGCGCGCGCGACGTCCGCGTCCGCCGCGATCTCTTCTTCCGAGAAGAACGTCGCGCGGGCGGTGCGGTTCCGCCCGTGCATCGACATCCACCAAGGCCGCGTGAAGCAGATCGTGGGCGGGACGCTGAAGGACGCCGCCGACGGCTCCGCGGCGTCGGAGACCCCGGAGACGAACTTCGAGACGGAGACCTCCTCCGCGGAGTTCGCGCGGATGTACCGGCGCGACGACGTTCGCGGCGGGCACGTCATCATGCTCTCCCGCGACGACGCGACGTTACAGGCGGCGATGGACGCCGTCAGCGCGTTCCCGAACGGGCTCCAGGTCGGCGGCGGCGTCACCGCGGAGACCGCGGCGCCGCTGCTCGACGCGGGCGCGTCGCACGTCATCGTGACGTCGTACGTGTTCCGAGACGGGATGGTCGATCAGGAGCGGCTCGACGCGCTCGTCGCCGCCGTCGGAAAAGAACGCGTCGTCCTCGACCTGTCGTGCAGGAAGAAGGGCGACGAATACTACGTCGTCACGGACCGGTGGCAGAAGTGGACGGACCTCAAGGTGGACGAGGAGACGATGCGCGAGCTCGCGAAGCACTGCGACGAGTTCCTGGTGCACGGCGTCGACGTAGAGGGGATGAAGCTCGGCGTCGACGAGGAGCTCGTGCGACGGTTGGGCGTCCGCTCGCCGATACCGGTGACGTACGCCGGCGGCGCGCGGTCGCTCGACGACTTAGAGCTCGTCAGGAGAGCCGGCGGCGGGAGGGTGGACGTCACCGTCGGCAGCGCGTTGGATTGTTTCGGCGGAGAGTTGAAGTACGACGACGTCGTGGCGTGGCACGACCACCAGAAGACGCTCGCGGGCATCGTCTGCGACGACCCGGAGTGTTGACGCGCGGACGCGAATCGACGCGACGCGAATCGACGGGTCGGGTCGCGCGGTTGGGGGAGGGGTTGGTCGTGGGTTTGTGCGCGCGCGGGGTACAGCGCTCGTGCGACGAGGAAGAGGTCGAAGAAGAGGGACGAGAAGACGAACGAACGAAGGAACGAAGGAACGAAGGAACGAACGAACGACGTAATACGTAAGACGGGTTTATCTCCAGGATGGGTTCGTTCGCGCGCGCGTAGGCGTCGCCGTCCATCCGTCGTCATCAGCTCCACCTCCCGACGCCGCACAGCTCGAGCGGCTTCTTCGTGAGCGCCTCCATGCTCGCCCCCGGGCTGAACTCCACCTCCCCGTGCACGAGCTCCAAGCACGCGAAGTGGTGATACATCTCGGATATCGTCGCCGGGTCTAAAAACAGATTCCCGCAGTGCGCGAGGATCATCTTCATCTCTTTTTCGATCGGCGGGAACCGCTTCGATCGCAGACGCATGAGGTAGTCGCTCACGAGTAAATCGCAGTAGTGCACGCGCTGGTAGTGCGGCGACTCCACGGACGCGCCGCCGCCCCACTCGATCTTCCACGGCGGCTTACCCACGTACGCGCCGACGCCTTCTTTGAGGTTAAACGTCACGCGGTCGGCTTCGCGCTTCGCGAGGAGCGTGACTTTCTTCTTCGATCGCACTTGGACCCCGCGCTCGAGGTACTGGATCGCCTGACCCCAGTAGTGCTCCGGCTGCTTCGGCGGCTTTTTGGAGACGCCGTCGGCGTCGTCGTCGGAGTCCTCGGCCTGGACGTTCGGCTTCTCGAACGCGGGGATGATTTCTTCGCCGTCGCCTGCGCGGGCTTCGCCGGCGTCTTCGCCCGTCGCGGTCTTCTCCGCGGCGGCGGCGGCGGCGGCGGCAGCCTCCTCCATCGCGACCGCTTCCGCGCCTAAGACTGTCCTCGGGTTCGCCGCCATCGTCGCCCTGTGCTTCTCGATCGCGCGCTCCATCGCTCTCTTCGCGGCGGCGTCTCTCTCCTCGCGGCGGCGTTCGATGGCGTCGACGTCGCCGTCCAGCTCCTCCTCTTCGATCAGCGCGCCGCCTTTTCCGATCCCGAACGGCGCGGTCGTGATCGTCTCGTGCTCGTCCATGTGCAGGTCGAACCAGAACACGATCGCGTTCATGTACCCGCTCGCGATCGTCTCCATCCTGAGCACGGACTCGCGGCCTTTCCCGCGCGTCTGCGACCCGTCGAAAAAAAACTCAAACGCCTTCTTAGGCTTGGTCAGCGCCCGATGCGGAACGTCCCCGATCCTCACGGTCTCGTACGTCTTGTCCCACCGGTACTTGTTAAACGCGGACATGTCGAACCCGCACACCTCGGACGTGTACGCCTCCACGCCCATGCAGTACATCGTCGCCGCGGCCGGCACGACGACGTGCTCGGGCGTCACCACGTTTTTACGCGCGTTGGCGAGCATCCACATCACGTGCTCGCCCGTGAGCCCGGCGTCGAACATGTCCACGACGACCATGTTGTACCCCTCGTGCCGTGCGCCCTTGTGCCCTCTCGAGAGCTTCGCGACGTCCGCGTGCGCGACGGTGACCTGCGAGCTCATCTTATTCGCGGCGACGTTTCGACGCGCGCACGTCGCGAGCGCGCCGTGCCATTCGCACGCGAGCACGCTCTCCGCGCCCGCCCTCGCGGCCATCATGGACAGCAGCCCGCTCCCCGCGCCGACGTCCAACACGTGCGCGCCGTTTCTCGGGTCTCTCTCGTTGATCTTCGCGATCTGCCTCGCGATCGCGGCGTCGTACGCCTCCGCTCGTCGCGTGTCCTTCAACGCCGCGAAGTGATACTGCGGGAAGCTCGCGTCGTTTTTGTGCACGTGGATGTATTCCGCGTCGTCGACTCGGAATTGCACGCCCACGGTGTTGTGCGCGCACGTCAGCGGGACGACGTCGCCTTCGGCGACTTTGATTTCGCCGGGGAGGTACTGCGCGCTCGGGTGCATGGACGTCGGGCGGCGTTCTGTGTGCGCGCGCGCGTCGTCCGCGTCGTCGTCGTCGTCGCCGTCGTCGTCGTCGTCGAAGCTGCGGCGATTGGTAAAGTTGAACCCGCCTTCGTTCGGGCCGAACCCCACGGGCGCGGTCGTGATCGTGATGTCGTCGATCAAATGCAGCGTGTACCAAAACACCACCGCGTTGAACTTCCCCTCGCGCTCGAACGCGAGGTCGACCCTGCGTTGCTCGCTCTCCTCGGGCGGGTTTTGGAAGTCAAACGTCCACACCTCCACGGGCGGCGCGAGCGGGATCCACGCGTTCTCCCCCGGCGCCACCGCGGACGTGTACGTCGGCGACCACCGGTACTGGTTCATCGCGCTGACGTCTATGCCGCACACGTCGTCGACGCGCATTTCCACCGGCATCGCGTACATCGTCGCGGACGACGGAAGCAGGATCGCGTCCGGGAGGCACAGACTGTTCACCGCGTGTCGAAACGCCGGGATGATCCCGCTGGCGAGTAGCCCGTCGTCGATGATGTCGTTCACGATCAAGTTACACGAGATCGGGACGTCCCTGAGCATCGCGAGATCGGTCGGCCGCTTGTACACCACCTTGACCTGATCGTCGCTGAAGCCGTTGTTGAGAAGGTTTTCCTTCGCCGCGGTGGCGTGGTAGAGCCACCGGTCCGTCGCGACGACGTGGTGCGCGCCCGCCCGCAGCGCCTCCATCGCGAGTAAACCGGCGCCGCAGCCGAGGTTCAAGACGCGGACGTCTCTCGCGTCCGCGTGGAGCCTCGCGACCGCGGCTTTCACCGCGGCGGCGTACTTCGTCCTTCGCGCGACGTCCTCGAGGTACGCGAAGTGGCGCTTCGGGAGGCGGATGTCCGCCTGGACGGTCATGTAGTTGTACGTGTCCTTGAGGTGGTAGTCGTTCTCCGCCTGGAACGGCGTCAGGAGCTTCACCGGGAGCATATCCCGCGGATGGATGTGATGCAGCGGCGCCGCGTGCGGGAGGTTACCGATCTTTCCGCCGACGTGCGTGGACGCGGGCAGCGCGAGCGTCTCCGTGCCGCGGCCGTGAAGGAGGTCGCGCAGTATCGCGTCGGACGCTTCCTCGAGCCCACGCTTGAGTTCGACGTTGCCGTTGTCCATCTTCAGGCCGTTCTCGAACGCGATCTTCGCGAGGCGCGGTTCTTTGAGCCCCATGTGCGCGAACCCGACGCGCGCGAAGGCTTTCATGTACACGCGCGGCGCGTCCGAGGACGGGTCTCCGCGTTCTCGACGGAATTTTTCCTCCGCGAGGATCTGCGCCTTTCTCGCGTCCCAGAGCGCCTCCTCGAAGAGACCGAGGTTGAGGTAACTCGCCGCGCGGTTCGAGTGGCAGATCCCGAGGTCCTTGTGCGTCAGGTGGTTGTCGCGCGTCTTTCGGAACACTTTCGCGAACGCGGCGACGCATCGAAGGTCATCCCCGGCTTTCAAGTGCGCGACGGCTTCCGCGTTCAACGTCGCGATCGAGCGTTTTTTGAACGACGGATCGGCCGCGAACATCTCGTCGCGCAGGCGGATGATGGCGAGCCGCGCGCGCGTCTTGCGCGCCTCCTCCGGGTCATCGCGCGGGAGGTCCTCCGCGTCGGGGGCGACGTGCGCGTCGTCGTTCTTCTCCTCCTCGCCGCGCGGTTCGTCGTCGTCGCGCGCGGCGGCGTCCGGGACGTCGTCGCCGTCCTCGCGCGCGCTGTCGTCCACGTCGTCGGCGTCGGCGTCGGAGGCGTCGGAATCGGAGTCGGACAGGACGGGGACGCGACGCCGCGGCGGCGCGCGCGGCTCGTCGCCGTCCGCGTCGGAGTCGTCGGAGTCCGAGGGAATCGCGAACCCGTCGTCGTCGTCGTTCTTCTTCTTCGTCGTCGTCGTCGTCTTCGTCGCGGACTCGAACGCGACGTCCGCGCGTCGGTCAGATCGCGTCCCCGACGACGGGACGTTCTCGCGCGCGGACGGCATGAGGTCGCTCAGCTCGAGCGCGGCGATGCGATCGAGGCCGTCGCGCACGGTGTCGTCGACGCTCCACGCTTGCGTCGCGTCGGGGGCATCGCTCGCGGTGTCTCGCGTCATGGCGTGAGGTCGTGCGCGGGGTTGAAGTGCCGCGCGACGCGACGCGACGCGGGGACGTCTCGCCGGAAGAAAGGAGGCGAACCGGCGCGGAGACAAGACCGCGACTCTGAGAAGGAAGAGACGACGATTAATTAATCCGTTCTACAAGCGTCGCCGACGCGAGAACAACTTACGACATCCCCATCCCCGCCATCATCTTCTTCAGCGGATCCACAGCCTTGATGTTATTCTCCTCGAGCCTTCTCAGGTGGTTGATCTTCGTCGGCAGCAGCGCCGCGAACTGCCGGCTCACCTCCGCCTCTTCCTCAAAAAACGGCAACGGCCCGAAGGCGTCGACGTACGCGACGATCTTCTGATGCTCCTCGAGCGCGGCCGCGAGCGCGTCCGCTTCGGACCCGGCGCCCGCGGACTTCGCCACCACCGCGGCGCGGAAGAATCTCGCGTTGAGGTACGCCTTCTCCTCGTCCTTCGGGACCCTCCCGGCGAGGCTGCCGCCGTCGCGCTCCGGTTTCGCAGCGCGAGCGGCGTCCGTCGCCGCCGTCGTCGTCGTCGACGGCGCGCCGTACCGCGACTCGTACGCCGAGAGGTATTTTCCGTACGCCATCGCGGCGACGCGCGCAGGGGACGCGTACGATAACGCCGGTCGATCGGCGATCACCTTTTGCTCCATGATCGCCCGGTGCGCCTCGCCGATCTCGTGCCACATCGTGAGTTTCAAATCGTCGTACTTGGCGTTCGTGAGTCGCTCGACGACGTCGTGAAGCTTCTCCGCTCGTCGGCGTTGAATCGCGTCGTGCCGCTTCCGGTCGCCGCGTTCAAACACCGCGAGCGCGGCGTGCGCGGCGGCGACGTCCATTAAGATGTTCACGTGCTCGGTGACGTGGCCTTCTAAGGTGTAGTACGTCAGCGCGTTTCTGAACGCCACGATGGCGTTGTTGAAGACGACGCGGACGCCGTCGACGGTCGCGGGGACCCAGCCAGTCTCCGGCTCTCGCGTGTCTTTCGCGAGGAGGCCGATCGAGGGAAACTCGAACGCGTCGTCTTCGTCGTCGTTTTTGGCGTCTTCGATTTTGTCGTCCCCGTCCCCGTCCCCGCCGCCGCCGCCGCCGCTCGTCGTCGTCGTCGTCGTCGTCGTCGTCGTCGTCTCCGCCTCCCCCTCCCCGCCGCTCGAGACCTCGTGCGGGTTGAAGAAATCCTCGTCGACCTCCGCGTCTCCCGCGCCGCCTTTCTTGAACGCATCTTTCGCGAGCGTCAACCGCGCGAGGTGAAACTTCCCGCGCGCGATGTTCACGTTCGCGACGACGTCCACGGCGGCCATCTCCGCGATTTCCTCCGCGGCGTCCTGGATCACCTTCGTCGCGGCCAAAATACACATCCACGCCCCCGGCCAGTCTCTCTTGCTCACGTAAAACCCGCTGAGCTGCGCGGCGTTCTGCGCCCACTCGTCCGGCGCCGCGCTCTCATCCCCGCCCTTCTTCTCGAGCTGCCGCCGCAGACACCACGAGCACGCGCGCGCGGCCTCATCCGGTTTCCGTAGCTGCCCGAGCGTTTGCGCCAGCAGAAACAGCGTCCGCGTGTGCGCGAGCTCCTCCGCATCCGTCGGCGGCGGCGTCGTCTCCGTCTTCTCCTCCGCCGTCCCTCGACCCGTCGTGTGCTCCTCCCCGGCGAACGCGTGTGCCATCTGCGCGTCGCGCAGAAACGGCAGCGCGCGGCTCGGCTCGCCCCGCTCGCACCACGCGACGCCGAGCTCGTTGTTGCACTCCATCAGCGCGCCGCGGCACGAGAACCCCGCGTCGTCCCTGCTCAGGAGCGACCGCGCGTGCATCAGCAGCGGCACCGCGGTCCCGAAGTCTTGCGCGTCGAGCGTCAGCGCGGCGCGGCGGTGCGTCGCGAGCGCGCGGACGTCGAGCAGCGCGGAGCGCAGTTCGCGCGGGACGTCGTCGAGGAGCTCGCCGCGGCCGTCGTGGCCCGCGAGATGAACGATCGCTTTGTCCAACGACTCGAGCAGCTGGATCGCCGCGTATTTGGACTTGTGCGGCGTGTCGTCCGGGTCCGCGGCGCTCTGCGGGCGGGCGGGCGGAGGAGGGCGATGGACGACGTCAGTCGAAGGGGGGGACGACGCGCGGCGTCGGTCGAAGCGCGGCGGCGGGGGAGAAGAGATCCGTCCGTCCGATCCGACTCGATCGATCGAACGTCGTTCTGTTCGCGCGCGCTTCGCTTCGATTCGATCGACGACGCGGAGGGCGGGGACGCGCCAGGATCCGGCCGAGCTCGTTCACGACCGCGGGCCATCGTACGGTGACGAGGTCCACGACCCGCTCCTCCGGGGTCGTGTGCGCGTTCATCGCGCCCGCGGGAGGGAGGGAGTGACGCTCGATCGGTGCTTCGCGTTCGGTCAAGAGGTTTTTTTCGTCGTCTCGGTCAGCAAAACTTTTCAGCAACAAATACACTACGTGGGGCCGCCGTCCGTCCCCGCTACTCATCACGTCGTCGTCGTCGTCCTCCTCCTCCTCCTCCTCTACTCGTCGTCGTCCGCCGGGTGAAACGCCCAGTACGCGTCCATCGCCTCGCCGTCGCTGTACCGCCAGTAGTACGGCACACACCAGCACCACAGCAGCTCGCACTCGCCGCGCAACCCGACGCCGCCGCCGTTTGCGATCTCCTCGTCGCACCTCCACGGTCGAAACCGCCGCGTCCAGTCGTCGATCCTCGGCGGCAGTCGATCCCGCGCGCTCAAGAACGCGTACGCGTACCCCACGATCGCGTACGCGAGAATCACCCCTAACGCGGTCTGTGCGAGCCCGACGACGACCGCGCGGCCGCCGCCGCCGGGCGAAAACGTCCCCGGCGGCGGCGGGTTTGGCGGGGGGCGCGCCGGCGCGGGCGGCGGCGACGGCGGCGACGGCGGCGGCGGCGGGCTGGGCGGCGGCGCCGGGTAGCGCACCGCCGCGGTGAAGTTCACGTCCGCGACCGCTTTCAGACCGTTCAAAGCTCCGCACGGGAGCACCTGGTTCTTGCAGAGCAGCTTCGCGGTCGTCGACGACAACGCCGGCGGTTGCTCGGGAATCTTCTTATTACCACCGAACGGACATCGCTTCGGCTGGTCGACGATCTCGCAGCCGTCCGTGGTGTACGACGACTCCTTGGCCGCGTCTTGGAACACGAGCGTGAGCACGACGTCGTCGCACCCCGCGCTGCCGCAGCTCGCGTCGCCGCCGAACGTCCCCTCCGTGAGCGCGACGAACGTGAAGTTCGAGACCGGGGAGAGCGCGCCCGAGGCGAGATCGTACGCGTCGACGACCGTGCACGTCTGCTGCGGCGCGCACGCGGGGGCGGCGCACTCCCAGTGCGCGTTGCAGTTGGTCGTGGACGCGCCCGCGGGGAGGGGGTCGCACGTCACCGTGGGGTCGCACGCCCCGGCGTTGGCCCCCGCCGCGAGGGCGAGGAGGAGGACGGCGAGGAGCGGGAGGCGCGGCATCGAAGTGACGTCGGGGGCGCTTTTTCGCGCGAATTTTTTCAGAGAGCAGAGAGAGGGCGAGATCGGTTTGAACCGGCCGCCCGCCTCGCGCCGCGCGCACTGACGCGACGCGCGTGGATGCGAACCGCGAGGGCGATTCACGTCCGCGTCGTCAGCGCACTCAAGAGCGCGAGAGCCCCCGCCGCCGCGTCCCGCCCCGCCGCGCTCCAGCCCCGCCGCGGGTTCCACCGGAGCGTCGATCGATCGTTTTTCTCGGAGCGATCGGCGGTGGGCACCGTTCGCGGCTGTCACCGTCCACACGCGTCGCCGTCGCGCGCCTCGCGACCGACGATGTCCCACGTCCCCGTCGGCGGCGAGGACTTCCCCGTGGACGAAGCCGCGGTGATGCGAGGTGACGACCATCGCATCGCCCCCGCGGTCGAGAACGCCTCCTTGATGGGCTTCGACGCGACCGCCGCGACCGCGGCGGCGAAGGCGATGATCATAGCGTACCCTGGCAGGGACGACGTCTCGGAGCTCGTCATCGACCAGCTCCTCGCGGGGTGCGGCGGCGGCGAGCGATTATTCAAGCTCCCGAAGGAAGCGCCGAGGGCGTACTTAGACGGCGCGGTGTCGGCGCCGCCGAGGAGGACGCCGGCGCCGGAGGAGGACGCCGTCGCCGGCGGCGGCGGCGGCGGCGCGGGGCTGGTCGAAGACGCCATCGATCTCACCGGCGCGTCCCCCCCGGAGGACGGCGCGACGGGCGGATGGAAACGGCATAAGACGACCGCGGAGAAGGCGGACGTCATCACGATCGACGGCGACGACGTCGGCGCGGGGGTAGACCTAGGCGGCGGCGCGGGCGGCGCGAGCGGCGTCGGCGGGAACTCTCTGATGGCGCAGCTCGCGAGAGAGCGCATGCTTCGCGCGTCCGAGCGCGGGGACGCCCCACCGCCGATCTCAGCGTTCCACGCCACCCCTCGATCGACCGCGAACGACCACCTCCGCCGCGCGCCGCCGAAGGCGCCGGAGAACAAGCACAACCTCACGGGCGCGGCGGCGAGGGTCGCGTCGCTCGCCGAGGAATCCGTCGCCGGCGGTACGAGTACGGGCAAACAGTCTAAATCCGGCGGCGGCGAGCTCGGCATCCTCGACGCGCTCCTCTCCGGGGTCGCGCCGCTGAGAGACCCCCTGAAAGAGATCCGACTGCTGACGTACAACGTCTGGTTCGCCGAGCACGTCGCGCTCGTGGACCGCATGCAAGGCCTCTCCGACGTCGTCTCCGCGCTCGACCCGCACGTGCTGTGCCTCCAAGAGGTGACTCCGAACATTCTGATGCTCCTGCACGCGCAGCCGTGGTTCGAGGAGTACAAGGGCACGCCGCCGCCGCCGCAGCAGTACTTCACCTTGGTGCTGTTCAAGCGGAGCCTGGATAACGTGGACAAGTCCACGAAGATCGTGCGGAGGGAGTTCATCACGTCCAAGATGGGCCGATACGCGGACGGCGTCGCGGGGATGTACGTCGGCGGCGATAAAGAGATCACCGTCTTCTCCTCGCACCTCGAGTCGTTCATCAGTAAGCAGCAGACGTCATCGGACGAGAGAGTGCGGCAGATGAAGGACGCGCTCAGGGCGCTGGATGGGCTGACGACGCGCCGGGGCGAAGAGCGGCGGAACCGCGCGTGCGCCAACGCGGTGTTCATGGGAGACACCAACTGGGACGAAGCCACGGACGGGCCGGTGCCTCTGCCGGAGGGGTGGGCGGACGCGTGGGAGACGCACGGGGACGGCGGACCGGGCTTCACGTACGACCTGAAGAAGAACGCGATGATGAGCGGGTACCTACAGAAACGCTTGGACCGCGTGCTGTACAAGCTCGCCGACTTTAGGGTGGCGAAAATCGAGATGGTCGGGACGACGCCGGTGACGCGGAAAGACGGCTCCGTCGTCACGCACGTGAACGAGTTTCGAGGGAGAAGAGAGACGAAGCCGGTGCTGCCGAGCGACCACTTCGGTCTGTTCGTCGCGCTGGAACCGATAGAAGACGCGTAGTCGTCGATCCGATATCCGATTAAAATTCCTTTTTCCGAGCCGCGAACGCGTCACTCGTACTCGTTCTCGTCCTCCTGCGGCACGGGCGCGGCGTCGCCGTCGCCGTAGTCGCTCTCCCCGTCCCTGTATTTCCCCTGCGCGAGCTCGTCCAGCTCTTTCTGCAGGTCGTCCATGTCGATCTTCTCATCCGTCTCCGGATCTTCCATCGCCGCGCGTCTCTCCTCCGGCGACTTGGGCTTCGTATCCCCGCCGAACCACCCGCCGCTCCTCGGCCGTCCTCTCGGCACCCGCGGCGGTTCGGTTCTATCGCGCGGTTCCCTCCTCGGCGTTCCAACCGCGGGGCGTTTCACTCCGGGCGTCGGCGACGGCGAGGTGTTTCCGGTCTTCGGCGGGACGGGCGAGCCCCGGCCGCGCCTCGCGCTTCTGTCCTCGCACTTCTTCAGACGCGCCTCGAGCTGCCTCAAGCTCTTGTCCCTCTCCGACGTCTCCCATCGCGCGTGGTCGAGCTCGGCGCGCAGCTTGTCGAGATCATCCGCGTGCTTCGACGCGATCGCGGTCGCTTCCTCCGCGCGCGAGTGCGCCTCGCCGTGCTTCTCCTTGTGCGCCTCGATCTCTTTGTGGAGGTTCTCCTTCTCTCTCCGATGCGCGATGGACTCGCGCACCTTCTGGATGCCGGTCGACGAGAGCTTCCCCTTGAGCTCCTCCTTGTCTCCGTGGAGTTTCCCCACCCACACGAGCGCGAGGACGCACCACACGAACAGGATGCCCTTGCACGCGGCGTAGACGTTCGACTTCGTGAGGAGGTGCCACGGGATCGCACCGCCGCGGCCTCTCTTTCGCTCTCTTTCGCGGCTCGACCCCCCGCCGCCGCCCATCCCGGGCATCGCGCTCGCGCCCGGGCCGTTGTAATACACCGGGATGTCCGCGTGCGGTTTGCGCATCATGTTGTTCCGTTGGTACATCGCGCGCGAGGACCCGGGGCTCCGTTTCCGGTTCCGCGCGCCGCGACGACGACGACGACGACGACGCGCGCGAGGGGACTGACTGGACGTCGGAACCCGTGCCGCCGGTGTCGCCCCGACGCCGACCGCGCGCCGCGCGAGTCGCAGTCGAGCGAGATCTCGGATCGAGCAGCAGCACTGCCAGTTGGCCGGCCGGGCCGGCGCCCTTCTCGACACAGCACGCCGCGCGCGAAGGATGCGCGCGCACGCGGGGCCGCGCGCGCGATGCGCGCCGAGCGCGAGAACGATAACGCCGAGCGCGCGCGCGGGGCCGCGCGCCGCGGCGACGCGCGATCGCGGCGGCGGGCGGGGCGACGGCTCGACGCTCGGCGCGGCGGCAACGCGTCGCCGCGGGAAGATAACGATCGGCGACGTCGACGACGCGATTCGCGCGCGCGACGACGCGTCCTCGCGCGGGGCCCCGGAGAGGATAGCGCGCGACGTCGAGGCCGAAGACGACGCGATAGGAACCCTTCGAGCGGCGACGCGCGCCGGGGTCGTCTCCGTCCTCGCCGCGGCGTTGATGAGCTCCGCGTGCCCGGGGCGCGCGCTCGCGGACGCATCGGAGCCGTCGACGTCGTCGTCGTCGCTCGCGTCGTCGTCGTCCGCCGCGTCGTCGACGCCGCCGCCGGGCGACGACGCGGCGTCCACCGCGACCGCGCCGCCGCCGGAGGCTGCGGCGGGGCCCTCGGACGCCGCGAGGCTGCCGAATCCGCCGCCGCCGCTGAGCGCGAGCGCGCCGCTGCCGTCGGAGGTGAAGAAGCAAGCCAAGGCGATGGCGGACGACGCCGCGCGAGACGGCGTCGCCGCGGGCGGGGACGCGGGAAGGAAGGAGTCCTCGAAAGAGAAGCGCGCGAACCGCCTCGAGGAGCTCAACGTCCTCAGGGTCGAGCTCGACACGAAAGAGTTGGAGCTGCGAGAGGCGGCGCAGGAGCTCTTGCGGCGGGAGCAGACGACGGCGGTGCTGACGGAGGAGCTGGAGCTGTCGCGGCGGCTCAACGACGTGTTATCCGCGGAGCTGAATCGCGTCAGGGAGGAGGGCAAGCTGTCCGTGGGGCTGTGCGCGCAGGGGCTAGGGTTGCCGTGATGACGCGTCGGCGACGTGGTGTGGTGGGGTGGGGTGGGGTCGTGCTAGCAGCATAGAACGCGGGGCGTCGCCGCGCGGCGGCGGCGGCGGCGGCGGCGGCGCCGTGAAAGAAACGTTTTCACTCGGTTGGTTTCGTCGTTTCTGTTCCGCGGACGCGAGGAGCGCTTCTCGGACGCGCCGACGACGCGCGAGCTACGACGACGGCGTTCTGTCTCCTCTCTCCTCTCGCGTCTTCGCCGCGCAGTCTCCCTCCCGCGCCGCTTCGCCGCCGCGTCGTCGTGGGCGATCGTTCCCCTCTGCCCGCCCATCGCGCGCTTCCTTCCCCGCGCCCATACGCGATACGACGCGCGAGAAGACATACAGACCCACGCCGCGGCAGCCATGACGGACGCGGCGTCGCCTCCGTCGTCGAAGCGACCGAACGACGCCGCCGCCGCGACGGCCGGCGGCGACGCGAGCGCGAGCGCGAGCGCGAGCGCGAACGCCGAGCCGTTCGTGGGCACGCCCGTGAGCGCGTCGAAGCGGCGGTACGTCGACCCGCGCGCGCCGCCGACGCGGCGCGGTCGCGGGCGCTCCACGCGGCGGCGCGAGGTGTTCGAGCAGTTCGAGACGACGCGAGCGCTGCTGTCGCGGTGGACGATCGGCGAGTTCTTGAGGACGTACCGCGGGGACGCGCCGAGACTGGTGACGACGCTGTCGATCGACGACACCGTGGGCGACGCGCTCGCGACGCTCGCGAGGGAGAACATCCTCTCCGCGCCCGTCGTGGACAAAGACGCGTGCCTGGTGCGACGAGACTCTTTGCCTTCGCTTCGCTTCGCTTCTCTTTCCTTTCGCCGCGCTCGAGCGCCCGTTCGCGCCGCCGCGCTCGAACGCTCGCTCGAACGCTCGCTGATGCGCTCACCAGAGCCGAGCGCCGTCGCCTAACCCCATATCGC
>Ga0209630_10003682_pt1 | contig 13871 bp, 5 predicted proteins | sample COG_01_FD_184745 | JGI IMG/M metagenome (GOLD analysis project Ga0209630, IMG submission 184745) | Pelagic Microbial community sample from North Sea - COGITO 998_met_01 (SPAdes) (version 2) | ecosystem: Environmental > Aquatic > Marine > Neritic zone/Coastal water | place: Helgoland, sampling... | reverse complement strand
GTGCAGGGCCCGCCGCCGCCGCCTCCGGGGGCGCCGCCGTTGCCTCCCGGTCGTCCGCCGCTCCCGGGGGGCGCGTCGCGCGCTTCTCGCGCGCAGCCGCCGCTGCCTCCTGGGCCGCCGCCGCCGCCGCCGGGTCCTCCTCCCGGGGTATCGCGCGCGGCGGACTGGGGCGGCGGCGGCGGCGGTGGCGTCGCGGCGCAGCCGCCGTCGTGGCAAGCCTCCGCCGCCGCCGCCGACCCGTGGACGCCGCTCAACGTCAACCTCGGCGGCGGCGGCGTCGGCAGCGGCCACTCCAGCGGCGTGTTCGAACTTCCCACGGACGACGACTTCGTCGGCGCGGTGAGGGACCACAACGACGAGCGACCGACGCAGCACATCGTGCGCGGGAGCTCCGCCGGCGGGTTCAACGTCGGCTCCCCGACGGAACCGGGTGGATTTTTCGGCTCGAACACGTGGGCGACCGGCTCGAACGCGTCCTCAGGTGGCGGCGGCGGCGGCGGCGCGCAGTGGGGGTCTCCCGGGACCGAGTCCGCGTGGTCCGCGGCCGCGGCCGCGTCAGGAGGCGGCGGCGGCGGCGGCGGGATGAGCAGCGGGAACCCGTCGACGTGGGCGGAGGCGCAAGCGTCGCTCGCCGGCGGCGGCGGCGGCGGCGTCCACCCGAACCCGTACGGCGGGAGCCCCGGCACCGGCGCGGGCGCGTTCGGCGGCGCGACGTTCGGCGCCATCCCAGGGTCCGCGTCGGGCGCGTTCGGCGCGGGCGCGAGCACGTGGGGCGGCGGCCTCGGCGCGGGCGAGACCGGCGGCCGCGCCGGCTTGGGCGGCGTCGCGCTCGAGGACGACGGCGGGATGTTCTCTTTCCTCGAGGAGGGGAAGTAAACGTAGATTGGGCTAGTACCTAGTTACCGGGGAAACGCAGAGGGCGCGCGCCCCGAATAAACCGGTTGCGCTCGACGGCTGTCCACCGGCTGGGCTCCTCTCGCGAAACGCGAGAGAGCCACCAGCCAGGCCGGGACGGAATGCTCGAGCGCCAGACCGCGGGGTGAGCGCTTTTTGATTTCCGCGAGAGAAGGGGCGGCGACGCCTGCGCTCTCGAACCGGAGCGGAAACATAGATGCCAGCACTTTGCATAAGATACTGTACGTAAGTCACTCACTACGATCACCGCTACACTTCACCTTCTCTTTCAACCTCCCTCCCGCCTCTCGCGGGCGGCTCAACGCGCGGTGACGTTGAACGACCGCACGTTCATCGACCCGCCGGTGTCGTACGCGTCCGGTCCCGGCGAGTCCCCCCCGAAGTCCTCCCCGAACCTCACGGTGCCGCTCCGGAAACTGCTCCTCAGCGTCGGCGTGCTGCGCTCCTTCGCGGCTTTCTTCCCCGTCGTCCACTCGTACGACCCCGGCCCCGGCGACGACGCCGCGTCGCGCGCGCCGCCGCTCTCTTTGAACCGCGCCTCCCCGCCGAGCGTCCCCCGCGTCGTCCCTTTCCTCAGCCACTTCGCGTTCATCACCACGTCGTACGCCCCGGGCGGCGGCGCTTGATACGGGTTGCTCGGCCGCGTGGGCGCGCCGTCGAGTTGAAACGACGACGACGGCGGCGGCGGCGACGACGACGGCGACGGCGACGCCGCGGGGGAAGACCCGGACCCGCCGCCGCGCTTGGACGTCGACGCGAACGAGGACGTCTCTTTCCGTCGCAGCCGCGCGAGCGTTCCGTCCGTCCCCGGCGCCGACTCCGCGGCGTCGTCGTCGGCCCGGTCGCCGACCCCGCCCCCCCTGGGCTCGCGCACGATCCCCGGGCCAAACCTCGCGGCGGAGGACCCGAACACGCCGTTCTTGCTCCCGAGCTTGCGGTCCACGTCCTTCGCCATGCCGCCGAGGTCGTACTGCCCTGGACCGGGCTCGAACCATTTCTTCGCGGCGGGCGGCGCCGGCGACCGGTCGCCGGTCGCGGTCGTCTTCTTCGCGCTCGCGACTCGGAACGGCCGCTCGCCGTCGCGCGTCTTGAACCGCACGCGCGGGTCCTCGTACGCCCCCGGCCCGGGCGTCGTCGCCCACGTCGGCGCGGAGAGCGACGTCTCCGCGTCCACCTGGTAGGAAGCCGGGGAGCTCACGTTAAAGTTCTGCAACCTCGACGGCTTCGATTGCTTCCTTCGAGACGCGCGGTCAAACTGCGACGGCGCCGCGTACGCCCCCGGTCCGGGGACGGCGTCGACCCTCACCCGCGCGTCGCCGCCGCGCGTCCCGAGGTTCGCGCCGCTCGGTTCGCGTTCGCACGTCGTCCGCGTCGGCGACCCCGAGCCCGAACGACGCGGATTCAGATTCGCGTTCGCGTCGGCGTCGGCGAGGCTCCTCCTCGCCGTGGACACGCGGAGCTGCTCTTCGACCCGGAGCTTCACCTCGCCGAGGTACGACGTCCCGGGAGACGGCGGGCCGTCGCCGAGCGTCCCTCGCTCGCGCGCGAGCTCGAACCCGCGCTTCGATTTGCTGCTGACGAAATCCGTCCCCGCCGTTTTCGAGCCGCCGAACGCCGTCCCGAGCCCGACGGGGGCGTACCCCGCCGGACCGACCGTGTCGCCCTTCACGCCGCTGCATCCGCGGATTGGGGGCGCTCGCGGGACCACGCCGCCGTCCGGGGTGACCGCGTACCCGTAGCTCTGCGATTTAGTCGGCACGGACGGCGCGCTCGCGGTGACGCGCGTCGGCTTCGTCGTCGTCGTCGTCGTCGTCGTCGACGACGACGACGCATCCTCCGTCGACCTACTCTTCCACCGGTTCGCGGGCTTCCTCGGCCACGTCTCCCTGGACGCGTTGGCGCCCTCGTAATGCCCCGGCCCCGGGTTATCCACCGCGTCCGTGGTGTCGAGCTTCCCCAGGCGCGACTGCCCGGAGACGAACGCGCTGAACGTCTTCGTCGCGCGCTTCTGCGCGCCCGCGAAGGACGATCGGAGGGCGTGCGCCCCCGGTCCCGGGGCGCGGTCCGCGCCGTCGCTCAGCGACGTCCGCCGCGACGTGGAGTAGAACGGCGCGACGCCCTGGTACGTCGGCGAGGCGCGGTCCTCGCCGTACGCGCCGGGACCGACCGCCTGCGAGGAGGGAGCGGGGCGAGAGGACGCGGTCGGGGAGGGCGCGGTGAGTCGGACGGACGGATGGACGGACGCCGCGATCGACGAAAACGTGGTTGACCCGCGAGGGAGCGCGCTCGCGCGCGCGCGTCGCCGCGGAGAGAGCGGGGCGGGCGTCGAGACGCGCACCTCGCCGTCCGTCGCCGGGGGAGGCCCGAACTTCCCGGTGTCGCGCCGCGCGCGCGATACGAACGCCATGACGGGCGCCCTCGGGTGTGCCCCGACCGAACGTCGGACGGCCGAATTCGTCCAGCAGACGAGCGTATTTCGCGCGAACTGAACATGAACTGAACGCGAACCACGACGTCGTCTCCGTCGTCGAGCCGCGGGCGGATCTCGTCAGACGCGGCGTCGCGCGGGGGGTGGGCGTCGAGCGCGATGAACGTCTCGTTCCCGAAACCGCACGACGTCTTAGAGCAGGGCGTGGAGTACGTGCTCGCCGCGGACTGCGCCGCCGGTCGCGCGTTCGACGAGGTCAGCGTCTCGTGCGTCAGCTCGGGGTGGACGGGAAAGTGCGTGAGATCCATCGCAGAGCGCGCGCGCGTCGGCGCGGACGGCGTCGTCAGCGTGCGATGGCGCGTCCCCAAAGACCTCCCGTGCGACGCGGTGTACGCCGTGAAGTTCGCGGCGATCCCGCCGAAGCGCCAACAACTCGCGTCGTCGTCCGCGCCGACGAAGCCGGTCGAGGCGGAGGCGACGAACGTCGTGATCTCGACGCCGCTTCAGATCGTTCGAACCGGACGCGACGAGTGCGTCGTTCGATGGTCCCCCGGCGCGCTGCCGACCGAGGCGTCCGCGAGAGACGGCTGGCGGCTCGCGCTGGACGTCGTCCCGAGAGCGAACCCGGGGGAGACGATCGAGACCGTCGTCGGCGACCTGTTCCTCGCCGCCGCGACGGAGGGCCTCCACGTCCACACGCGTCGAAAGAGCGTCCTGTTCGACGTCTCCAAAGACGAGGCGACGAAGCGAAGCAAGCGCCTGAGGCTGAGCACGGACCGCGCGTACAAGATCGCGCTCGCGGGCTTCACCGTCGGCGAGCTCGAGTCCGTGTTCAGCACGTCCAGGGTGGAGGCGAAGATGGGCCTCGTGCGGCTGCGCGCGACGGGCGGCGGTTACAACACGGCAAATAGCGGCGCGAGGAAAGGGAGTTTGGGAGACGCGGAGTACCGCAGGAACGCTCCGGTCGTCGCGAGTAAGAAGGAGAAAGAGCTCGCGGCGAAGCGAGAGAGAGAACGCGTGGATAAGCTGGATAAGCTGGAGAAGGAACGCGCGGCGGCGAACGCGGCGGTGGCGAAGGAAAACGACGCCGGCGGCGGCGGCGGCGGCGGCGGCGGCGGCGGCGCGACGCCGAGGAGTAAAGCGAGAGAGATGACGTCGATGCTCTTCTCCCCCGGCGGCGGGGACAAGCAGATCGTCGTCCACGACACGGACTCCGAGTCCGACGACGACGCGGACGACGCGGACGCGGCCCGCGCGGCGGCGTCGTCGGCGGCGGCGTCGTCGTCGGCGGCGAAACCGTTCGACGCGCACGACGAAGCCGTCGACGAAGACATGACGCACGGCGGCGCGTGGAAACACGGCGAGAAAGGCGCCGGCGCGTGGGCCTCCGAGCGCGGTCTCAACGTCCTCGCCGTCCGCGCGAGCGACCTCGCCGTGGTGTACGACCGCACGTGGGACCTCAGCGGCGGACGCAAGCCCGCGGAGGCGCGATTCAACGCGGCGTCGATGTATCACGCGTTCGCCGCGGACGGCGCGCTGAGCGCCGGGTCCGCCGCGCGGTCCAAATGGGGCGCGCACTTCGTCGCGGTCACGACGTCGGGCGCGTGGGCGATGCAGCCGAGCAAAGACGGGGACGATTACGGCCTCGGTGACGCGATCGACGTCTTGATCGACGCGCTCGGCGGGGACGCCGCCGTCGCGGAGGCGGCGAGGAGAGCCGCGCACAAGGCTGGCGCGCCCGGGCAGCCCGGCGCGTTCAGCGCCGTCGCCGCGTGCTGCGACCGCGGCGGACGACGAGGCACGGTGTGGCACGCGGTCGGGGATTCCAACAAAGACCGCGCGCACGTCGCGCTGACGCTGTCGTGCGCGGACGGCGCGTGGTTCCCGACGTTCGTGAGCGCGTCCGCGGGGGAGGGCGCGAGCGATTGGACGACGCCGTGGGACCGGTGGGGCGAAGAGCCGTGGTCCTCGCTCAAGGGCGCGCGCGGCGGGAAAGACGCCTCGCGCGTGGAGCGGTACCGCGTGATCGTCAACGAGACGAGAGGGATGATGCTTGGCGGCGTCGCCGCGGGGGAGAGAGGCGGCGGCGGCGGCGGCGAGCGCGCGGATGCGAACGCGAGCGCGAGCGACGCCGGCCGCGTGGACGTCTCCGGTTTACTCGGCGCGCTCCTCGGGTTCGCGAGCTCGACGTTCGAGGCGTTCGAGTGGGGGAGCCTCGGCGAGCTCCGGAAGGAGGCCGCGAGTATGGGGAAGAAGAACACGACGACGACCGCCGCGGAGGCGTCGCTCGTCAGACTCACGGAGGCGCTGACGTTTGATCTCATCGCGACGCGTCAGGCGTCCGTCATGTCCGAGCTCACGCGCGCGGGCGCGGGGGACCATCTCGCGCGGCGGATCGTATCCCTCGTGTCTCGAGACGGCGCGATGCTTCCCGGTCCAGCCGGCGGCGGCGGCAGCAGCAGCGGCGGCGCGGACGCGAGGAAGGGTCCCCAGGTGGACGCGGGACGCGCCGCGGAGGTGCGGGCGCTCGCCGCCGCGCTCTCCGCGATGCTCCTGCACAACGGCGCGGCGTCGCTGGCGGAGGCGGTGCGACGCGGGCACGCGCAGGACGCGATCCTGCGCGCGTTCCTCGCGTCCTGGCGCGGGCATCTGGGTCCGCGGCCGCTCGCCGAGCTCGAGGCGTTAGTCGAGGAGCTCGCGATCGCGGACTTGGCCGTCGCGAAGATTAAGCTCCGCCCCGCGCTCGACGACGACGGCGGCGGCGGCGGCGGCGGCGGCGGCGGCGGCGGCGACGGCGGCGCGGCGATGGACACGGAAACGTCCGGCAGCGACGACGACGCGGAGTGGTCCGTCGTCACCGCCCTTCGCGCGGGGTTGACGTACGCGCCCGCGGCGGCGAGACCGAAGACGACGCGCGCGAAGACGATCGGCGGCGTCGCGTACGTCCTCGAGATCGAGGCCCCCGCGAAGCCCGGGACGCCGCTGCGGCTCCCGACGGCGACGCCGCTGTCGTCCGACCCGGCTGAGCTCGAATCTGACGCCGCCGCGAAGACGGAAGCGAGCGGCGGCGGCGCGAGGTCGTCCCCGCCCAAGGGCACGACGACTAAGACGACGAACGACGTCGCGGAGGCTGCCGGCGCCGAGGACATGGAGGTGGAGCCGTGGGGAGGCAGCGACGCGGGGAGCGACGAGGTCGTGTGGATCGGCGCGGACGACCCGCCGGGGGCGTCCGACCGCGATCTGCCCGACGTGGACCTCAAACCCGTGGAGCTCAAGAGGATCATCAAGGAGGACCCGCTCGCGCAGGGCGGGGAGAGCGCGCTGGCGAGGACGGCGAGCGGCGTGGGGACGGGGAAGCCCCCGAGATCGAGCGCGTCGGGCGGCGGAAAGAATAAACCGGCGCCGGCGCCGCCGCCGACGCCGACGCCGCGCGTCTCCATCGAGGGCGGCGTCGCGGTGTTTCGAGCGAAAGACGGCGAGTGGTCCGCGCACGTCGCGATGATCAAGCAGGCGAGCCGGCTCGTGTACCTCGCGCAGAGCGCGGGCGCGGTGGCGGCGATATTTCTGTGGCCGAAACGCGAGGCGCGACACCCGCCGGTGCAGCCGCTCATTCCGTCGCCGAATTACGACGTCCCGGTGGGCATTCCCGCGTTCGCGCTCCCCGCGGGGGAGCTCGAGAGCGTCGTCGGCGGCGGCGCGGGCGGGAGAAGCGGCGCGTGGGAAGTGATCCTGGATAACACGATCGACGCGAAAGAGCACGGCTCCTCGAGAGAGGTGTCGCGCCGGTGCGGGAAGCGACTCGCCGCGGCGTGCGCCGCGCGACCGTCCGCGGAGGCGGCGGCGGCGGCGCGGCGCGTCGAAGCCAGACGACGACGCATGCGCGCGAACCTCATCGGCGTCGCGAGGAACGTCGCCGCGAACGAGGCGGAACAGGCGGCGATGGCGGCCGCGGCGGCCGCCGCCGCGGAGCTCGCGGCGGCGGCGGCGGAGAACAAGACCCCGACGGACGTCGCGCCGTCGCCGTCCGCGGCGGGCGCCTCCGCGACCGTGTTCGGAAGAGCCGCGAACTTGTTCGGATTCAGCGGCGGCGAGAAGAAGACCGAAACGGAGATGGAGCTCAAGGAGATGCCGTCGCCGTCGAAACCGGCGCCGCCGACGAAGAAGAAAGCGACGGACGGCGGCGGCGGCGACGACGACGACGCGGAGCGCGACGCCGTGGACGCGGACGATGGCGACGACGCGTCCCCGCCGAAGCCGGACGCGTCGACGCCGGGGGACGCGAGCGATCGTCGCGCGAGCGAGGACTACCCGGACCCGGAGCCCGCGATCGAGGAAGACGACGACGCCGACAACGCCGCAGACGACGACGGCGAACCCCTCGACGCGTTGGAAGCCGCGAGGGCGAGGAAATGGACGGCGGCGATGCGCGTCGCGTACGCGCTCGGGGACGAGGGCGCGTCCATTCTCGACCGGTCGTTCCCGTCGCCCGCGCGCGCCGCCGCGGAGGACGCCGCCTCCGCCGCCGCGATGGGCGCTTCCGACGACTCATCTTCTCGCCCCGTGCGCGTCCTGTGCCTCGACGGCGGCGGCATCCGCGGCCTCGCGACGATCGTCATGCTCGAGCGGATCATGAAAGCCGCCGGGGAGACGTGCGTCGGGGAGTGCTTCGACCTCATCTTGGGCACGTCCACCGGCGGGCTCATCGCGATCGGCGCCGGTTTACTTCGTTTGTCCCTCGCGGAAGTGTCGGACGTGTACGACAACATGGCCGCGGAGGTGTTCAAGAGCGACGGGTACTACACGCTCCTGAAGCGCGGGCCGGGGCACACCGCGGCGAAGGCGTTCGAGCGGCTCATGCGCGAGAAGATATTAGGCTCCGAGGCGGACCAGCCGTTGTACGCGATGGGCGCGCATCAGCGGTGGTACACCGCGGGCGAGGACGCGGCGTCGCCGCGTCCGTCGCCCCCGCGCGTGTGCCTCGTTTCGTCGCTGGTGTCCAGGGTCCCGAGCACGCCGTATCTGTTGCGGTCGTACCGGCGAGACCCCGCGTGTAACGGCCAGAACGTCAGCGCCGTCGGCGAGCTCCCCGGCGAGCACAGAGCCGGCGTCGTGCACGCGTTGCGAGCGACGACGGCGGCGCCGTGGTACATGGAAGAGCTCACCGTGGACAAAGAGCTCGGTCTGGGGAAAGTCACCGCGGTCGGGTCGACGGAGACGCCGGAGCAGCAGCCCGTCGGCGGCGGCATCTCCGGGACGTCGCGAAGCGCGTCGTCGTCCGAGCTCGCGGCGGCGGCGGCGTTCGCCTCCGCGCGCGGCGACGACGACGGCGACGGCGACGGCGACGGCGACGACGCCAGAGAGACGGACGCGACCGCGGAGGAGGACCCGAACGCGGAGGACGACCCGAACGACGCGACCGCCGTGGACGGCAAGACGACGACGTCCGCGAAGGACGCGTCCAGGGTCGCCGCGTCGCTGCGGTTCATCGACGGCGCCATCGCGTGTAACAACCCGACGGCGGTGGGCATCTTCGAGGCGCGAAGGCTGTTCGATCGATCGCGGCCGCTGTGCGTCGTGTCCTTGGGCACGGGCGCGTCCGTCCCCAGGGAGGTCGCCGCGAGCGGGACCTCGCGCGCGTGGGTCGAGAACTTAGTCAACGCGACGTGCGACGTCGTGCAAGTCGACGCGACGGTCAGGCACGTGCTCGGGACGCGGGACCGGTACCATCGGTTCCAGCCCACGGACGAGATCTTTTCGTGCGACTTAAACGACACGAAGGAGGAGACGCGGCAGCGACTGCGGTTGGCCGCGGCGAGGTACATGGACGAGGACGCCGTGAGCGCGGAGGTCGAGGCGTTGGCCGCGGTGTTGAGGCGGTCGTGACGGGGCCCACCCGAGGGGGGACGACGTAGAGTAGAAAAAAAGATAGAGCGTGTGCGTTCTCCTCGTTACATCGTCTACTGTACACGTACACGTACGTCTACACGTGTACTCGTACTCGTTCGTCGCGTGTTTCAATCTGTTCGCGCTCGTCCTCGTTCGTTCTCGCGCGTCGGCGCCGCGGTCAACCTCGCGCCGTCCCCGGGGACGCGTTGATGATTTTCTCATCGACGCTCACTCGACGTGGTCGTCATCCGTCTCGTCGTTGTCCTCATCGCCTTATTCCGGAGCGCCGTTCGCGCGCGCCCACTGCAGCACCTCCAGGTGACCGCCTCCCGCGGCTGCGGCGCAAGTCAACTTGTTCCACGGTGCGCCGTTCGCGCGCGCCCACTGCAGCACCTCCAGGTGGCCGCCATCCGCGGCCCTGGCGCAAGTCCACTCGTCCCACGGAGCGCCGTTCGCACGCGCCCACTGCAGCACCTCCAGGTGACCTTCTCCCGCGGCATTGGCGCAAGTCAACTTGTCCCACGGAGCGCCGTTCGCGCGCGCCCACTGCAGCACCTCCAGGTAGCCGCGCTGCGCGGCAGAGGTGCAAGTCCACTCGTTCCACGGAGCGCCGTTCGCTCGCGCCCACTGCAGCACCTCAAGGTGGCCTTCACCCGCGGCATAGACGCAAGTATTCTCGTCCCACGGAGCGCCGTTCGCTCGCGCCCACTGCAGCACCTCAAGGTGGCCTTCACCCGCGGCATAGACGCAAGTATTCTCGTCCCACGGGCAGCCGTTCGCGCGCGCCCACTGCAGCACCTCCAGGTGGCCGCCTTCCGCGGCTGTGCGGCAAGTCCTCGCGTCCCACGGAGCGCCGTTCGCGCGCGCCCACTGCAGCACCTCCAGGTGACCGTGTTTCGCGGCTTTGCGGCAAGTATTCTCGTCCCACGGAGCGCCGTTTGCTCGCGCCCACTGCAGCACCTCCAGGTGACCGTGTTTCGCGGCATAGGTGCAAGTATTCTCGTCCCACGGGCAGCCGTTCGCGCGCGCCCACTGCAGCACCTCCAGGTGGCCGCAAAGCGCGGCATAGCGGCAAGTCATCGCGTCCCACGGAGCGCCGTTCGCGCGCGCCCAATGCAACACCTCCAGGTGGCCGTTTTGCGCGGCATCCTTGCAAGTCCACGCGTCCCACGGGCAGCCGTTCGCACGCATCCATTTCAGCACCTCGAGGTGACCGCCGAACGCGGCTGAGGAGCAAGTCTTCGCGTTCCACGGGCAACCGTTCGCGCGCGCCCACTGCAGCACCTCCAGGTGGCCCTTCCACGCGGCATAGGCGCAAGTCCACTCGTCCCACGGAGGGCCGTTCGCGCGCGCCCACTGCAGCACCTCCAGGTGGCCCTTCCACGCGGCATGTGCGCAAGTCCTCGCGTCCCACGGACACCCTCGCTCCTTTGCCCACGCCAACCTGCTGACCGACCCGACGAAGTTCGACATCCTCCCGAGCTCCCTCCTCACCGCCGCGACGCCCTTCAGGTCGCCGAGGGGCGTATTGAACACGAACCGATCGAACACGACGGCGCGCATACTCCGGCTCACCAGCGCGAGCATCGCGAGGTCGCCGCCGTCGAGCCGCGAGAGTACGTGCGCGTGGAAGACATCGCGCGCTTTCGCGTCGAATCGTTCTAAGAGACTCAGATCGTCGGAATACGATCCGTCCCCCGCGTTATCGTCGACGTCCCCGATGTTCATCCGCGGTTGAGGCGACGTCGCGTCGCGTCGATCGCGGGGTTCGGGAACACTCCGCATCGAGGCCGCGGAGGAGGAGGAGGAGGAAGAGGACGCGCCGTCGTCGCGCGCGCGGCGAGTGACAGACGGGGACGAGATCTCGGGGCGTTCCAAACTTATACCTGACTTCTACTTCTCTCTCCAGTTTACCAGTCCGCGCCTCAACCCTAGGCAGGTCAGATTCGCTCGCGCGGATGGAGGTGTCCCCTCGCGCGGTCGTCGAGCGGCTGCCGTGGGAGTGCTACGTCCTCCGCGGCGCGCTCGAGACGGACGCCCAGGGCGCGCTCGTCGACCGCGTCGGCGCCCTCGCCGGGGACGCGCACGAGTCGTGGCCCGCGCGCGCGCGCGCGCAGGACCACCCGTTCATCGTCGCGTCGCACGCGTCGGGCGGCCGCGGGGAGCGCCCGCGCGAGTGCCGGCGCGCGTGCGGGATCGAGAGGTGCCACGGCCACTGCGGGCGGGACGTGGGCGCGCTGCGCACGCGCCCGGACGACATCTTCGCGCTCGCCAACGCGCTCGCGTCGCGAATCGCCGCGGCGTCTCCCGCGTCGTCGTCGTCGTCGTCGTCGTCGTCGTCGTCGAATCGGACGTTCGACGCGTCGCACTTCTGGGCGCTCGTCTACGGCGACCGCAGCGACCGTCGCGACGCGAACTGCGGAAAGATGCAGAGCCACCTCGATCGACCGGTCGGGTGGACGCTCTCGATCAGCGTCGGTCGACCGGTCCGCTTCAACTTCGGCAGACCGCCCGCCGAGGACGGTCAGTACGCCGCGTACGCGCCCGGCGCGGCGACGCCGGGGCAAGCCGCGCCGGGGATCGACGTCGTCTTACGCGGCGGCGACGCGGCGCTGTTCAGGGGGCACGCGGTGTTCCACGCCGTGGACGGGTTCGCGGACGAGGACGAGGACGCGGAAGAGGACGCGGGAGAGGTGGAAGAGGTGGACGCGGAGGACTCTGGTTCGGTAGTGTCCCCCGGACGCGCGCGCGTCGCGGCGGCGCCGGGCGATTGGGCGACGCGGCTCCTCGCGGCGGCGACGCGTCGCGGCGGCGAGGGCGACGACGAGGGCGACGCGCGCGACGGGTGGGTCCCCGCGCGGCTGGCGCTTCTGTTTAGGGACGACGAGGACGCGGCGCGGTGAGCAGCGTGGACGCGCGCGCGCGGGGGGGAGGGGGGCGCGCGCGCGCGGGGGGGACGCGGCGTCGAGTCGAGCGAGACGGCGCGTCCGCGGTGGGCGCGCGGCGGTGAAAAACGGCCGCGGTGAAAAAAAGACGTTACGAAATCCCGTGATTTGATTGGCCGAGATGGCGACCCCGCCGAGTGGGTCAGCGGTCCGATCTCCCAGCGAGAGACGGCTCGTTAGTATTTTTAACCGTGTTCGGGAATCTGTTTGCCGCAATCCGCGCGCGCTCGGAAGCACTCGACGACGCGCTCCGCACGCGCGCGCACGAGTTGACGCGTTCGATCCGCGTTCGATTCCGAACGCTCGCGCGCGAGACGTTTCCGACCGCGTCAGCGGCGCGAGACGCGAACGCCGGGGAGTTTTTCTCCTGCGACTTTCTCCTCATCCATCGCGGTCGCAGCTCCCGTTAGGAGGAGAAAGAAAAGCGACTGCCGCGCGGCCGGCCGGAATGGCGCCGCCCGCGGTCGGCGCGCCGGAGCCGCCCCAGGATGCGCTCACGTACGTTCGAGCCGTGAAGGCGAGGTTCGCCGCGAGCAACCCTCAGGTGTACGAGGCGTTCCTCGAGGTGATGAGGGACTTCAAGAACGCGCGGTGCGTCCGCGCGCATCCGACGGACTCTACACTGGCGTTTCGCACGCTCGCGCGTGATTTTACCCCCCACCCCCAACCTCCGCTGACCCCCGCGCGCGTCATCACGCAGATCCGACACCCCCGAGGTCGTGAAACGGGTGAAAGTGCTCCTAGGCGGACACCCTGACCTGCTCGACGGCTTCAACTGCTTCTTGCCCGAGGTGCGCGCTCGCTCTTCTCTCGCGCTCGTCGCTCTCGAATGAAGACCCCGCACGGCTCGCGCGCGATCCCACGCGGACGATGACAGCTGTCTTTCCTCGTTCGCGTCGTCGCCATCGCGCGCGAATTTCGAGATCCCAACCCGCGAATCTCTCCCCGAGACGTCCATCGTGCGAACGCTGCGGCGCGCGGGTAAACCCGCGAGGATTCGCGCTCGCGCCGACGCGCATCCACTGACGACCCCGTGCCACGTTTCCACCATTCCTCGGCCTTTTCCTCGCGCAGCCGTACAAATTCAGTGCCTCCAAGGACGCAGCCGCGGAGGAACAGGGCGACGTGCGTCCCGCCCCGCGCTCGCTCATCGCGCGATCGCGCGCGTTGTTTCCTCGGGGTGTTTTCGCGTCGATCCTGCGTTTTCGCGCGTCTTTTCCGCGCGTCATCGCGCGCGGCGAGCGCGTCGAACACGCCGAGCGACGCGAGACCATTTCGCGACGGCCGTTCCTCTCTCACCTGTCACGCGTCCGCTCGTCCGCCGGGACGAACCCTTCTTTCTCGCGGCGGGTTCGCGCGCGCGATTCCGCGCGCGATTCCGCGCGCGCGCGCGCCCCGCGCGATCGCGCCGCCGTCCCCGCGCCACGCCTGACGTCCATTCCCTCCCTCGTCGCGATCGCAGGGGACGCAACCGACCATAGGCGGCGGGTACAACCTCCTGAAGCGGATCCGCAAGGTGTACAGCCACGACGAGCGACCCTACCACGCCTTCCTGGCTATCCTCATCCGCTTCAGGAACACGGAGTTCACGACCGAGCAGGCGCGTCTTTTCCCGCCGCGAAAAAAAAACCTTCGTCTCGCGCGGGGTTCCGCGATCGATCGCGCGCGCGCGCGCGGCGAGGGGCGCGCCCCGCGCC
>Ga0209630_10003671_pt1 | contig 13900 bp, 11 predicted proteins | sample COG_01_FD_184745 | JGI IMG/M metagenome (GOLD analysis project Ga0209630, IMG submission 184745) | Pelagic Microbial community sample from North Sea - COGITO 998_met_01 (SPAdes) (version 2) | ecosystem: Environmental > Aquatic > Marine > Neritic zone/Coastal water | place: Helgoland, sampling... | reverse complement strand
CGCGCAGGCCTGCATCAGACAGCCCCCGTTGACGCAGACAGTCACCGGGACAGCCCCAGCCAAAAGGCGACACCGACCAGCCCTGCGGCGGAGAGCCAGCGAAGCCACCTCCGACGGCTCTTCGGCCATCGACCCGCCGCCTGTGCGACGCCAAAGACGATCCCGAGATGGACCATGACGCTGATGCAGATATGGGTCAGCCCCAATATCAACATCTGCGCCGGGGGATCGGCAAAGCCGCGCCGGACGAATCCGGGAAGCAGCACCGCGTAAAACAGCAGGGCCTTGGGATTGAGGATATTGGCCAGGAAGCCCCTGGCGATGAGCGCGCCGCCGGAGCCGCTTGCCGCAGCGCGCGGCCGAGACGGCCTGGATGCCTCGGCGGCGAGGACCAGCAGGTAGAGGACACCAGCCCAACGCAGCGCCTTCAGGACAATGGGTGAAACTTCGGCGCCGCGCGACAGGACGAAAACAGCCAGAGCCAGATAAGCGGCAAGACCTGCGGTTATCCCTGCGACAGTTATTCCCCCCGCCAACCTCCCCCGCGAAGCCGCCACGACCGTCAGATATCCCATATTCGGGCCTGGGGTCAGTTCGATCAGGGCCATCGCCAGGAGGAACCCAGGGATGATCCCGGGATCGATCCACCAGCCGGACTGGATCAATGGATCGTCAACCAGGGCAGCGGACTGTTCGACAGGAGGTCCTGGGTGATTCCACCGAACAGCCATTCCTGAGACCGGCTATGACCGTAGGCGCCGCTGACGAGCAGTTGCGCGCCCTCGTCACGCGCCGCTTCGGTCAGGGCCGCAGCCGTCGGCGCGCGGCCTGTCTGATGGCGAGACCGGGCATGAACCCCCTGACTGGCGAGGTGAGCGACGACGTCGGCAAGATCGGATTGGGAACATTCGTCGCCGATCCCGATGACGAGCACGAGACTGGACCGGCGCAAGGCAGGCAGGGCCGCCGCGATAGCCAGACGGCTTTCACGGGTCCTTCGATAGCCGATGGCGGTCCTGACAAAGGGGGTCGGCTCGAACGCGGCCGGAAGGCTCAACACGGGGCGGCCGGCCGCCACGATCAGCCGGCCAAGGTCCAGGTGTTGAGGTCCGCCTTGATGACGCGCCAGGATCATCAGATCGGATCGCGCCGCCTGATCGAGAACAAAGCCTGTGGGATCGGCGTTGACCTCCGCCCTCCAGTCGAGGGAGACGCCCCGCGTGTGCGCCGCGACTTCCTCGTGCAGCCTGCGGAAAGCGTCCCTGATTTCGCGTTCCCGCAAAAGCATGAGGCCCGGCCCGGCAGGAACGCCGTGTCCAGGCGGGGTCACCCCTCCGGCGGCGACCGCGGTAATTTCGTCAACTCCCATCGCACGGGCCTGAGCCAGCAAACACTCCAGGCTCTGGAGAGTGTCCCGTTCATCCAGAATCAGCAGGCCGTTTTTGAAGCTCATCCAATCCACCTCTGTCCGGGCCGGTCACCAGAGTGTTGACCCCGCGTCCATTCGCGCGCGGCCGTACAAGGACGCTTCAGCCTTTGCCTGTCGGGTTGGGCGCCCCTTTGAGCCGCGCTCCGGCAATAAGGCCCCCGGTTCCTCCTCTGCGCCTTGATCCAGATCAGATCGGGTGGTGCGACGTCCCCCTCTAACACCAGGGTTGATACTTCGCCTCCACATAGCCGCGGCCTGCGACAGCCCTTGCACCGCACCGGCTATCAGCGACGCGCGTCTTTGATTGCGATCAATGCACGCCTCAGGCTGATCCGCTGGTGTCTTCTGGAATGCGAAAACTGATGAACTCACGCACATGCCACACGCCCGCCGCCCAAGAGGGACAGTACGGCAAAGATCAAACCCGGAATAGCGGTCCTTGACCTCTTCCAACAACGGCGGATCAGCCTGGCATGCTGATCCGTCAATCTCATGCCATTGCCCGCTGGCCCGGAGCCTGCCGTTTCGGCCCCTCGTTTCTCCCTGCCGCGCATAAAGCTCGGCCTTCTTGGATAGAGCCATGCAAAACTCGCGGATCCGGGTGCCCGGCCACAGGGCCAAGGTCATATCGGCGGAGGATGCGGCGCAACTCATCGCGCCCAACACGACCGTCGGTCTCAGCGGCTTCACTGCCTCCGGCTACCCCACGGCGGTCCCCTTGGCCCTGGCCGCCCGGATCGAGGCCGAACATGCGGCGGGGCGGCCGTTCAAGCTCCGGATCTGGACGGGCGCTTCGACCGGACCAGAGTTGGACGGGGCCCTGGCCAAGGCGAACGGGATCGAGTTCCGGCTGCCCTACAACTCCGATCCGACCTGTCGCGACAGGATCAATCGCGGGCAGATGGAGTATTTCGACATGCACCTCAGCCAAGTCGCGCCTGCCGCCTGGCAGGGGATCCTCGGCGCGCTCGATACCGCCATCATTCAGGTGACGGGCATCCTTGAAGACGGAGGACTGATCCCGGCCTCGTCGGTCGGTAACAACAAGACGTGGCTGGAGCGGGCGAGCCAGGTGATCCTGGAGGTCAACCGCTGGCAAAATCCCGAACTACTGGGCATGCACGACATCTACTATGGCGCGGCCCTGCCGCCGGACCGCGTGCCCATCCCCCTGATCCGTTCCAGTGACCGGATCGGCGAACCCTGCTTCCGCTGCGATCCGGACAAGATCGTCGCCATCGTCGAGACCGATCGCCCCGACCGCAACGCCGGCTTCACCACCCCCGGCGCTGATGATCTGGCCATCGCGGGGCATCTGCTGGAGTTTCTGGAGCACGAGGTCAGGAAGGGACGCCTGCCCCCGTCCCTGCTCCCGCTGCAGTCCGGGGTCGGGAACACCGCCAATGCCGTCCTGACCGGCCTGATCGATGCGCCCTTCGACAACCTGACCGCCTATACCGAGGTGATCCAGGACGGCATGATGGCCCTGCTGGACAGCGGCAAGCTGCGGATGGCGTCCTCGACCGCGCTCAGCCTCAGCCCCGACCTCAGTGAAAGCGTCAACCGGCGCATGGCCGATTACCGGGATCGCATCATCCTGAGGCCGCAGGAGATCAGCAACCATCCCGAACTGATCCGCCGCCTCGGCGTCATCGCCATGAACGGAATGATAGAGGCCGACATCTACGGCGCCGTCAACTCGACCCATGTGATGGGCTCGCGCATCCAGAACGGAATCGGCGGTTCGGGTGACTTCGCGCGCAACGCCTATATCTCGATCTTCATGAGCGCCTCGACGGCCAAGGGCGGCGCGATCTCGACGATCGTGCCGCACGCCTCGCATGTCGATCACATCAACCAAGACGTCCAGGTCATCGTCACCGAACAGGGGCTGGCCGACCTGCGCGGCCTGTCGCCCAAGCAGAGGGCGAAGGCGGTGATCTCGACCTGCGCCCACCCCGATTATCGGCCCATGCTCGCCGACTATTTCCAGCGCGCTCAGGCCGGATCCTTCGGGCTGCAGACGCCGACGCTGCTGACCGAGGCCCTGTCCTGGCACGATCGTTATGTCCGCACCGGGACGATGCGGACATAACGGACCCAGCAGCGAAGGCTTGAACGGCCCAGCCTACACCGGCCGTTCGACACGCCGTCGGTGCGATCCGCTAGAAGCGACGGGTCACGCCGACCGACGCCACCCACGGATCCAGATCCACACTGGACGTCAGTGCGCCGTCATTAATGCTGGCGTCGGTGTTGAACCACACTTTCTTGATGTCCAGGTTCAGGCTCCACGGGCCTTGCAGACCGACATCGACACCGGCCTGGGCCGCATAGCCGAAGCCGTCCTTCAGCCGGACCTTGAAGCCGTTCTGATCCTCTCCGTTGTAAAACAGCATGTAGTTTACGCCGGCGCCGACATAGGGGCTGATGCGCCCGCCGGTCAGCGGGCGGTATTGCAGGGTCACGATGGGCGGCACGACCCAAGTCTCGTGAACCGCGACATCGGTCGCCCCGCCTTGGGCGCGGATCTCGTGTTTGGTCGTGCCGAGGATGCCCTCGACCGCCCAGTGGTCGGTCAGGAAGTAGGTGAAGCCCAGCGTCGGCATGACGCTGTCGCCGACGTCGACGTGCAGGCCGCTGTCCGCCCCGGCGGCCGTGGTGATCGCATTGTCGGCGCCGGAGAAGACGTCGGTCACCCGGCCGGTGACCAACCAGTCGCCCTTGCGCGGGGCCGTCCAGGCAGCGTTGTCGGACGCCGTCTGGGCCATGGCCGGCAGCGCGACAGCGGTGACAGCGAGCGTGGTGAGGAACAGGGTTTTGAGGGTCATTGATTCGTATCCCCGACGCCCGGGGCCGCCTCATGCGGCCGGTGGCGAGCGCCTTGGCCGGGTGATGCGCTCGCCCCGAAACAGCGGCTTTGATCCAGCGCAAACCGTTGAGGGGGTGGACAATCTGTCCATCGGGGTTGTCCTTCAGACCACCCGGGCGTGCTTCCAGCGGAAGCTGGTCGCGTCGGGGTCGAAGGCGGCGCAGACCGCCCGCACGAAGGGCCGGCCCAGAGGCGTGACCTCGACCACCGCATCCTCGACCGTGACCAGTCCGTCGGCGCGGAACCGCCGCAGCAGCGGCCAGGCGCCGGCGACCTCGGACAGGTCCCGACGACGTCGCCGGGAGACCTCGCCGACATCCACGACGAAGTCGCACATCAGCCGTTCGATGATCTCGCCGATGAAGGCGTCACGACCGGTCAGGGCCACGCCCCGGATGACGGGCAGAGCGCCCTCTCCCACGGCGGCGCGCCAGTCGCGCTCATTGGCCATGTTCTGCACAAAGCCCGCCGGGGTGCGGCTGATGGCCGAGACGCCCAGACCGATCAGGACCTCCGCCTCGTCGGTCGTATAGCCCTGGAAGTTGCGGTGCAGCCGCCCGGCCCGCGCCGCCGCAGCCAGACCGTCGTGCGGCAGGGCGAAATGATCCAGCCCGATCGCCTGCCAGCCTTTGGCCGTCAGGTATCGCGCCGCTGCCTGGCTCTGCACAAAACGCGTCTCCGCGTCGGGCAGGTCTTCGTCGCAGATCAGCTTCTGGTGCGGCTTCATCCACGGCACATGGGCGTATCCGAACAGGGCGATCCGCTCGGGCTGCAGGGTGGTGACCTGCCCCAAGGTCGTAACCACATGCTCCACCGCCTGCAGCGGCAGGCCGTACATCAGATCAAGGTTCAGGGAGCTCACGCCCTGCTCGCGCAGGGCCTGCGCCGCCCAGCGGATGGTCTCGAAGCTCTCGGGCCGGTTCACCGCCGCCTGTACCTGCGGCGACAGGTCCTGAACGCCCAGACTGGCGCGACTGAGGCCGATCCGCCCGGCCGCCTCGACCCACTCCGGCGTCAGCACCTCGGGATCCAGTTCGGCGGCGATCTCGAAACAGTCGCCCAGATCAAACCGCGCGCTCAGGCCCTCGAACAGCCGTTCAAGGTCCTCCGGCGACAGCATGTTGGGCGTGCCGCCGCCCAGATGGATCGACCCCACCCGCGCCGGCTGTCCAATCTGCGCCAGAACCAGATCGGCTTCCCTGAGCAGCAGGTCGACATAGCTGGAGATCAGCTTGGGCCGGTTCATCGCCCGGGTGTTACAGCCGCAGTACCAGCACAGCCGCTTGCAGAAGGGGATGTGCAGATAGAGGGAGACTGCGCGGTCCAGCGGCGCCGCCTTCAGCCACTCCGCCCACTGCCCCGCCCCGATCGCCGGGGTGAACTGGGCCGCCGTCGGATAGGAGGTGTAGCGCGGGGCGTGGGCGTCGTAACGCTCGATCAGGTCGCGGGTCGTGAGGCCGGAGGGACTAGAGGGGAACATCGCCCTCTTTCGACGCATCGGGAACGGACAGGCCGGCGTCGCCTTCGTCGAACAGGTGGAACTCGTGCCACAGGCCGTTCAGCACGCCGAAGCCGACCGCCAGCCCGAGGCCCAGGATCCAGGAAAAATACCACATCGCTCAAAGCTCCTTTGGCTCAGTAGAGGTCGGGATTGGTCTTGAGAGCGGCGGTCGAGGTGCGCCCCCACAGCACGCGATAGACCCAGGCCGTGTAGATCAGGATCAGCGGCAGGAAGATCGCCGTGACCAGCAGCATGACGAACAGGGTCAGATGGCTGGACGAGGCGTTCCACACCGTCAGGCTGGACTGCGGGTTGATCGAACTCGGCAGGATGAAGGGGAACATGGACAGGCCGACGGTGGAGATGATGCCGACGGTCGACAGCGACGACCCGCCGAAGGCCAGAGGCGCCGACCGACGCCACAGGCCGAACAGACCGGTCAGGACGCCGAGGAAGCCCAGCGCCGGGGCGATCATCATCCACGGATAGCGGCCGTAGTTGTCCAGCCAGGCGCCGGGCGCGGCCTGAACCGTCGTGCGCAGGGGGTTGGAGAAGCCGTTGGGGTCCAGGGCGCCCGTGATCCGGTATCCAAGGCCGCCGAAGGCCACATAGAGACCGCCCGCGGCGAACAGGACCAGCGCCAGAATGCCGGCGATCGTGCCGAAGCGACGCGCCCGGTCCAGCACCGGTCCAGGCTCGGCCTTCACCGACAGCCAGGCCGCGCCGTGCAGCACCAGCATGGCCACCGACAACAGGCCGGCGATCAGGCTGAAGGGTGTGAACAGGCCCAGCAGATTGCCGTCGTAGAAGCTGCGCAGGTCGCTATCCAGATGGAAGGGCGCGCCCAGCAGGACGTTGCCCACCGCCACCCCGAACACCAGCGAGGGCACGAAGCCGCCGATGAACAGGCACCAGTCCCAGAACGACCGCCACTTCGGCGACGGCCGCTTGGAGCGGTATTTGAACGACACAGGCCTCAGGATCAGGGCCGACAACACCAGGAACATGGCCAGGTAGAAGCCGGAGAAGCTGACCGCATAGACGAAGGGCCAGGCGGCGAAGATCGCGCCGCCGCCGAGGATGAACCACACCTGGTTGCCCTCCCAGGTGGCGCCGACGGTGTTGATCACCATCCGGCGCTCGGCGTCGTTGCGGGCGACGAAGGGCAACAGGGCGCCGACGCCGAGGTCGAAGCCGTCGGTCAGGGCGAAGGCGATCAGCAGCACGCCCAAAAGGCCCCACCAGATCAGGCGGAGGGTGGCGAAGTCGATGGGAAGATCCATGGTCGGATGTCCTTGGAAGGTCTGGGTCAGGCGACGGCGGGCGCGAGCGGGCGCACGTCAGGAGCCTCAGGGGTCGGTTCGCCGAACGTCTCCTGTTCGTGGAACGGCCCCTTCTTGATGGCGAGCAGCATCAGCCGGACCTCGACGACGGCGAGTGCGCCGTACAGCAGGGTGAAGCCGACGATGGTGGCCCACAGCTGGGGCACGGTCAGGCTGGACGCGCCGAGGAAAGTCGGCAGAACCCCGTCGACCGACCACGGCTGACGCCCGAACTCGGCCAGGATCCAGCCGAACTCGATGGCCACCCACGGCAGGGGCAGAGCGAGCACCGCAATGCGCAGGAACCACTTCGTGTCGTGCTTGCGCATCGTGCAGAGGACGAAGGCCGTGCCGAACAGGGCGATCATGAACATCCCGATCCCGGCCATGACGCGGAAGCTCCAGAACAGGGCGGGCACATTGGGCACCGTCTCCCATGCCGTCTGGCGGATCAGTTCGGGCGAGGCCGTACGCGGATCGGCGACGTGGCGCTTCAGCAGCAGGGCGTAGCCGAGGTCGCGACGATGCAATTCGAACACGCCGCGCGCGGCGGGATCGGCCGGGTTGGCCTTGACCTTCTGCAGGGCGTCATAGGCGATGACGCCGCTCTCGATCCGGGTCTCGGCCGTGGCGACCAGTTCGAAGATGCCCTCGACCGGCTTGTTGACCGTGCGGGTGGCGATCAGGCCCATGACCCACGGCACGTGGACGCCGTAGTGGGTCTGGCGATCCTTCATGCTGGGAATGCCGACCAGGGTCAGGCCGGCGGGCGCGGGCTCGGTGCGCCACATGGCCTCCAGCGCGGCCAGCTTCATTTTCTGGTTGTCGGTCAAGGCGTAGCCCGACTGGTCGCCGAGGACCACGACCGAAAGCGACGCCGCCAGACCGAAGGCCGAGGCCACGGTCATCGACCGCTTGGCGAAGCCCACGTGTTTGCCCCGCAGCAGATAGAAGGCCGAGACGCCCAGCACGAAGACCGAGGCGCAGACATAGCCCGCCGAGACCGTGTGCACGAACTTGGCCTGGGCCACCGGGTTGAACAGCACGGCCATGAAATCCGTGACCTCCATCCGCATGGTGTCGGGGTTGAAGGCGGCGCCGACCGGGTTCTGCATCCAGCCGTTGGCGATCAGGATCCACAGGGCCGAGAGGTTGGTGCCAAGCGCGACCATGAAGGTGACGAACAGGTGGGCCGAGGGCTTCAGCTTCTCCCAGCCGAAGAACATCAGGCCGACGAAGGTGGCCTCGAGGAAGAAGGCCATCAGCCCCTCGATGGCCAGGGGCGCGCCGAAGATGTCGCCGACGTAGTGGCTGTAGTAGGCCCAGTTCATCCCGAACTGGAACTCCATGGTGATGCCGGTGGCGACGCCGAGGACGAAGTTGATGCCGAACAGCGTGCCCCAGAAGCGGGTGATGGTTCGCCAGATCGGACGGCGGGTCATCACATAGATCGACTCCATGATGACCAGCATGAAGCTCAGCCCCAGGGTCAGGGGCACGAACAGGAAGTGATAGAGGGCCGTCAGCGCGAACTGCAGCCGGGACAGGTCGACGACCGCGAGGTCGATCATGGCGATGCTCCAGGACGCAGGCCCCGACGACCCGCGTTTCGTTCGTCCTGGGGGCTCGGCGGGACGCTCGCCTTGATCTGGATCAAAGCTCCGCCGGACCGCCCTCGATACTGGACGGATCGTCCCTGGGCAGTTCGTCCAACGGCGTTTTGTCCCATGGCGTGCGGCGACGGCCGGCGCTGGAGTCAGTCATGACCGCCGCGCCCATCGCCGTCCCCTCCCCGGCCCTTCCTCTCTCTCCGACCACCTGGCTCAACCAGGCTGGTCGTCCCTGGCGTCGACTGATCCTGGTCGCCGGCCTTGCCGCCGTCGCCGACGTGCTGCCTGCGATCGGTTTCGCCGCCGGTCTCGCACTCACCCTGACCGGGCTGGAGCGCTTGCCGGCCGCCGCCTTGCCGTGGCTCATGCTCGCGCTCGTCAGTCTCGTCGTACGCGGCCTCCTCGGTCAGGCGTCGGTCGTGATCGGGGCGCGGCTGGGCCGGGCGGTGAAGACGGGCGCCAGGGCGCGCCTGCTGCATGACCTGTTCGGGCGCGGTCGCCGATCCGGCGACCGGATGACGGCCTTGGTCGAGGGAGTCGAGGCTCTGGACGACTATTTCACCCGGTTCGCGCCGCTGCGCCTCGCCGCCGGCCTGTCGCCCTTTCTGCTCATCGCGGCAGCGGCTGTGGCCAGCCCGGTGTCCGCCGGTATCCTGCTGTTCACCCTCGCCCCCTTCATCCTCGGCATGGCCCTGGCCGGGACAGCGGCGGCGGGCGAGAGCCGTCGCCAGTTCCAGGCGCTGGAGCGGCTGTCCGGCCTGTTCGTCGACCGCATCCGCGCCCTGCCCGCCCTGCTGGCCTTCGAGGCCGTCGACCGGACCACCGCCGAGATCGCCACCGCCTCGAACGATCTGGAGCGCCGGACCGCTCGGGTGATGCGGATCGCCTTCCTGTCGTCCGGCGTGCTGGAGTTCTTCTCGGCCCTGTCAGTCGCCCTGATCGCGGTCTACTGCGGTTTCAATCTGCTACGCCTCCTGCCCTTCCCGGCGCCGGAGACGCTCGACCTGGGCCGCGCCTTCTTCGTCCTCGCCCTCGCGCCGGAAGTCTATGCGCCGCTGCGCAGGCTGGCCGCCGCCTACCACGACCGTCAGGCCGCCGAGGCCGCGGCCCCTTCGCTTGCCACTCCGGAAGCGATCCAGGCTGCGCCGTCGGTGATCGGCCACGCGGCGCCCGCAATCCGGTTCAGGGACGTCGCCATCGCCTACGATGGCGGGCCGGCCGTCATCGACGGATTCGACTTCGACATCCGCCCCGCCCAGATCGTGGCCCTGATCGGAGCCAGCGGCGCCGGCAAGTCGAGCCTTCTGCACCTGCTGCTCGGCCTCGCCCCCCTGAGCCGGGGCGAAGTCGAGGTCGGCGAGGCGCGGCTGAGCGCCTGCGGCGACCTTGCCGGCCAGATCGCCTGGGCGGGCCAGCATCCGATCGTCGTGCCCGGAACCCTGGGCAGGAACATCGCCCTGGCGGATCCGACCGCCTGCCAGACCCGGGTCGCCATCGCCGCGAAGGCCGCCGGTCTTCCCGCCGACCTGACCCGCGCGATCGACGAACGCGGAGGCGGGTTGTCGGGAGGCGAACGACGTCGCCTGGGCCTCGCCCGCGCCTTTCTGAAGCGGGCGCCGATCCTGCTGCTGGATGAGCCGACCGCCAACCTCGACCCGGCCGCCGAAGCCGCCATGCTGGACGCCATCCGCCAGACCGCGCGTGGCCGCACGACCCTGATCGCCACCCACTCCCCGGCCGTCGCCGCCCTGGCCGACCGCGTGGTGCAGTTGTGAGCGCGCCCGGCCGCATCGGGGCGATGATCGCCGGCCAAACCCATGCCCAACGCAACCGGCTGCGGCTGGCGGCGGCCGGCGGGGCGGTCGTTTCGGCAGCTGCGGTAAGCCTGCTGGGTCTCTCGGGCTGGTTCATCACCGGGGCCGCCTTCGCAGGCCTGGCTGGCGCGGCGGCAGCCCAGGGCTTCAACTATATGATGCCAAGCGCGATCATTCGGCTGCTGGCCATCCTGCGGACGGGTGCGCGGTATGTCGAGCGGGTCTCGGGACATGAGGCGGCGTTGAAGGCTCTCGCCCGGTTACGACCGCAGCTGTTCGACGCCATCGCCTCGGGTCCGACCGCGCAGGCGCTGGCCTTGTCGTCCGGCGAACTGTCCGGGCGACTGGTGCAGGATGTGGACGCGATCCAGACCTTGTTCGTACGCCGGTCGGCGCCCTGGAGCCTCGGCGCCGGCGTCGGCTCGGCCGTACTGCTCGCGGGACTGGCGTCCCGGGGCGCGGCCGCCGCCCTGTTCGGGGTCATGGTTGTGACGTGTCTGGGGTGCGTCGTGATCGCCCGCCGTCTCGCCGCCCCCGCCGGACGCGAGATCCAGATCGCCGTCGGCGCCCTGAAGGACCGTCTCTCGGCGCTGGAGGCTGCGGCGCCCGAACTGAAGGCCTATGGCCTCGACGGATGGGCGGTGCGGGAGGTCGAGGAGGCCGCCGCCCGTCACGACCGCGCGAAGATTACCCTGGTCCGCGCCGGCGGCTGGATGGCGCTTTGGCAGGCCGTCGCCACGGCTTTGGCCGTCGGCCTGATCATGGCGGCGACGATCGGATCGCCCCTGCCGCTGATCGCGCTGGCCGCCCTGGTCGCGGTCATGGGGGTGGACTCCGCCGCCGGCCTGGCCGGAGCCCTGCATCAGGGCGGAGCGGCGTCCGAGGCCTTGAAAAGGCTGGACGCGGTCATCACCGATCCGACCGTGCGAGGCGGTCGATCGCCTCACGGACACACTCTCGCCCTGCCATCCATGACCGAGGACTGCGCCCCGCCGCTGCGGATCGGTCTGTTCGGCCCGTCCGGCGCGGGAAAGACGACCCTGATCGAGCGACTGATCGGCCTGCGGGAGATCTTGCCTGGCGAGGCGCGTCTCGGCGGTCGCGACGCCTCGGAGATCGTAACCGCCGACCGACGCGCTTTGTTCGCTTACGCCGCCCAAGACGTCCGCCTTCTCGATGCCAGCGTCCGCGACAATCTTCTGATGGCGGGCGCGGTCGACGACGCGGCGATGTGGGTCGCACTGGAGGACGCCGGGCTGGCGGCCCGGATCCGGGCTGCCCCGGGGCGCCTCGACGCTCGCGTCGGCCCGAACGGCGAGCGTCTGTCGGGCGGCGAACGGCGCAGACTGGGGCTGGCTCGCGCCCTGCTGCGCGACGCGCCCTGGCTGGTGCTGGACGAGCCGACCGAGGGGCTGGACGGCGCGACGGAGGTTCGTGTCCTGGACGCGCTTGATCGTCGGCTGACGGCACGAGGCCAGGGGTTGATCCTCGTCAGCCACCGGACCGGGCCGCTGGCGCTCTGTGATCGCGTCAACCGGGTCAGCGGACGCGACGGCGACGGCAGGATCCTGATCGCCTCACAGCCCGCCGAAGCCGCAGCCTGACGGCTTGTGAAGACGCGGTGACCGTGAGGCTCCTGGACCATAGACCAGGACAGTCCTGCTTCTGCAGACGGAGGCGACGGAATTGACAAAAATCAACGCGCTTCCTGCCGCCGACGACAGGATGACGTCGAAACGAGGGACGCCATGCGACCAATACTGCTCTGCGTCATGATCGTGTCGGCAGGCTGCGCCGCTCCGACAATACGGCCTGTACAGGTCGGAGAACGGGCTGTCGCAGGCGATCCCTGGGGCAGGCCGGGATCCGCGTCACGCGGCGCCGTTCTGGCTCAGACACGGTGTTCCAGTTGTCACGCCATCGGCCGATTTGATCGCAGCGCCCTTGCCGCCGCCCCGCCGTTCCGCGGGCTGGCCCAGCGCTATCCGGTCGCCAATCTTCAGGAAGCCTTCGCCGAAGGGCTCGTCACCGCCCATCCGACGATGCCGCAGTTCCAGTTCGAGGAAGACGATATCGCCGACCTGATCGCCTATCTGGACAGCGTCGGCGACGCCGACACCCGCCAGGCGCCCTGACGGCGATCGGGTTTCAAAGTCGCATGGTCCTCAGCCTCAGCGCGTTGGTGATCACGCTGACCGAAGACAAGGCCATGGCCAACGCCGCCAGGGCCGGAGACAGCATCAGCCCGAAGGCGGGGTAGAGAAGCCCGGCGGCGATCGGAATGCCGAGCGCATTGTAGCCGAAGGCGAACAGGAGATTCTGGCGGATATTGCCCATGACCGCCTGCGACAACCGGCGCGCCCGCACGATGCTCTGCAGATCGCCCTGCAACAGGGTGACGCCCGCGCTTTCGATCGCGACATCGGACCCCGCTCCCATGGCGACGCCGACGTCGGCGGCGGCCAGGGCCGGCGCATCGTTTACCCCGTCGCCCGCCATGACGACGACCCGTCCCCGCTCCCGGAGGCCTTGAACGACGGCGGCCTTGTCCTGAGGCAGGACCTCGGCATGGACGTCATCGATACCCAGACGACGCGCCACCGCCTCGGCGGTCGTGCGATTGTCGCCGGTCATCATGACCACATGCACTCCCGCCGCCCTGAGGTCCTGCAAGGCGGCCGCCGTGGTCGACTTGATGGGATCGGCGATCCCGATGACGCCGACGGCGACGCCGGCGACGCCGACGAAGATCGCCGTGGCTCCGTCCGACCGCAGAACTTCAGCCTGGGTTTCGAGGCCCGACACATCGACGCCCTGCTCGGTCAGGAACCGGCCGGCGCCCAGAACCACCCTGTGCTCCTCGACGACGCCCGTGACGCCCCGGCCGACCGGGCTGTCGAAGTCGGAAGCGTCCGACAGGGGCAACCCTCGCGCCGTCGCCGCCCTGACCACGGCCTGCGCGAGCGGATGCTCGCTGCCGCGTTCCAGACTCGCCGCCAGCCGGAGCAGTTCCGCTTCATCGAAGCCCGCCACCACCTGAACCGCGGTCACCGACGGCCGCCCCTCGGTCAGAGTGCCGGTCTTGTCGAACACCAGAGCGTCGACCTTCTCGAAGCGTTCCAGGGCTTCGGCGTCGCGGATCAGAACGCCGGCCTGGGCGCCCCGCCCGACGCCGACCATGATCGAGATCGGCGTCGCGAGCCCAAGGGCGCAAGGACAGGCGATGATCAACACCGACACCGCCGCCAGCAGCGCATAGGACAGGCGGGGCTCGGGGCCGAGCAGACCCCAGGCGACCGCCGCCAGAATAGCGACTCCGATCACGGCGGGGACGAAGACCCCCGAGACCCGG
>Ga0209630_10003670_pt1 | contig 13902 bp, 17 predicted proteins | sample COG_01_FD_184745 | JGI IMG/M metagenome (GOLD analysis project Ga0209630, IMG submission 184745) | Pelagic Microbial community sample from North Sea - COGITO 998_met_01 (SPAdes) (version 2) | ecosystem: Environmental > Aquatic > Marine > Neritic zone/Coastal water | place: Helgoland, sampling... | reverse complement strand
AATATCTATGTAGCCAAAACTGTTACTCATAATTTGATAAATATACATTAATAATATATTTTTGTATCAGACAAATGAACCCATTTTTACTTATATTTATATGCCTTCCAGCTCTAGAGATATACCTATTGATCAAAGTAGGGGGTTATGTTGGAGCCCTAAACACTTTAATTTTAATTTTTTTAACTGCAGTAATCGGTATATATTTTGCAAAACACCAGGGTATGAAAACTTTTAAGTCGGGCATGGTTAATTTATATCAAAATAAAATGCCTATCTATGAAATGATGTCTGGAGCTTCAATAGCTGTAGCTGCTTTGTTGCTAATTGTGCCAGGATTCTTTACTGACTTTATTGGCTTTTTAATACTTATTCCATTTACAAGAAAAATTTTATTTAGTTTGGTATTGAAAAACAAAACAAGAGTAAATAATAAATCTGAGAGCAAAACCATCGATGGTGAGGTGATAGATAATAATAAAGATGAACTATAGAATTATAGGAAAATATATAAAGGAATTAAATTTTAATATTCCAAATCCCAAAACATTTTTTTTGTTATCTAAAGATATAGCAAATTATAAAATTAACATTGACATTAAAAGCTCGCAAACCAAACAAAATATTATAGAAGTATTAACAAGTTTAAATCTTACCCCAACAAAAAACAACTTTGAAACAATTAATACAAAAATTATTTATTCAACAATAGTTGAGCTAGAAGGAGATCAACCATCCAAAAGTGAAATGGAAAAAATCATACTTATAGAAGTTCCTACCAAGATTTATCCTGAATTAAGAAAAATATTTGTTTTTTTATTTGAAAACTCAGGATTTAAAGATGTAAAAATTAGTGAAAACGTTAATTTTGACAATCTTTATAAAATGAGAAAAGTTCAATAAAAATTTTTCTTTAGGTCAGTTTTTAAAAATTCTTTATGTTTTTTTAGTTCCACTTCTGAAATCTTCACAATTGACTTACTATAATCTTTGGCTTTATTTATATTTTGTTCTGAAGGGTTGTTTGAAAGATTAAATTTAGGTTCTTTAGCGTCTAGCAAGTTTATATAGACTTCTCTTAAAAGCTCGCAGTCTAGTAAAGCGTTGTGCTTTTCTCTTCGCGAAAGATCGACATTAAACCTTTTGCAAAGCGCATCTAAAGAATTTGAGGAACCAGGATATTTATTTCTAGCAACTTCTAAGGAGTCAATTACTAATTTTTGATTAATTTTTTCTTTTTGTATTGCACCCAGTTCTCCATTCAAAAAACCAATATCAAATGATGCGTTGTGAATAATAATTTTCTTATCTTTAATAAAACCTAGAAATTCGTCTGCTACTTGATCAAATGCTTCTTTATCTTTTAAAAAATCCTCAGAAAAACCATGAACCTTATAAGCCTCGTTTGGTACACTTCTTCTTGGATTAATAAATTTATGAAAAACTTTTCCTGTTGGTATTAAGTCTTTGGTTTCAATACATGCAATCTCAACAATCTTATGACCGTCTCTGAATGACAAACCAGTTGTCTCGGTATCTAAGAAAACTTCATTCATACTTACTAACTATATCGAATAACTTCTTTTTTAAAAACTTTAAATTTTTTTCATTAACAACGACGAAATTACAAAATTTAATTTTTTTATTATCATTTAGTTGTTTTTTGTCTAACAAATCAAAAAGTTTTTTATCTCCATTCTTTGACTTAAACCTTTTTAACCTTACATTTCTTTTAGCTTTTATAAATATAATAATATTAAAGTATTTCATTAACTTGCTTTCAATGAGTAAAGGTATTTCATAGAAAAGAAGTTTTTTTTTTTTGTTTATATCGGTAAATTTTTTCATATTTGTTCTTACTAGAGGATGAATAATTTTTTCCAACTTTTTAATACTCCTTTTATTGTTATTGGCTAAAATTATTTTTTTGATATTCTTTTTGATGAAATTATCATTTTTAATATTAAATTTTTTACTTAATAAATTTTTAAAATGTTTGTCTTTATAAAGTTTTTTAACAACTTTATCAGCGCTAAAAAGTGGACCACGCTTATATGATAAAATTTGACTAGCCGTTGTTTTTCCTGATGCTAGAGATCCTGTTATACCAATTTTAATCATTTAAGCTTTGAGTTTAATAGTTCTATTAAACCATCATCAATTTCAGGATTAATTTTGTTCCATAAGTAAAAAGATTTTTGTCCTTGGTAGATAAACATATCGAGTCCATTAAAAACTTTTTTTCCCTGTTCTTTTAAATATTTATAGGTTTTTGTTTCTAGTGGATTGTATATGGTGTCTATATAAATTACTTCATTTTTAGTTTTAGAAAAATTAAAATTGAAATCATCTCCATTTTTGAGACCAAGACTTGTAGCGTTGACAATGATATCAAAATTTTTAATTTCGGTCTCTAAATTATCCCAAGGCAGTATAGTTACGTTATTAAATTTTTTTTTTAAGAAAATACACTTCTCATTGGTTCTATTCGTTATTGAAATATTTTTTATACCTGATTTTAAGAGTGATAAAATGACAGATGGAGAAACTCCGCCAGCACCAATAACTAAAGATTTTTTATTTAAATCATTATCTATCTCTTTAAGATAAGCTGCTTGCAATCCGAATACATCTGTATTCTCTCCAGTCACAGATCTTTCTGCATCTAGAAGTATAGTATTTATTGATCCTGTTTGCTCTGCATCATTAATTATTTTATCAACATAATTTACAATTTTTTGCTTAAAAGGCAACGTAACATTAATGCCAGCAAGTGATCCATTTTTAATTTTGTTAATAATTTGGGTCAAATCTTTATCACTTGCTTCTATTATGGAATAGTCAGCATCTAGGCCATACTTATCAAACCAATAATTATGTAAAACCGGCGACAAAGAATGTTTTACTGGGTTACCAATTATTCCAAAATTTTTTTTCATTTTTTAAATTGTTCTATATAACTTACGATTTCTTTTATAGGCAATCCCATAATTGAATTTCTGTCCCCTTTAACGTATTCAAAAAGTTCCATCCCATCTGCTTCGATTTGATATACACCATATGATAGTAGAGTTTTTGTTTCTATTTTATTCAAATATTGTAACAATTCTTCATCTTTCAATTTCTTCATTTTTAGTTCGGAAGAATCAGTGTGGTTCCATATCATCGCTCCATTTTTAGAAATACATACTGAACTAATTAAATAATGTTTGGAATTATTAAGTTTTTTTAATATTTTAAAAGCTTCTTCTCTAGAATTGGGTTTGTTAATAAGCTCTTCATTAAGAGATATTACACTATCAGCTCCGAGAACCAATCTATCGGGTTCTTTGTTGCTAACTTTTATAGATTTTATTTCTGCAAGATTTTTAGATATATATAGTGGATTAGCGCCCTCTGCTAGAAGAGATTGTTTAATTTCGTCTTCATCTACATTTGAAACAATAACTTCATTATCAATATTGTGTTCATCAAGAATTTGTTTTCTTACTCCACTTTGAGAAGCTAAAATTATTTTCATTTATTTTTTTTTATTTCTATAATTTTTAATATCGATGCTGCGGTTTCTTCAACGGATCTTCTCGTAACATCAATGATTGGCCAACTATTTTTTTTAAATAATTTTTTAGAATCTTCTACTTCTTTCTTAATAGACTCCAAGTCTGTATATTCTTTTAAATTTTGATCTTGCATAATTGCTACTCGGTTACGTCTTATATCTGATAATCTTTCTGGGTCGGCAATTAAACCAACTATGCATGAGGTATTATTAGAATATAAATCTTTTGGAATTTTTTGATCTAAAACCAAGGGAATATTAACGGTCTTATAACCTCTATTGGCTAAATATATTGATGTGGGTGTTTTACTGGTTCTGCTCACACCTAAAAGAACAACATCAGCTGTGTTAATATCATCAACTTTTTTTCCATCATCATGAGACATCGTGAACTGAATAGCCTCTATTCTTTTATAGTAATCTTCATCCAAAACATGCTGCGCACTAGGTTTATGGATGGCTTTTTGGTTAAGAAGTTTTGAGAAACTTAAAATTAAATTTCCTAAAACTCCAAAACATGGAACAGAAGAAACTTCGCTTTGATGAGCAAGATATTTAGCTAGTTTCGTTTCTACAATTGTATATAAAATAATAGAATTATTAATTTCGTTACATTCTTTGATAATCTTATCTATCTGTTGCTCTGTTCTGATAAAAGCAAATTCCTTTTTTTCATATTCAAAATTAGAGAATTGAGACTTTAAAGATAAAAAAATTCTATCTAGGGTTTCACCTGTAGAATCAGACACAAGATATACATTGTATTTTTCGTTCATATCTTTGTTAATAAAATATTAATGAGTCCACGTTTTACAGTTTCAATTAAATTACAAAAAAGTAGTTAACATTGATCAACATCATTTTAACAAGTTATTAGATGTTGATAATAATGTTTTTTAGATGTTTATAAAATGAATTAAACTAAAAATTGAGCAAAATTAATAAAAGTTATTAAGTAACGTATGTATAATTCTTGTAAAAATGGTTATATAACTAATTAACAGGGCCTATAGCACCAACTATACTTAAAAACTTATATTATTTAATGAGTAAACTTAAAGAAATATTAATAAATAAAAAAAATTGTAAATCAATATGGTTTATGAGACAAGCAGGTCGTTACTTACCTGAATTTAGAAAAATTAGATTACAAAATAAAGATTTTATTAAGCTCTGTTTAAATAGTGAATTAAGCTCAGAAATAACATTACAACCTATTAAAAGATTTGATTTGGATGCGGCAATAATTTTTTCAGATATTTTAATAGTTCCGTACGCATTAGGCCAAAAGGTTGAATTTATTAAAGATATGGGTCCAAAATTAGAAAAATTTAATTTTAATTTTTTCAAAGATAATAACAAAAAATCGTTCACTCAAAAATTACAACCAGTTTATAAAGCTATTAGTAAAACTAGAAATAAATTAGGCAAAGAAAAATCGTTAATCGCTTTTGTTGGTGCTCCCTGGACATTATTGATTTATATGCTGGATTTGAAATTAGATAAAAAAAAAATTGATTACCAAAAAATTAAATCCAAGCGAGATGAAATAATTTTAATATTAAACAAATTGAATGAATATCTTTCCATACATATTGAAAATCAAATTAATGCGGGAGCCGATGTTGTTCAAATATTCGATTCTTGGGCTGGGTTAATCAAACCAGAAGACTTTGTACATTATTGTATCGAACCTAATTTTAAGCTTGTTAATTTTTGCAAGAAAAAGAATATACCTGTTATATGTTTTCCAAGAGGAATAGGTAGAAATTATAAAAAATTTAATGATGTTGTAAGACCTGATGGGTTAAATATAGATTATGAAGTTGATCCTGAATGGGCAAAAATAAACTTAAAAAATGTTGTAATTCAAGGCGGTTTAGATCCTAAAATTTTATTAAATTCAGAGATAGATATAATGAATAGTACAAAAAAGTATTTAGATACTTTTCAGGATTTACCGTATGTATTTAACCTAGGACATGGTTTGCTTCCTACAACGGACCCAGATAAAGTTGAAAAATTAATTAAATTTTATAGGAATTATTAATAATGAGAAATGATCATCCCGAAGTAAAATTTGGAAAGACAGGAATTTTACTAATTAATCTTGGAACGCCGGACTCAACAAACTGGTGGGATATCAGAAAATATTTAAAGGAATTTTTATCTGATCGAAGAGTAATAGAAGTTAACCCAGTACTTTGGCAGATTATTTTAAATTTATTTATACTTACTTTTCGACCGTCTAAAACGGCCCATGCATATAAAAAAATTTGGAGAAAAGAAAACAATGAGTCTCCATTATTATATTTTACCAGAAGCCAAGCTCTAAAACTTAAAAGCAAAATAGGAAATGAAAAAATAATCGTTGATTTCGCCATGAGATACGGAAACCCAAGCATTAAATCAAAACTCAATTTATTAAAGAAAACAGGATGTGAGAATATAATTATTTTACCATTATACCCTCAATACGCAGCTGCGACCACAGCCACAGTTTGTGATGAGGTCTACCGTTCACTAATGAAAATGAGATGGCAACCCAGTTTACAAGTTATTCCACATTATGAATCAGAGCCATCTTACATTAATGCGTTAATAAAAAGCATAGAGAAAAAAGTTCAATCTATTAACTGGAAACCAGATCTAATAATTTCTTCTTACCATGGAATACCCAGAAAGTATTTCGATAAAGGAGATCCCTATCATTGTTACTGTCACAAAACGACCAGACTCATCAAAGAAAAATTTTCATCTATAAATATAGAAACTACTTTTCAATCGAGATTTGGACCTCAAGAATGGTTAACGCCCTATACAGATAAAACACTTGAGAACTTACCCAGTAAAGGCGTAAAAAATTTATTGGTAATTTGTCCTGGTTTTGCATCTGATTGTGTAGAAACACTGGAAGAAATTGACATTCAAGGGAGAGAAAGCTTTTTAAGTAATGGAGGAGAAAATTTTGATTTAATTCCATGTCTTAATGATAATTCTGATCATATTGATCTGTTTGAAAATCTAGTAAAAAAATATATTTAAAATGAATTTTTATCTTTTATTTAAGTCTTTACATTTGATAGCCGTAATATCCTGGATGGCAGGTTTATTGTATTTACCGAGAATATTTGTTTATCATTCAGAAGCGTCTCATGATTCACAGAAACAAGTTTTTAAAACAATGGAAAGAAAGCTTTATAATTATATTATGATGCCAGCAATGCTACTGTCTTGGTTGTTTGGAATATTATTAATTTACAATTTAGGATTTAATATTTTTGAAGAGCTTTGGATGCAAATAAAAATTGTTTCTGTTCTGATTTTAACTCACTATCATTTTAAACTTGGAAGATACCTTCAAAATTTTGCGACTGACAATAATCACAAATCATCAAGATTTTATAGAGTTATCAATGAGGTGCCCACAATTATACTTATTGTTGTTGTATTTGTTGTTGTTTTCAAGCCTTTAATATAGGACTTGAATTTTTTCAAAAAAGTCCTATATTTTAAATACTTTCCTATTAATCTTAAAATTCCATGAACCTACAAGAATTAAAAAAAAAGAACCCTGCTGAGCTTATTAATGAAGCTGAAAAACTTGGTATTGAAAATCCAAGTACTTTAAGAAAACAAGAAATTCTTTTTGCTATTTTAAAAAAACTAGCTGAAAAAAATGAGCAGATAACGGCAACAGGTGTACTGGAGGTACTACAAGATGGCTTTGGTTTTCTTAGAGCAATCGAGTCCAACTACTTACCAGGACCGGACGATATTTATGTAAGTCCAAGTCAAATTAGAAGATTTGGTTTGAGAACTGGAGACTCAGTCGAGGGAGAAATTAGAGGACCAAAAGATGCGGAAAGATATTTTGCTCTTTTAAAAGTAAATAAAATAAATTTTGACGAACCGGAAAAAGGAAAAAATAAAATAGCCTTTGATAACTTAACCCCACTATATCCCGATGAAAGAATAAAGTTAGAAGTCGAGACAACTAAGATTGAAAAAAAACCAGATAATACTGCAAGACTAATTGATTTAGTTAGCCCCATTGGAAAGGGTCAAAGATCACTTATTGTGTCGCCACCTAGAGCGGGAAAGACCATCATACTTCAGAACATTGCTCAGTCGATTACAGCTAATCATCCTGAATGTTACTTAATGGTCTTATTAATTGATGAAAGGCCGGAAGAAGTTACAGACATGCAAAGATCTGTTAAAGGGGAGGTAGTTGCTTCAACATTTGATGAACCAGCATCGAGGCACGTAGCTGTTGCGGAAATGGTCATCGAAAAAGCAAAGCGTCTTGTAGAACATAAAAAAGATGTAGTTATTTTATTAGACTCAATAACAAGATTAGGTAGAGCCTATAACGCAGTAATACCAAGTTCAGGGAAAGTCTTAACCGGCGGTGTTGATGCAAATGCTCTTCAAAGACCAAAAAGATTTTTTGGTGCTGCGCGTAACGTAGAAGAGGGCGGATCTTTAACCATAATTTCAACAGCTCTAATTGATACAGGTAGCAGAATGGACGAAGTTATTTTTGAAGAATTTAAAGGAACAGGCAATTCCGAGCTAATTCTTGATAGAAAAGTTGCAGATAAAAGAATTTATCCTGCATTAGACATTACTAGATCTGGAACTAGAAGAGAAGAACTTCTATTTGAAAAAGACGACCTTTCTAAAATGAACGTGTTAAGAAGAATTATAAGCCCCATGGGAACAATGGATGGGATTGAATTTTTAATTTCAAAACTTAAAAACACGAAAAATAATGCAGACTTTTTTGATTCAATGAATAAAACAGCTAATTAGATTTATTGGATAGTTTGATTATTAAAATTGGTTTCATGTAAATAAAAACTAATTATGCTACCAAGCGTATTAACTTTATTTTCTAAAGAGATAGTTTCTAAAAGTTTTTGTTTTTCTTCGTTAGTAATTGGAGCAATCATTGCTAATGTGTTTATTTTTTGTGTTGGATCCAATTTTTCAAATTCTTTCCAATTTAGCAAAAGACCATTTCTTTTAAAAAAGACTTTAGCATTTTCCATTAAATCACTAGAGTCAGTTTGACTATTTGTGTCATTAATATCTTCACTAAAACTATCGTAATTAACCTGAAATTCCCGATATAATTTTTTGTTAGATACTTCTTTTAAAATCTTAAATCTTGAAATTCCAGTTAAATTTATCAGAACTCTTCCGTCCTTACTTTTTTGATAATCACTTATTTTTCCAAGACACCCAACATCATAGACAGTGCTATCAGTTTTTTTTGATTGAACCATTCCCATTAATTTGTCTTTGTTGTAAGCATCGTTAACTAAATCAAGGTATCTTTGTTCAAATATATTTAATGGTAAGTTTGTTTTAGGAAAATATATTACTCCACTCAAAGGAAAAATCGGAATGATGTTAGGAAATTTTTTCATAAATACACTATACAAAAAAAAACAACATCACGGTAGCGACATATTATAATGGTTGACCATGGATAATAGTGTGTACTATACTAAATTAATTGCGGGCATAGCTCAGTGGTAGAGCGTCTCGTTGCCAACGAGAAGGTCGAGGGTTCGAACCCCTTTGCCCGCTCCATTAGAAGATTTAATTTTTTAAAAATTTATAATGTTTGATTTATCTAAAAAAAAATGTGTTGCATGTGATGGAAATATTCCACCATTTGATACAAGTGAAATACATAAATACTTGAAAAAAATTGATGGTTGGGATGTTAAAAATAATGAGGATAAAAGTTTTTACTTGATAAAAGATTTTAAATTTAAAAATTTTGAGGAAAGTCAAAATTTTGTAAATAAGGTTAGCGATATAGCTGAAGAAGAAAACCACCACCCTGATATTTCTTTTGGCTGGGGCTATTGTAAAATAAAAATTTTTACTCATGCAATCAAAGGACTTGCAGAAAGTGATTTTATTTTAGCAGCCAAAATTGATAAAATTTAATTTAGTGATTAAAATGTCTTATACCAGTAAATAGCATTTTTACTTTTGCTCTATTAGCTGCATTAATTACTTCCTTATCTCTAATAGAACCGCCTGGTTGAATAATTGTTTTTACACCTGCTTTTATTAGAGTTTTGATACCATCAGCAAATGGAAAAAAAGCATCTGAAGCAGCTATAGAATTTTTAATTTTTGAGGATTGGAATTGCTTTGCTTTTTGCACTGCAATTTTGCAACTATCTAACCTGCTCGGCTGTCCAGCACCTATTCCAATTGTTGAAAAATTATTACATAAGACAATTGCATTTGATTTGACGTGTTTACAAATATTAAAAGCAAATTGAATTTCAGCCAATTCTTTTTTATTAGGCTTCAATTTGGTTACACATTTTAATTTTTTCTTGTCCAAAACTATATTATTTTTACTCTGCAATAAAAAAGAACCACCAAATGATTTAATAGACGAGAGATTTTTAGTTTTAAAATTAGAAATATCAATTACCCGTAAATTTTTTTTTCTTTTTAATATTTCTAAAGATTCTTTATCGAAACCTTTAGCTAATACAACCTCTAAAAATTTTTTATTAATTTCATAGGCAATTTTCTTATTAATTTTATAATTACAAGCAATGACCCCGCCAAAAGCGCTTATCGGGTCTGAGGCAAAAGCATTTTTAAAGGAAACTAATGGAGTTTTATTTTCAGAAACCCCACATGGATTTGCATGTTTTATGATTACAGTTCCAGAATTCTTTTTCAATGATTTTAAAATTTCTAAAGATGCAAACATATCATTGTAATTATTATAACTAAGTTCTTTTCCATGAATTTGACTAAATCCTAATTTTTTATCATCATAGTCACTAACATATAAAGAACTCTGTTGATGGGGATTTTCGCCGTATCTTAACTTTTGTAATTTTCGTCCAAAAATTGTTTTTCTTTCAGGAAACTCAATGTTAAGTTTTTTATTAAACCAATTTGCAATCATTGAGTCATAATAAGCTGTTAAACCAAATGCTTTTGATGACATTAACTCTCTAAATTTTAAGGTTGTCTTACCTTTGTTTTGATCTAGTTCCTTAATTAAAGAACCATAATCTCTCTTGTTTGTAATGATTGTTACATTGTTAAAGTTTTTAGCTGCAGCTCTAACCATTGTGGGACCACCTATATCTATATTTTCAATTATATTTTTTGAATTTTTTGAGCTCAGTACAATTTTTTGAAAAGGATAAAAATTAACTATTATAAGATCAATTGCTGGAAAATTTTGTTTAGACATTTCATTTTGATGTTTTTTGTTTTTTCTATCGTGAAGGATTCCAGCATGTATTTTTGGATGAAGAGTTTTTACTCTTCCATCAAGCATTTCTTTAAAACCTGTATAACTTGATAATTCGGTACATTCATAACCAAGTTTATTAATGGAAGCATAGGTTCCTCCAGAGCTTATAATTTTAATATTAAATTTTTTTAAAGTTTTTAGAATTAAAATAAGATTTTCTTTATCAGAAACAGATATCAGAGCGTTTTTGACTTTTAAATTCATTGTTAAATATTTTTTCTTATTTCCCAAAAAAACGACTTATTTTTATTAACTAGATTACCAGCAATTGTTATACAAGTACTTTCTAAAATTTTCTTTTCTCCTAAAAATATACTTTTTTCAATTTCTATTTTTTCATCTTTTATTGTAAATAAGAGTGATTTATTTTTAGAAACCTGGATTAAAGCACCGTTCCCGCCCATAGTTTTAACGGCCGTAAGTTTAGGGTTTATGTGAAATCTAAAATTATATCTAACAGGGAACCCATCTTTTTTTTTAAAAATATGATCTGTGCCCTTTAAACAATCTTCAACTTTATTTATATAAATCTCTCTTTTATGTGAACATCCAAAGTTTTTTTCATAACCATTGTTAGTTATTGAACAGCCTATTAATGTATTTTCATTTTTAGTTTCTAGACCATAAAATTTAAAACTATTTTTAATCGAATTTCCAAAAACTCTATTTATTAATTCATTTTTTTCAAATCTAGTTACCGATGTATCATTTAAGGTTAATGTGGACTGACATGCTGTTAATCTACTAAGAGTTTCTGCTTTTTTAGAAATATTGACTCCAAAACCAGAATTCGAAACAATTTTAAGTCCGTCTAAAAAATATTCAAATGATAAAGGACCAGATTGATAACATTTGGATAAATTTTTTTGAGGTGGTTTCCCAATGTCCATAAACACTATATGTGTTTTGTGTTTTATTTTAAATAATCCGCCTATATCATTTTCTGAAACTTTTTTTTGTTTGGCGTTTTCAATATATTTTTCGATTTGCTTTAAATCTGTAATTGTCGCACCATTAAATAATGGTAATTGTCCATCTGGTGTTTTAATAAAATTTAAGCAAAATATATTTTTTTCAATTATATTTTCTAAAAATTCAGGAATGTATTTTTGACTATCTTTTATTATCTCTCTACATAATATTAAATATTTTAAAAAAAAAATTAAATCATTGGGATTTCTTGATAAAGGGAATCCTCTAGGATCAAAATTTTTTTTTATAATTGACTCGAGTTCGCTTATCCCAAGTTTGTAGTTATCTTCGTATTCTTTAAAAACTAAGCCTGATAATATAATGGAAGTTAAAATTTCTAATTTTTTGGTATAATCATTTTCAAATCTTATATTTCTTTTTAAATGGTTTGTTTGTGCAATTATGCAGCTAAGAAAGTTTTTTTTAAAATCAAATGTGCTATTATTTAAAATAATATCAATGTTTAAAATCCAGCTTATAACTCTCGCGCTTAAAGTTGATGTATCCCATATTTTTTTTTTGTATTTGGAATTTTTTAACATCCAAATATAAATAATTCTCTTTATTTTCTTATGATCTGTCTTTCTATCTAATAACGTAAGCCAGAAAAAATTATGTAATTCCTTGGAGTCGTTTTTTTCATTCTCTAACCAAAAAACATTTGGATCTATCTCACTAATTTTAAACGACTGTTTTTTGTATGTTGTAATGATTGATAGTAAAAAGGGATTGGGATTATAGTACACCTGTTGTGGCGTGAAAGTTTCAAGTGACTTATTGTAGTTTTTGGATGAAAAATATATTTTCTTAAAAAATTTTATTAAAGTTATTTGACAAGCGATTAAATAAAAATAGACACTTTTCAGGCCAAACATCTATTAATTGTTTCTGAGGATTTCTATATTCTTTTTAAGGTCTCCTTTATTTTCTTTAAAAATAGTAGACCCCGATACGAGTATGTTTGCACCCGCATCTTTTGCTTTTGAACAATTATCAAAATTAATTCCACCATCTATTTCAACATCTACTTTTAATTTTTGTTTATTTATTAATTCTCTTACAGCTTTCGTTTTTTCTAAAACTTCAGGCATAAATTTTTGCCCTCCAAATCCAGGTTCAACGCTCATGATTAAAATTAAATCTATTTCTTTTAAATAATCTTTTACTAGACTTATTTCAGATTTAGGTTTTAGAGAAATTCCTACTTTTTTGTTCTGATCTTTAATCAGTTTTATAGTTGTTAAAACGTCAGACGTTGCTTCTGGATGAAAAGTTATAATGTCAGCACCAGCATCGGCAAAATCTTTTATGAAATTATCTACTGGTGAAATCATCAGATGCACATCAAATGTTTTTGTGGTTAAAGGTCTAAGTTTTTTAATAACCTCAGGTCCAATAGTTAAGTTTGGTACAAAATGACCATCCATAACATCAATATGAATATAATCAGCACCGGCCTTTTCTAACGAAATTACTTCGTTACCTAATTTACTAAAATCAGCTGATAGAATTGATGGGGAAATTTTAACTAAATTACTCATATTTTGTTTATATTTTAAAGTAGAACTTTGTCAAAAAAATTAATTGAATAACCGATAAAGTTGTCTTGAAAAATCGCTCTCAAGTGGAAATGCCAACATACCCCAGACATCATAGCCTAATAAGTAGGGCATAGCGTAAAATCTAAATAAGTAAAAAAACCAAGCGACATAAAGAGCTATAAATGGACCAAATAGAAAACTAGGTGTAATAAATTTAAATAAATTAATTATGGGATTAGTGTATTTGACAAAAACTCTCATAAAAAAGAATGTGGAGTCCTCCCTCTGAAAAATATTCATAAATGCTCGACCTATTAGGGTCCACATAATCATCCCTAGAATGTAATCTAAAACTATTGCCCAAGTAGGTACCATATTTTTAATTTATCATGATTTAGTTAAAAAAAAAGGGGCGAAAAAATCGCCCCTTTTAATTTTAAATAATTAATTGTTACTACTGTTTACCAAGGATTGGTTTACCCGTTGGTATTCTAGTGTCATCAACCATCTTT
>Ga0209630_10003669_pt1 | contig 13905 bp, 19 predicted proteins | sample COG_01_FD_184745 | JGI IMG/M metagenome (GOLD analysis project Ga0209630, IMG submission 184745) | Pelagic Microbial community sample from North Sea - COGITO 998_met_01 (SPAdes) (version 2) | ecosystem: Environmental > Aquatic > Marine > Neritic zone/Coastal water | place: Helgoland, sampling... | reverse complement strand
GAAATTGCATCGAATTCCCCTTCTGTCAAATAAATTTTTTCTCCATCTTTTGGCCACTCAGGAACATAAAGGACATCTCCTTTTCCAATTCCAAGTTCTTTAGGAGGACCTAAGTATCTTAATTTGCTATCACCTATACTTCTTCCATTGTAGTAAATTAATTCTTTATTTTTGTTATAATAAGGAATTAAAATTCTATTTTTATATCTGCCCGATGTACAGACGAACAATTTATCTGTGTTGATCTTTCTTCCCTTCAGATAACTTTCGGCTTCTTTTTTATAAAAATTACTTGAAGGAAGATCATCAAATTTATACGTTCCTTCAGGAAGTTTTAAAGAAGTATTTTCTATTTCAATAAATGTTTTTTCAATTTTTGTTTCAAATATATTTTTAACTTTATTTTCAAGATCTGCAATGGTGTGGTTTGAAGTTTCAAGTATTTCTAAAGCATCATCAAAAGAGCATTTATCAACTTGCATCACAAGATTGACCAAAGAGCCTTTGCTGTCTGTTTTCCAGCAATGAAAAACTCCATAGGGAGCTTTGTTTTTGCCTCCACTTGGATTGCACCACATGTGATGTTTGTAATCATCACAAAATATTGAATTTAATTTAACTTCCTCTCCTTTCACGACAACGTCATGAAAGCGAGATTCGGCCCAATCTAAAAATAAATCAAAATCTATAGACATGCATTTATTATATTAAAAATCACAAAAAAGTCTACTGTAAAACTATTTTAAAAGATATGAATATAACACACATGAGCGTTTCAAGAAAGAACCTTTGGGACGAATGCAGAAAAAAATATTATTATCAATATCACGTAAAGCTAAAGCCTGAAGAACCTGAGCCTTTTTGGTTCACTTACGGAAAAATAATTCATAAAATAGCAGAAGAATATATTGAAAAAAAAGGTGAATTTGATTTAGGTCAAATAACAGAATCCGTAGTTAAAGGAGAAATTCCGATTGAAAGGAATGGCGATAATCCTGTTTATGCACCTAAAATTCCATCTAATTACAAAGCAAGAATTCCCGGAAATTTAAAATCCATACAAAACCTCACTAAATCAATTGGATTTGATGGAGAGTTGGAATGGGAATTTAAATATGATCTAGATCCTCCAAACAAAAAGCTTATGGTTGGATTTATTGACAGATTAATTATTAAAAAAGATCATGCTTTCATAATAGATTACAAGACAACAAAAAGAGGAAGTAGTTTTAGAAAAAATAAAAATACTATAAAAGATGATTTACAACTAAGAGCTTACTCTAAAATAGTTCAAGAAAAATTTGACATTCCAGCGAAAAACATAATGTCAGCTCTGTATTTTCTTGAAGGGGGAGAGTTAGTAGATGCAAAATTTTCTCAAGAATCTTTAGACGAAGCAAAAGACATACTTCTTAATGGATATAATGAAATTTACAATTGCGATCCTAAAGATGCTTGGGGGAATGTAGGGAATCATTGTAGATTTTGTGACTTCAAAAAAGTTTGTCCTTTTTATAATAAAGGTTAAAACCTTGTTCCAGCTGGCGCTGGAACAAGATCCCAATTAACTTTTTTAAGCTCTTCAGTCAGAGGAATTGGTATGTAATCCCATTTGAATTTGTTACTAGGATTTTCCCAATCATAAATTGGAATGTCTCTTCCTATAAATTCATTTGTTTTAACTAACCATTCATGATCATTATCTTTGAAAATTTTATGTATAGATTTCAAAGGAGTGAAGTATCCAGTTCCATTTCCAGAAGTGGTATCAGAAGTTCCCCAACAGATCCCAACATACCAGCTAGTATCTGTAATAAGACCTCCACCAGATCTTCCCGGTCTTGGACTATTAAGCCTAGTGACAAGGTCTAATCCTCTCATTTCTATATATTCCACTTCATATCTTGCAACTTCTCTTCCTCCGTCACAACCCATAGAATTTAATCTTTCTTTTTCTTTTATTTTAAAGTCTATGGGAGCTATAGGATAATACTTAGGCTTCCAGTCAGGCTTGAATCTCAAGCAACTAACGTCATAGCCACGATCATTACTCCAAAATAAAATTTCTGCTTCATAAGAAGCAGGTTTGTCTAACTTAGTTTTATTTTTATACCAAGTTGCAACTCTAGCTTTCATCTTAGAGTTTGGATTGTACTTGTGATTTCCGGACCACAAATGACCACATGATATTATATAAGCCCAATTTTCTTCGGCGTCATAATAACATATAGTTCCAGAGCCACTCGCTCCATTAACAGTGATCTTTAAAGAACAAGACAATAAATCTACAAATTTAGAATCTCTTTGAGCTTTTGGCTCAAAAGAATGTCTAGATAAAGAGATTTCGGGCGATTGATCTCTAACAATTGGCATTTCTACCACATTGTTATTTGGTGCCCATTTAAAACTAATTAAATCACTTTTAGCGTGATTTAAAATTGATGCTACTAATATAAGTAACGAGGCGCTTAAGAGCGCTAATATCGAATTCCATTTCATAATAAGCCTCCTGCTTGTTACTTATATATATGGTAAATAAATTAGCATTATTCATAAATCATAATATTTTTTTAACAAAAGAAGATTTAGAAAAAATATTAAATAAAAAGCTCGTAAAAGTAATAGGAGCTAGTGTTCCTGTTTGGATGAACGTAAAGACAACAAAAACAACAGAGCCAGCAAAAGAGTTTTTTTGCGAATATGAAATTTATTATGACTCTGAAGAAGATGAGATTATTAAATCTGAATCCGGTTACGATATATTCTTAAAAAAAGTTGATTGGGAAAAACCCAAAACAATATCTTTAGAAGATTCATTAAAAATGACGTATCAAGAAAGAATACTATACGAAAGAGAAATACAAAGATTGTGGAAAAGTAATCCCGAGCCTCCAAATTTAAAAAGATTAAAAAGCAAAGGGGTATTTAAAAAAGCTATAACAGAATTAAATGTAACACTAGATGAAGTAGACAATAGCGTGATTGACATTCAACATGTGTTAAATATAAAAAACATAAAAGATTTAAATGAAACTTTATGTTGAACTTTCACATTGTATTATGTGAAATTTTCTAATCCTAAAGAAATTTTCATACTAATACTCTCTCCAGAATTGACGGTGACTTCCGAGCTTAAAGATATAGAAGAAATTAAAGTTTGAATGATAGGCTTAGATCCACTTGTATCAAGTCCTGTAGTTGTGCTAAGGGTAGATGATAAGAACACATTCTTAACAGGACCCCACGATCCACCACTCGCTCGAAATAAAACTATAGGGCTATCTGCTTTGTAGTTTGCATCAGGCGATCCAACAGTCAAATTAAATTGATCATTACCTACGCTTTGTCTAGAGTATCCATTTGATGAAGGTTCAACAGAAGATATGGTTTCCAAAGTATCTTCTAACTGCAAAGTCGTTCTGTTATCTAAACCTATATAATAATCATTAGGTATCCCATATCCATCAAATAATACGCTTAATATGTATTCTTGGCCTTTTGAGTGAATTATATTTTTAATATCCTTTTCTTCATAAAGAATGTTGCCGCTAATGTCTAAATGTCTAAAGTAATCAATTTTTATTAAATGTTTCATGTATTCCTCCAACAAAAAGTATTTATTATTTGCTAAATACTTTTGTTATGATTATTATAAATTTTAGAAAATGGCTAGAAGCTAGTGGTGGATCTGGCGGTGTTGGAAGTGGAATTCATCCTCCAAAACAAAAACCCTTACTGTATAAGGGAGCTTTACCCGATTATCATAGTAAGAGCGGAACAGATCCTTCTAATCAGAATGGGAAACTTCCTCCTGTCGGTAAAGAGTCTAAAAAGAGAAAGTATTGGGGCGAAAATCCTACAACTTACATGGGCAAAGAAATAAAAGAAATAGAATAATAATGAAAATAAAATTTAAAATAATAATCGCTTTATTTTTATTTATGTTGCTTTTAACTCTGAATAAGGACTTTTTAAAATCTCCCTATTGGCTCAACATAGATTATTGCATAGAAACCATAAAAAAAACTTTATCTCACTAAATTAGTAGATGGATGTTTCTGTTCTAGTTCAGACTTGCGATAAATATGAAAGATATTGGCAAGGCTTTTTTTATTATATGGATATTTTTTGGGACAAAAAAATAAATGTTCCTATCTATTTTTGCAACGAAAACAAAAAAGTAGTAACAAATAATAAAAATGTAATTAACTTAAACACAGGACAAGGAACTTTTGTAGAAAATCTTAAATTTGCTTTAGAAAAAATAAAGACTAAGTATGTCTTTTATATGTTGGAAGACTTTTGGCCAATTAGAAACTTTAATGAAGATCTTTTCAAATCACTTTTTGAAATAATAGAAAAAGAAAAAATCAAGTCGCTTCAAATTAGCCCTATAACAAAATATTACTCTTTGGAAAAAACTTCATTAAGTTTAAATAATTTAAACTTAATGAAGTTTAAAAAAACAAGTGAATGGATTTTTAATTTTCAATCTAGATTTTGGGACAAAGAGTTGCTTTTAAATTCTTTATGCGAACCGGACATATCAGAATCCTTAGTAAGTTCAGCAATAACAGTTGAAGATAAAATAAATAAAACATTCAATAGAGATATTGATTGTTATCTCTATCAACATTTTTGGTATCCTCTTAGTGGAGTGTGTTATAGAGGAGAGTTTACAGAATTAGGCAAAGAGCTGAACAATAACATGTTGGTTGATTTATATGGAAAAAATATAAGTCACCACTCTTCGTCATTAAGTTCGCACAAGTCTGTGTCATAATCATTTTCGTCATCGTCATCATCATTGTCACCCCATTCTCCATCATTGTCACCCCATTCTCCATCATACTCATGATCTGACCAGTCGTCGTCATCGTCATCGTCGTCGTCGTCTTCCCAATCGTCGTCTTCATCGTCGTCTTCTTCATCATATTCATCATACTCATCATCACCGACCTCTTGCCAATCAGTATCGTCATCATAGCAATCGTCATCGTCGTCGTCGTCATCATAGTAGTCATCATCGTCATTTGAATAACATTTATGTTCGGAGCTGCACTTTGCAGACCCATTCTCTAGATCTTCGTACCAGCCCGATTCATCATCGTAAATATCACCTTCATAAAAAACTTTATCTATACAAGACATTGACAACTATACTCCTATAATGATTATGATTTTATTTGCTTTTTATTTATTCATTTGATTCATTTTTTTATTAGGAAAAAGCAATTTGACGCAATTTCAATTCCCTAATATTTCCAATACTATAAAATATAGTAGATTTAGTCAATTTAAAGTAAAATTAAGAAATAAAATTTCTGTTTAATTTGTTATTTTCAACTTTCCACATTTCATTTAAATCTATATTTTCTAAAGACATAATAGTGTCTAAAGTAATTTCTTTTTCACTGAACTCTATTTCATCAACTAAGTTTCCTTTTTTGTCAAATTCATAGTAAGTATCATTTGGAACTTCAATTTCCACATTGTTCAAAGCAGAAATGTTATTGTTATTGGACATCGAAGAAATTTGATTTATTTTTATTGATTTGCTATCTTTTAAACAAACGATAGTTTTATCTTTATTTTTTACAACACTATCCTCTTTTTTCAAATTCACTACCACATCCTTCCAAGAAATATTGGAAAGCATTTTCAATTCTGGTTTAGATTGATTTATGATCTTCCAGTCTTTAAAAGTTTCAATTAAAGCATTTTGATATTTAACATATCTTCTATGACTAGAATAATTAATCATAGATCTTGCTATCGAATTAAAATAATTAATATTTTTAGCACTACTTGGAATCGACTTGATTAATATTGAAAAAGAAATGTCTCTTGCATTTTTCAAAGCATCAAAAGGATGATTGTTCTTCAATTCAATTTTATAAATTTTAATTAGAATCTGATACCAAGCAGCGGAAAAAACTCTTCCAAAACTATGGCATTCCGAAAGCAGTTGGTTATCTCTTCCTTTTGCAGGCAATTTTTTTGGATCTTTATATTTGAATAATTCTATGGCTGGATCTCTTAAAGATTTCGCCAAACTTCCTGTTTGATTTCCACCTAATTTTTTGTGAACTAAAATTCCTAATTCTTCTGCTAATCTTGAAGCTAAATTTGAATTAGAAATATCATTTTCCGTAGTTTTCAAAACACTTCTAATAACAGAGTCGTATTGAAGTATGCTGAATATTGAACATATGTCACTAAATGCTTCATGGAAAGAAGATATTTCTAAAGATGGAGTGTGCCAAAAATCAGGTCTTATTGCATCTAATATGGCGTGTCCTAATTCATGAGTAACTATATCAGCAGAATCAGATGTAAATAATGTCATTCCGCCATGAGGGTAATAACAAAACTGAAGGCTTTTTCTGTTGTAAAAAGCATTAAGTTGCTTTGAAGCTTGAGGCCATATTTCAAGCTCTCTAGTACCAGCCCACTTTTTTATTGGATTAGAAGACTGTTTTTGAATCGCATTAATAGAATTTGTAATTGTTATATGACAATTCAAAGCTCTTTTTTGATTTTTATTTTTTGGAGCAGTAGTTAGCCCATGAACCCTATATTTCAAAGAAGAAGTCACAGGAATATTCGTTATTTGCTCTACCACAGATGGAGTAGAAGGATCGTTAATTAAATAATCAACATTTACAAGATTGTTTACTTTATTACTATTAGAAACTTTGTTGTTTTTTTTAAAAAAACTAAAACTACACATAATTGCACCTCCGTGTGACATAATCGTAATCTATAGTCTTATATATTGTTATGAATAAAAATTTCATTTCTAACGAAGAATTAGTTAAGTATAAAAAATTTGCTTTAAAAGAAGACATGTTAAAAATGTCTACTGCTTTTATATTAGGTGGCGCATTTAATGGCGTTGTGAAAGGAATATCTGATATTTTGATAATGCCTTTTATAAATTTCATTATATTGCAAACAGGAGAATCTTGGAGAACATTTAAAATAGAACCTATTAATGGTTTGGTAATAGAAATAGGTGAATTTTTAGGTGTGTCGGTTGATTTCATATTGATATCAATAATCCTCTACATATTTTATATGAAAATACTAAAAAACATAAAACTCAAAGAAGAAGTTCAAATTAAGTGCGTAGAAGCAAAAACTTGCAAATTATGCAAAAGTGAAATCCATTACGAAGCAGTTAAATGCCCAGAATGCACTGGTGATATTGGAGAAATTATTAAATGAGCAGTCCAGAAGAATTTGAAAAAAGAATAAAAGAAGAAAGAACTTTAGAAGCCAACAAAAAAGGGCTGATAGGACCAAGTGGAAAAATAGCAACAATATTGAGAAATCTTGGAGGTCCTATAGTAGGTCAAGTTGAGGATTCAATTTATGATTATAATTATGATTATGATTTACATAATGAAAGTTCTATTCATGATGCGACAAATTCCAAAGATTTAATGAAAAAAATACCTATGATGAACATGGATGAAGGAACAAGACCCAATTCAGAAGAATGGGGCGACATACCAGAAGGAGTTAATTTTTCAACCAGAGAAGTTGGCTATTATTTTGAAGGCCTTAATAGGGGAATGCATTTAGAAATAAAATACGACGAGTACAATTCTGAACTCGTCGTAAATTACAAAGGCTATATTGTTTACAAAGAAGCCAAAGGCGATCTTTTATCGTACTCCCCACAAGAAGAGTGGGAAGTACATATAGAAAAGCTCTACAAAGAAGCAAAAAGAAAGCAAATTAAGAGCAAAGAATCAGAATTTGAAAATTCTTTAAAAAATAATGAAAAACAAAAAAACAATTGGCTTCGAAAAATGAAAAGCAAATGGGGAATTACATAAAAAACATGTAATAAACAAGAGCAATTACTTGAATGCCAATCAACACAGTTAGGCCTAAGCTTACTGGCGATATCTTTTTATCTTGTATTTTTTTCTCTATCATGTCAACAATATTAGAATTTTCTGAAGACATGCTTGTAACTTTGTCATCACAAACCTTTTCGGTCACAGTATTGACAACTTCACCTGTACTTTCATCAATTGTTTCAATTATTCTTTCGCAAACGCAATATTTTTCAGTTACTCGTTGTGCTAGTTTTTTTTCGAATTTAGGCTCAACAAAAATCTCTGTAACTTTAGTTTTACCCTCATCTTTTTCTATTTTTTCTGCTTTTCGTCCATCATCAAATACAATCTCTTCAGACATCGTTTCTCCTTTATGTTTGTCCTAATTATTGAAGATTTAATAAATATATATCAAAAGCAAATGAAAATATTTTTATAATCTTATTATATATAGTATGTAGTTAATCAAACAGGAGAAAAAATGACATTTTTTCAGAACCCATTCGCTGAAGACTTTGAAGGAAACTGGGTCTTAGCAGACAGAGCGCAAATACCAAAATTTGTTGTAGGATGCAACAAAGGAAGAGGTCAAGAAGTTGTTTCTTCTTTTGCAACATTTCCGGTAGATCTATCTGGAAATGATTCGGCAGGAGCAAGTTCTGCAACTTTAAACATTTCATTTTCAATGAACAATACAAATAGCTGGGTAGACCTAGCTATTGACGTAACATCAACAGCTTCTAGTACAGCGGCAGTAACGGCACAAGAAATTGCTAGTGCGTTACGAGCTGATGGAACTTTTAGTTCATACTTCACGGTAGCAGTTGAAACCTCTTCGCAATTCCCAGAAGGAAATGTTAAGATAACCCAAAAGAAACAAATAACTCAATTTAAATTTTACGTTAAAAATGGACAAGCAGAAGAGAGTATCTTGTTTAATTTCAAAGGAGGAGTTGCTGAAATTCCTTCTTATTTTGACAGACATGCAATAGCAAACATTCTTAATTTTGAAGATTGTGTCGGAATGCTAATAGCTTTAGATCCATCTAATGCTGTTGATGCCGCTGTAATTAACAATGCAGTTGACTTTAGAGGCAATTCTTTAGGCTTAGATTCGACAGCAGTAAAAGAAGATTATGAGTTGCTTGAGGGAAGATCTGGATTGTTCATGTTCCAAAAATCCACTGTCGATGGAAGTGGAAGAGTAACAGAAACAATTGAATATCAAGCCGGTGCCACAGTGGGAAATATGGCTAAAAAGACAAAGTACACATACACAGGGACGAACACTGCTCCTGATCAAATGACTCAGGAGCCTTATGTTCTAACTTCAGGTGATCTTGTTACTCCTTAATTTTTTATAATAATAAATAAAAAACCCACTTGAACAAATGCTCAAGTGGGTTTTTTGACTAGTTTGCAGATGGAACTAAGCCCCACTTGTTAAATAATCTGTTAGAGATTGTTTTGTGAGACTTGCCTTTTTGGTGCGAGGATTTGTTGTAATTGCGCACTTTTTGAAAGACTGAATCTTTGAACGATTCAAAGATGTAGCAACATCATTTCCTCTTCTGAGGACGTATCCTGTCACTACTTTCGGAGTGTTAGACACAACAGCAATAGTTGTTCTAACTGGCTTCGAATGACTTCCCTTGTAGTAAAATTTCCAGATGGGAAGATTTCTAACTAAACTAACACTACTCTTAGGCATTTTTTTTCTCCTTTTGTAATACCCTTGACAATCAAATTAGCATACATTAAATGCAAATTTAAATCAACATTAAACATTAGAAAGCATCATTCTAATGTGGTCTGCGTCTTTTCTACTATCTAATATTTGATCTTCTAAGAAGAGTTCTATGCACTTCCCATCAATGGCATCTTCTCCGCCATTTTCTTGTAGTTTGCAAGCTTCTTCAATTCTAGTCACATAATTAGAAACAACATCATCTTCCATCTTAAGAGCTGCTTGTAAAATTTGAGTGCAATCACTTAAATTATTATTGAAAGGAGCAACTACAGTTGGGACTTTACAATCTAAATTTCTTCTTACGATTAACCCATGCAAAAGTCTTTTAAATTCTTCTACATGACCCATTTCTTCTTTGGCTTGATCCAAAAGAAATTCTCCAATTTCTTCTCTATGAAGACCTTTAAGAGAAGTTGCTGATTGGAGGTAAAAATTCCAATGACTATATTCTCTTGATAAATCTTGCGACAAATTTTTAACTATAACATTAATATCCATTTAATTTTCTCCGAAAACAGGTTCATTTGATTCGTCAAATCCAGCAATGGATACAGATCCTTTTAGGAAGCCTTTTAGCAAAATGTTTCCCACATGTATATTTGTAGCCCAATTTGTCATTTTAACAATTTCACTTGGGTCTATAATTTCATTATCAATGCACTTTAAAATTATTGCTGTTAATTCTGATTGAGAAATAGCAACATATTTTTTTTCTTCTTTGCACCAATATAATTCATCGGCTGGAATTAATTTATTTAAAATATCTTTTTGACCACTCATTCGAAAGATTATATTCAAATTAAATATAAAATCAACATTTAATGTTCATGATAATGTTCAAAAGGCATATCGGAATGCCCATGATCGTGTCTTAATTGAAGCTTCTTAAAAGAACTTAAATTAAATTCAGGAGCGTTTTCTTCTTGAGCAATATTAAAGCATAACTCAAACGCATATTTAGCCACCATTTCCAGTCCCTTATAATTAAGTCTTTCTGGATCATCTTCTGGAGTATGATAATATTTGTTGCCGCCTGTATGCAGAAAAGCTACAGGAATTTTTTTATTATAAAAACATGCATGGTCAGATCCACCACACCTCTAGCAGTTATTTTTTTTGCAAATTTATATTTTTCATTTAATTTTTCAATATTATTTGTAATATCAACAGAACTGTTGGCATTTAAGAAAGAAGCTTGATAATATCCTTTATTTAAAAAACCAACCATATCCATGTTTATCATTGCAACATGCTTTTTTATATCTGGACTGTCTAATGGAAATTTAGGATTTTCAACATAATGCTTAGATCCAAGTAACCCCATTTCTTCACCACTATAAGCTTGAAAAACAACAGTTCTTTTAAGCTTAAGCTTGCTCATAGCTTCTGCTATTTCTAGTAAAGCAGAAGTTCCCGATGCATTATCATCAGCTCCATTATGTATTGCTATTTTTCTTGAACGACTCATTTTAGGCCCATATCCAATATGGTCCATGTGAGCACCTATAACTATAATTTCATTTTTTAAAACAGGATCTTGACCTTCAATCCAAGCGTAGATATTTTGCGTGAAATTATCTCCTCTCTCATCTTTAGGACCCGGATTAACTCTTGAAATTTTAAATTTATCATACATTGTAGGCAAACCATAACTTTCAAATTCAGACTTTATGTATTCAGCAGCTTTTACGTTGCCTTTTTTCCCACTCATTCTGCCTTCTAAATCATCTGATGCTAAGAAATAAACATGTTTCTTACATTCCTCTTCAGTGATTGTTTCAATTCCTTTTTCATCAGAATCTGATGGGTCTTTAATATCTTGGTTTTGACTTTGACCTTGATTTAAATTATTTAAATTTTGCTTACTCTTATAAACATAGAAAAATGCTATGAACAGCATAAACGCAATATAGATTAAAATTAAATTATTTTTTATCTTCATTAGATTCTTTTTCCTTTTGGTCTTTATTCGTTGGCTTTTTATTCCACCATTTTTTCAATAGTTTTTCTGTCCAAAACCCGACAACAGCTTGCAGTGCACCTACTGCTACTAATTGGAATATGTTTATAGAAACTATTGTCTCAATGAACTTTTTTTCTTTTTCTTTTTTTTCATTTTCCATTATAATTATATATATTTTAATATGAAAGAATCTTTGCCTAATAATTTACCTAATAATCTAGTTTATCCAAAAGAATCATTTGAAGATTTTTACTTTAGATTCAAAAACCCTAGAGAAATGATCGCTCATGACGACTGGAAAGAGATATATTCTAATTTTTATGATTTAGAAAATTGCGAATTAGATATTCCAATAGGAGAGACTACAAATGATTTAAATTCTTTCTCCGCTGAGGAACAAATACAAGAAGTAATAAAATGTGCAAAAAACTTTTATTATTTTTGTCATCGGTATGTGAAAATTCTTCATCCAAAATTTGGAACAATTCCTTTTATTCCTTACAAGTATCAAAGAAGAACTATCAACTGTTTTGAAAATCATAGATTCAACATGATTTCTAAATTCCGACAAGGAGGTTTGACCACGGTGACTGTTTTATGGTGCTTGTGGAAATGCATGTATCAAAAAGACCAACAAATATTTGTTCTTTCTAAAACAGATAGAGAAGCTCTCGCTGCTGGAGAGATTGCAAAAAGAGCAATGGATAATTTCCCTTATTGGATGTATGATTCCAATAAAGCTGATCTTACAAAACACGAAAAGAAATTTGATGACGTAGGATCTAAAATATGCTTTTACACTCCGGAAGCAGCTCGTGGTAAATCTGCAACGTACATTGTTATTGACGAAGCTGCGTTTATAGAAAAAATGGAAGACCATTGGAAATCAATGTATCCAGTTATTGCTACTGGTGGACATATAGAGATAATTTCTACTGTTAATGGTTTGGGAAATTGGTATGAGGAAACTTATCATGAAGCAGAAGCAGGAAGAAATTTTTTCAATATAATTGATTTGGATTACTGGGAACATCCAACTTATGCAAATCCTTCATGGGCAAAAGAAATGAAAGCCAACTTAGGAGAAAAAGGTTGGCAGCAAGAAGTTTTAAGAAGTTTTTTAGGATCAGGCGAAACTTACATTAGTCCAGAAACAGTTTCCAAATTAGACCAGTTAACAAAATATAACAACCCTCTGAGATCAAATTTTGAAAAATGGACTAACGAAGATCAAATTAAAAATGATGAAATAGATGGAGCTTTGTGGATCTGGAAAGAACCTGTTGATGGGAACGAATACATAATAGGAGCAGACTGTGCTGAAGGAGTGGGATCGGAAGGGGACAACTCTTGCTTCCAAATAATTGACGCTATAAATTTAGAACAAGTTGCGGAATTTTATAGCAACTTAGTTCCGCCTAATATGTTTGCTCAAATATTAAATCAGATAGGCGTTTACTACAACTCTGCTACAGTAATAATTGAAAACAATGCAATTGGCGGAGCAGTTTTAAATGCATTGTGTAATGATTTAGCATATGAATCTATTTTTTATGAATATAAAAAAACTACGGCTGGCAAACCCGGAATCAAAGTAACGTCTGCTAATCGTTCTGTTCTATTGGAAACGTTACAGCATAAAGTAATGCAAGGAAGTATAAAAATAAATAGTAAAAGATTTGTTAGCGAATTAAAAACTTTTATTTTCAATGCTCAAAGAAAAAGAGCAGAAGCAGTCAAAGGAAAACATGACGATGCAGTAATGGCTTTGTGTTTTGCTTTATACGCAAGAGACGAAAGAATGAGAGGTCTGCCTGTTGGAGGAGAAACAGAAGGTGTTATAACTATTGGCGGAGGTTCTTTAGAAGAAATAAAAAATGAGATATTGGAGGGAGGAGTTGAAGGATGGTCTTTTAACAAAGATGAAAAACCAAAAAGCAACTTTGATCTTGATTTTAAAAGACCTAAAGATGACGTATTGAAGGAGTTCGGATGGTAAATAAAAAAACAATAATTGAAATATTAGAAAGAATTCCAGTAAGTGCAAAAACTAGAAATTTAATATTTCATCTAAATGAAGCAATAAAAGAAATTGAAAAAAATGAAAATATTAAAGAGATAAAGAAGAAAACAAAAAATGAAAGTGAAAGTAAAAATTTTCAAAATTTAACCAAAAAAAGCTATGATCAAATTATAAACAATATAGAAAATCTTGTAGAAGAAGAAAAAAGACAAAACTAATGCAATTTGCCTTATCCTGTAAATACAGGATTTTATCCAAAATGCAAAAAAAATTACCAAAAAATAATAAAAAAAATGATGACGATACTAAAACTTTT
>Ga0209630_10003667_pt1 | contig 13910 bp, 12 predicted proteins | sample COG_01_FD_184745 | JGI IMG/M metagenome (GOLD analysis project Ga0209630, IMG submission 184745) | Pelagic Microbial community sample from North Sea - COGITO 998_met_01 (SPAdes) (version 2) | ecosystem: Environmental > Aquatic > Marine > Neritic zone/Coastal water | place: Helgoland, sampling... | reverse complement strand
CTTTACATCACTCCATAGTATACCAAATCCAGTAAACAAATACAGTTGTACTTTTCTCAATGGACGTAAAAATGAAATATTACCTAAAGTCAGTTGCGCAGTTACGTTCAAATCTTTGAAGTTGTTTTTGAAGAAGTAACTGTCTTCAGTTGGTGCCGAGTTACCCGCATTAAATGTATTTACATTATCAGCACCTGATTTTACATTTCGGCCATCACTTCCATTTCCACTAATATCCTGCTCTGCTCTAGAACCATTTAGCGTACCAATGTTTCCATTAAGTTTTAAACCAAATGTTTGTGATACAGAATACTTGACGTGTGCGCCAAAGGCCATACCTACACGAAAATCATCCGCATCACTCATGGTATGCGTTGGACTTAGTTGTAGACCAACAGACCATCTTTTAGCTGGTCTAAATTTTTCGAAATAGTTTGTGATTTGTGCCGATACGAGTTGACTACAGAATACGGCTGCGATAAGTAAGGTAATTTTTAAGCTCTTCATTTTCAATTTAAATCTATAACTGATTCGCGTAGTTGTGTTGCAAACCTAGCTAAGAATGTGACAATTAGCAAATGTTTTTAGTGAGATACCGCAGTGATTATTCGATGGTTTACGAAAATGTTGGTGTTCGAATTGAATATTGATTGCGCCATCTTCATTTGTGGTATCATTCCAAGAATAAATTTACTACGTTCTTGGTTGTATGATTCGTCGTATACATTTGATTTGATCTTTGATACCAAATGCAATACTGGATTTTCTTTAGACGCGTGATCGACAACTTTAGCGTGCTGCTGTTTTAACTCATTAATTGCCTGATTGTTAATCTTTTCTGACTTTTTGGACTGAATGAAATCAAAGCGTTTGAACGTGTTGTTGATCTGGTTTAGCTGAAATGCAACACTTGCAATTCCTGATTCCAAGTCAGCAAGTACGTCACTATCTTTTGAAACGATAATTTCGGTAACATTCGCTTCGCTGAGGAAGAGGTATGCTAATGGAATTTGGTTTTTGTCAAGTTTCTGTACGTTTTTTTCAGATACAAAAAACATGGACTTGCGAATGGACAAAATAGGGTAGACCAATTCCGAGCCTTCCATGGCATTTTTAAGCTCCAACCAATATATAATTTCACTTGCACCACACACGTACTGAATATTTGGCAATATCGTTTGTTGATACAAAGGTCGTAATAAGGCATTTGGGCTAAAACACTCCGGGTTATCCTTAATTTTTTGACGCAGTTGGTCGGCTGAAAAGGTTGTTTCTGTGCCGACCAAACTAAACAACGATTCGTTTTTCTTTTCTATTCTATTTCTTTGGTTATCAGTTATATAGAATGTGTTTATTGGCCGCGTATTGATTGGTGCTTTGATGCCAAAGCGTTTCATTGTCTCTATACCTTTGTCTATGGCTGCTGAAGGCTTATGGTCAAAAATATCGGATTGGAATAAGTCTATACTTTTTGATTTTAGAAACGGATCATCGGGGTCGATAACCACAATCCCAGTATCTTCAAAGTGCTTGTGAACGATGTAGCGAGTGGCATCCGCAAAAGTGTTACAGTTGGCATAAGCATATTTGCAGTCATCTAAAAACTGCAGATTGTCTTCTGTTTGATCAATTCTCTGTTGGGCCTTCTCTACAAGAGCAACTAATGACTTTGGGTTTAACCGGCCCACAGGGCCTTGCGAATCCATTTCCCAGTCGTAGGTTTCATTATACAGTCGAGTCGACTTTATTTCATCAAAATCATGGTCTTCACTTGCCATCCAGAAGACTGGAACTACATCATTGTCAGGCAGTTCCTCGGCTATTTTGTTGGCTTCGGCGCAGCATGATAGGATTTTGTTAACGACAAAGAATGGACCTAAAAAAATATGAATTTGTTGTCCTGTTGTGACGGTTAAAGTATTGGTATCTCGTAGTTTTTCAATGTTTTTGAATACCTCAGAGTCACTTGTTAAATCAATCAGACTTTTCTGGTATTGCAGCTTCAATACCTCAACTAAGCGGGAACGGTATTCGGCATCAAACCGACTTTGTTGCGTAATGGTTTTTCCTAACGCAGAAACACCTTCTGTGTTTAATAAGTCTTTAGCAAATTCGGGATTAGTTAAATTAGAAAGAACTGGTTTATAAAAGTCTGTGTCTTTTGCGTCAATGTGATGTATGTGAAAATTATTTAACGACGCTTCCATATAAGTCAAATTCTTTTGCAGTTTCTATTTTAACATTTACGAAATCACCTATTCTCAAATAATCATTGTTTTGCGGAATAAGTACCTCATTGTCTACTTCAGGAGAGTCGGCTTCTGTTCTACCTATGAAGAAATTGTTCTCAATACGATCAATAAGTACTCTTTTGGTTTTCCCAATTTTACTTTGATTCAAATCAAAACTGATTTGTTCTTGAAGTTCCATTATGTGACTTGCCCGTGCTTGTTTTTCTTTTTCCGGTATATCGTCGGCCAATGTGTGGGCGTGCGTTCCGTCTTCATGTGAATAGGTAAAAACGCCGAGTCGGTCAAATTTATACGTCTCTACGAAATCACACAATTCGAGGAAATCGTTTTCTGTTTCGCCAGGATGACCAACAAGCATTGTGGTTCTAAATGACAAATCAGGATTGTGCGATTTAATGTGTTCGACAACCTCGACTGTCCTTCTTTTCGTAATACCACGTCGCATAAATTTTAGCACATTGTCAGTGATATGCTGCAGTGGCATGTCAAGATAATTGCAAATCGATGTATTGTTCTTAATCACGTCAAGCACTTCCATTGGGAACTGCGATGGATATGCATAATGTAAACGAATCCAGTCTATACCGTTGACATTGGCCAACGAATCCATGAGGCCGGCAAGTTTACGTTCATTGTATAAATCAAGGCCGTAATAGGTAGAATCTTGCGCTATCAACATCAGCTCTTTACACCCATTTTTTGCAAGGTTTTCAGCTTCCTTTATAAGAAGTTCAATGGGTTTAGAAACATGCTTTCCACGCATTTGAGGAATTGCACAGAAAGAACAAGGCCTGTTGCATCCTTCTGAAATTTTCAAATAAGCGTAATGAAAAGGTGTTGTAGTAATGCGCTCTCCTAAGAGATTCTTTTTATAATCTGCGTTTAGTTTCTGAAGTAATCCAGGCAATTCCATCGTCCCAAAAAAGGCATCAACTTCAGGCATTTCGGAAGCAAGTTCGTCTTTGTATCGATGTGATAAACAGCCTGTTACGTAAAGTTTGTCAATATTTCCTGCTTCTTTTTGGTCAATATATTGAAGTATGGTATCAATAGATTCTTGTTTGGCATTTTCAATAAACCCACAGGTGTTGACTACAATGATATTTGCGTCATCGTCGTCTGTTTGATGACCGGCCTCTATGTCATTTGCTTTCAGTTGCGTTAGCAAGACTTCTGAGTCGACGACATTTTTAGAACAGCCTAAGGTGATGATGTCAACCTTGTTTTTGCGAAAGTCTTTGGTGCGCATATTTAATTTGAGAACAGTGAATCTACAAAATCTTTAGGTTCAAAGTGCTGAATGTCATCAACTCCTTCACCTATTCCTATATATTTTACTGGTATTTTGAATTGTTCAGATATTCCGAGAACAACGCCTCCTCTTGCGGTTCCATCTAGCTTTGTTAATGCGAGTGCAGTCACCTCGGTGGCAGCTGTAAACTGTTTAGCTTGTTCGAATGCATTTTGACCAGTACTGGCGTCTAATACCAATAGTACTTCGTGAGGAGCGTCAGGAATTACTTTGCTCATCACCCTTTTAATCTTCCCTAATTCATTCATTAGGTTCACCTTGTTATGCAGTCTGCCCGCCGTATCTAATAGTATTAAGTCAGCGTTTTGCTCAACACCTTGCTTAACAGTGTCGTAAGCAACTGCCGCGGGGTCGGTATTCATACCTTTAGAGACAATGGGTACCTGTACCCGGTCACTCCATATTTTGAGTTGATCAACTGCTGCGGCCCGAAAGGTGTCACCAGCGCCTAGAAGCACATTTTTACCAGCTTTACTGTATAGATTGGCTAGTTTTCCTATGGTGGTAGTTTTGCCTACACCATTCACTCCAACAACCATTACCACGTAGGGTTTTGCCTCAGAATTGATGTCGCCTCTATTGTTTTCTGAAAGTAACTGGGTGATTTCATCTTTCAATAACTCATTCAGTTCGGAAGCGTTGACATATTTGTCTTTAGAGACTCTTTTCTGAATGCGCTCAATAATGTTAAGGGTTGTGTCTACACCAACGTCAGATGTGATTAAGATCTCTTCTAAGTCATCTAAGAAGTCATCGTCGATAGAGGTCTTTCCTATCATGGCTTTTGATATTTTTCCAAATAAAGATGACTTGGTTTTTTCTAAACCTTTCTCCAACTGTTGCTTGTCTTCAACAGTCTTTTCTTTTTTAAATAGATCAAAGAGTCCCATATTGCTATAAACAAAAAAAGCTTCCTATTGATAACAAGGAAGCTTTAAAATGTTTTCAAAAAATATTTTACTTAAAGTATTCCTTAACTGAATCAGTTGGAATGATTTCTTCTTTAAATGTGTATGCTCCTGTTTTAGGAGATTTTACAGCCTTAATTACTTTGGCCCAATCTCGACCAGTTCCAGTCTTTAGCGTTGCAACTACCTTCTTTGCCATCTCTTAATTATTTAATCTCTTTATGAACAGTTACTTTCTTCATGATTGGGTTGAATTTTTTCAATTCCAATCTTTCAGTTGTATTCTTTTTGTTTTTGGTGGTGATATACCGGCTTGTACCTGGTAAACCACTTGCTTTGTGCTCAGTGCACTCCAAAATTACTTGAACTCGATTGCCTTTCTTTGCCATGATCGATTATATCTTACCGTTTTTTTCAAATTCCTTTAAACAAGCAGTAATCCCTTTTTTGTTGATTGTTCTCAACGCAGAAGTAGATACTTTTAAAGTTACCCATCTGTCCTCTTCAGGAAGATAGAACCGCTTGGTGTGTAGATTCGGGTAGAATCTACGCTTCGTTTTTATATTTGAGTGAGAAACATGGTGCCCTTTTAGCGCCTTCTTTCCCGTTAAATCACAAATTCTAGACATCGCTTAAATTTTAAGGAATGCAAAGTTGGTTCTTTTTCCTAGACTTTACAAACGAAATTGAATAAAAAACTAACTTTTTTAAAAGGAGTGTAAACGTATACGAAATAATTGTAAACGCTTGCTGTGGTTGAGTCCAGTAACAAGTCTATAAACAATTGAAATGGCTAACTATACGTCTATACGCGCATACTTCGCGTTGGCCTCAATAAACGCCCTTCTTGGTGGTACTTCGTCGCCCATCAACATCGAGAAAATTCGATCAGCTTCAGCAGCACTATCCAATGTAACTTGTTTTAGTGTGCGTCTTTCCGGATCCATTGTTGTTTCCCACAGTTGTTCTGCATTCATCTCTCCAAGACCTTTATAACGCTGTACGCCAACACTTTCTGGCTTGTCGCCACCTAGTCGCATAATTTCACGATCGCGTTCGTCATCACTCCACGTATACACGGACTCTTTTCCTTTTTTAACTTGATAAAGAGGAGGAGTTGCTATGTAAATATTACCATTATCGACTAAGGTCTTCATGTATCTGAAGAATAGCGTTAATATCAAGGTTCTAATGTGGGAACCATCCACATCCGCATCCGTCATAATAATCACTTTGTGGTAGCGCAATTTTTCAACGTTCAACGCTTTCTCATCTTCTTCTGTACCAATCTTTACACCTAAAGCGGTAAACATATTTTTGATCTCTTCGTTGTCGTAGATCTTATGCTCCATGGCTTTTTCCACGTTCAATATCTTACCTCTTAAAGGTAGAATGGCTTGAAAGCTTCTATCGCGGCCTTGCTTAGCAGTTCCGCCTGCCGAGTCACCCTCAACAAGATAAATTTCACACTTTTCTGGGTCTTTCTCTGAGCAATCTGAAAGCTTACCTGGTAGTCCCATCCCGCTCATCACGCCTTTACGCTGCACCATTTCTCGTGCTTTTCGTGCAGCATGTCTTGCTTGGGCAGCAACAACCACTTTGTTTACAATGGCCTTTGCTTGATTGGGGTTTTCTTCCAAGTAATTGTTCAGCATTTCACCTACAGCCTGGTCTACGGCTCCACTCACTTCACTATTACCAAGTTTCGTTTTAGTCTGCCCTTCAAACTGGGGTTCTTGAACTTTTACAGAAATCACACCAGTTAAGCCTTCTCTAAAATCTTCCCCGCTTATTTCAAACTTCAGCTTGGCAAAATAGCCTTGCTTTTCTCCATACGCTTTAAGGGTTCTAGTCAAAGCACGTCTAAATCCGGCAACGTGTGTACCGCCCTCAATCGTGTTGATGTTGTTAACGTATGAATGAAGGTTCTCTGAGTAGCTCCCGTTGTATTGAAATGCGATTTCTACGGGTACTCCAGATTTTTCACCTTCGGCGTATATTGGATGTGGTATAAGCGGTTCACGCGTACCATCTAGATACGTCACAAATTCGCTCAACCCTCCTTCTGATAAAAACTCTTCAGATATATAGTTTCCTTCTTCGTCTTTTTCTCTTTTATCGGTGATGGTCAGCTTAATTCCTTTGTTCAGGTATGCAAGCTCGCGCAAACGAGAAGAAAGCGTATCGTAGCTGTAAACGCTGGCTTGAAATATCGAAAGGTCAGGCCAAAAGGTTACCTCGGTACCACGTTCTTTTGTGTCGCCTATTACGTCAACGCTCGTTTGAGGAATCCCAATAGAATATTCTTGCTGATGAATTTTGCCTTCACGTTTTACAGTTGCTACTAATTTGGATGAAAGTGCATTCACACAACTAACCCCAACTCCGTGCAAACCACCAGATACCTTGTAGGTGTCTTTGTCAAACTTACCACCTGCGTGCAAGACTGTCATAACCACTTCAAGGGCAGACTTTTTCTCTTTCGCGTGCATCGCAACAGGAATACCACGACCGTTATCAATAACAGTGATACTATTGTCTTCGTTGATGTGAACTTGTATCGTGTCGCAATGACCAGCAAGCGCTTCATCAATACTGTTGTCTACGACTTCATACACCAAATGGTGTAAACCTTTTACACCGATATCGCCGATGTACATCGCAGGGCGCTTACGAACAGCTTCTAACCCCTCTAAAACCTGAATATTGTCGGCTCCGTAATTACTCTTATTTTGGTTTTCTTCAGACATAATATGTGTTGAGAATAAGAGGTAAAAATACGCTTTAAACGACCGTAAAATTGGTGGAAAATATCATTGTTATCCACAATAAATGAACGAAAAAGACCCATTTAACGGGTTATGGAGAGACTTCACCGCGCAGGTCGGACTGTAGTTCTATTTCAACTTCTTCTGGTTGAAAATTTTGGCCTAAAACCCACATCATTTTGGCTAGTGCTGCCTCATTTGTTAAATCGCCTCCAGAAATTACGCCAATTGGCCTAAAAACATCACTTGCTGCATATTTTCCAAGTTTTACTCCGCCTTGAAGACACTGTGTGGTGAACAAAATTGTTGTGCCTTGACGTTTAGCTTGCTGTAGGCAGTCAATAAATTCATCCGTACTCGGCGCGTTGCCACTGCCATATGTTTTGATAATTAACCCATCGATTTCGTCGTCGTCAATCAACTTCTGTAAATGAGATACTTTGAAACCAGGAAATAGTGTAAGTACGATTACGTTAGGATTCAGTTTGGTGTTAATCGAAAACGGGCCTGTGTTCTCAGGAAGCAAATTCCGCGTTTTGATTTTTATTGACTCTTCCAATTCTGCCAGCGGCGGGTAGTCTGGAGAGACAAACCCTTCAAATACATTGGTACTTGCTTTGGTGCATCGGTTGCCACGTAAAAGCCTGTCGTTGAAACATACCGTAACTTCATTAATGGGTTCTAATCCAAACGCTTTTGCTCCAGCAATATGAATCGCATTACTGAAATTCATAATCGCGTCGGTTCTTGAATGTGAAATCGGAAGCTGTGAGCCTGTAAGAACAACAGGTTTTGCTAAATTTTGGAAAATAAAGCTTAAACCACTTGCCGTATAAGCCATGGTGTCTGTACCATGGATAATGATAAAGCCATCGAACTCTTCGTATCTGCTTTCTATTGCTTCTGCCATCTGAACCCAATGGCTAATATCGAGTTGAGATGAATCCAGTAGTTCGCTAAAAGACTCGTATTCAAATTCTATGTTACGCACTTTGCTGAAATACCCGTCTGGGTGAATTGACGGCATGTACTGTTGCAATTGTTCCCAACTTTGAGGTACCAATGAACTGTCATTTATTGCACTATTTTTTGGTGCCATGCCAATTGTTCCACCTGTGTAGAGAACAAATACCTTAGTTTTTTTCATTAACCCTCTTTTTGTGCTGCTAATAGATATAATACCGCCATACGCACAGCAACTCCGTTTTCGACTTGGTTAAGAATGATACTATGGTCTGAGTCAGCAACTTCGGAGCTTATCTCTACACCACGGTTGATTGGCCCGGGGTGCATAACCGTTATTTCTTTGTCGAGTTTACTTAAATGCTCCATGGTTAATCCATACTGCATCGTGTACTCTCTAAGGCTAGGGAAGTACTTGGTGTCTTGTCTTTCCATTTGGATACGAAGCATATTGACTACATCGCACCATTCAATGGCTTCACGTAAATTGTGTGTGATAGACACACCCAATGCGTCGATATATTTTGGAATAAGTGTAGGTGGACCACAAACAGCGACTTCGGCACCTAGTTTCTGTAAACAATAGATGTTTGAAAGTGCAACTCGGCTATGAAGGATGTCTCCGACAATAACCACTTTTTTACCCTTTAGACTTCCACGTCGTTCTCGAATCGAGTATGCATCAAGCAATGCTTGGGTCGGATGCTCATGTGTGCCATCCCCAGCGTTTATGATTTGGGCGTTTACGTGTTTAGCTAAGAATTGAGATGCACCAGGTGCTGGGTGTCTCATAACAACCATATCCACCTTCATGGAAAGGATGTTGTTCACTGTATCGATGAGGGTTTCACCTTTAGTCACTGAAGAATTGGAGCTGGAGAAGTTAACGATATCCGCAGATAGTCTTTTTTCTGCCAATTCAAAAGAGATCTTGGTTCGGGTCGAGTTTTCGAAGAAAACGTTTGCAATCGTAATGTCTCTTAAAGACGGTACCTTTTTGATAGGACGATTCAGAATCGCTTTAAAGTTGTCAGCGGTCTCAAAAATCAACGCAATGTCTTCAGGTGTCAGGTTTTTGAGCCCCAGTAGGTGATTGGAAGAAAGCCTTGTCATGCGTTATTTTCTTGTTCCGTTATAATCCATACCTTGTTTTCTTTTTCTAGATCCACAATTACTTTGTCGTGTGCGCGCGTATCCACATTTGTCCCTACGTAATCCGGTTGAATGGGTAATTCACGTTTAAATCTTCTGTCAATCAATGTTAGGAGTTCGGTTTTGGCTGGCCTGCCAAAGTCCGATAGTGCATTCAAAGCAGACCTCACGGACCTTCCTGTGTATAGCACGTCATCCACCAACACAATGTTGAGGTTTTCTATTTCAAAGTCGAGTTCAATGGAATTGGGGATCAGAATTTTTTCACTTCTTCTGAAGTCGTCACGATAAAAAGTGGCGTCTAACTCGCCATACTTAATTGAGTTGTGATTGAAGTTTTGTTTTAGCAGTGATTTGATTTTTCTAGCCAACGCGATACCTCTGGGTTGCAGTCCAATAATTGCGCACTTAGAAAAATCCTTGTGATTTTCATTGAGTTCAAATGCCATTCGTTGGAGTGTTATTTCCAACCGCTGGGTGTCAAGAATGATTCTTTTTGAATTCAATTGCCTAGTGATTTAATATAGTCAAACTCCTTTTTAGTTACTCTTGATACAGAAAGCCGGTTGAGCCTAAGCATTTCTATTTTAGCCAACTTTTTGTCTGCTTTAATGTCTGCTAAAGTTACTGGTTTAGTGAACTTCTGCAGGGGCTTAATATCCACAACAGACCATCGGTCACCTTCTGCCGTAGGGTCAGGGTAATGTTCCTTGATTACTTCAGCTATACCCACAATCTCTTTTCCTTCGTTGCTGTGATAATAAAAGCATTGATCACCAACTTTCATTTCCCGCATGTTGTTCCGTGCCGCATAATTTCTGACGCCGTCCCAAAGTGTCCAGCCATCTTTCACCAGGTCATCCCAGCTATACTTATACGGTTCGGATTTCATTAACCAATACTGCATGATTTCTTAAAATTTGTCAAAAAAAAATCCCATTCAAAGATGGGATTTTTCGTTAATATTTGGAATGTTTTATGCAATCTTAATTTGCCATTAGTTCTTTAAGTTGTTCAACCCAGCCATTTTTTTCAAAGGCTCCAGCTTTCCCAACTGTCGTTTCTAATTCAGTTATTTGATCAGCTGAAAGCTCACTTAATTGTTGGTAGGTTGAGTAACCTGCTTCAATTAGTTTCTTTTCCAATGCTGGTCCAACACCGTTTAACTTTTTAAGATCATCCGAAGCTGATTCTGCTTTAGGGGCAGCTTTCTTTTCTGCCTTTGGAGCAGCTTTCTTTTCAGCTTTTGGTGCTTCCTCTTCTTTCTTAGAAAGTTTAGATTCTGCAGATTTTCTGTTTTCCGCTTCCATCTTCGCTTTCAATTGCGCCAATCCATCAAGTTCGCCAAGTGTTGAAACGTCTTTCGACTTGTTCAATTTGCTGACAATCTTAGTTGTTTGTTTTTGCTCTTTATGTTTAGCATCAGTTTCAGAATCGATTCTTGCACGTTCTTCTTCTTTCCAGATGTCTGTGTGAGAAACGATGATTCTTTTTTGATCCTTGTTAAACTCAATAATTCTGAATTCCAACTCTTCTTCAACCTTTACAGTTGTTTTGTCTTCCTTCTTAATGTGTTTGTTAGGAGCAAAACCTTCAACACCATACGGTAAAGATACTGTACATCCTTTCTCAGCAACTTCTAAGATAGTTCCTTTGTGCTCAGAACCTTCAGTAAAGATGCTTTCGAAAGTATCCCAAGGGTTTTCATCCAATTGCTTGTGTCCTAAACTCAATCGTCTGTTTTCGCGATCGATTTCAAGAACAACAACTTCTAACTCTTCACCTTTTTTGGTAAATTCTGCAGGGTGCTTGATTTTCTTGCTCCAGCTTAGGTCACTTACGTGTACCAAACCATCAACACCTTCTTCAAGCTCTACGAATAAGCCATAGTTGGTTAAGTTTCGAACGATTCCTTTGTGCTTGCTTTCAGCAGGGTACTTAGTCTCAATATTTTCCCAAGGGTCAGGCGTTAATTGCTTAATACCTAGAGACATTTTGTGCTCTTCTTTTTCAAGTGTTAAGATAACAGCTTCAACTTCGTCTCCAACCTTCATGAAATCTTGTGGATTTCTTAGGTGTTGAGACCAAGACATTTCTGAAACGTGGATCAGTCCTTCGATTCCTGGAGCGATTTCTACGAAAGCACCGTAATCAGCAACTGTTACCACCTTACCTTTAACTTTAGCTTCTACTTTAAGGTCATCACCAAGGCTTTCCCATGGGTGAGCACTTAATTGTTTCAAGCCAAGAGATATTCTTTTCTTGTCATCGTCGAAGTCAAGAACAACAACGTTGATTTTTTGATCAAGTTCCAATACTTCTTCAGGGTGGTTGATTCTACCCCAAGATACATCGGTAATGTGAAGTAAGCCATCTAGTCCACCAAGGTCGATAAAGACACCGAAAGAAGTCATGTTTTTCACAACACCTTCCAATACCTGACCTTTTTCAAGTCTAGATAAGATTTCACCTTTTTGCGCTTCAATATCATCTTCGATAAGCGCTTTATGAGAAATAACAACGTTTTTGAAAGTTTCGTTAATCTTAACAACTTTAAACTCCATTGTTTGACCAACGTATTGGTCGTAATCTCTAATTGGTTTAACGTCTATTTGTGAACCAGGTAAGAAAGCGTCTAAGCCGTTTACGTCAACAACCAAACCACCTTTTGTACGTGATTTTACATATCCACGAACGATTTCACCAGTTTCTTGAGCTGAAGTAACAACTTGCCATGCAGTTTCGGCAAGTGCCTTACGTCGAGAAAGTACAAGCTGACCTAAGTCATCTTCCGTTTCTACGATGTACACTTCTACTTCGTCACCGTTGTTTAATTCTGGTTGATCTTTAAACTCAGTTCTGTTGACTAAACCATCAGATTTAAACCCGATGTCAATAACAACATACTTTTTGTTGATTGATACAACCTTACCCTTAACAATGGTTCCTTCTTCAACTGTGTTGAATGTACCGTGGTAAAGTTCTTCTAATTCTGAACGGTTAGAATCGTCATACTGACTAAATCCTTCTTTGTCCATAGACCAATCAAAAGTCGACTCATCATGTACCGGTTCTGGTACGTCATTGTGGTCTTTTTTCGCAGGCGCTTCTTCTACTTCCTCTTCTTTAGCTTCCACTTTTGGAGCTTCAGATGTAGGTTCAGCTGGTGCTTCTGCAACAGCTTCTTCAGCTACTGCCTCTTCTTTTGTTGGGTTTTCGGTTTGGTTTTGAGATTCACTAGAAACATCCTGGGTTTCTACGATTTCTTCGGAAACTTTTGCGTTTTCGATTTCTTTGTTTTGTTCTGTCAAATCAATGTGTCCTCCTTTGAGCGGCGGCAAAGGTATTATTTTGTTTAATTAAATGCAATACATTCAAGACGAAAAAAAAAGTCCTGCTGAAACCAGTAAAAATGACATTCAGTTGGCGTTCAATTCTTGCAAAAAGTTGTGCTAGCATTTAAATTGCAACAAAATCAAATAGTAAATCCAGATATGAAAACAAACCGACTAATACTTTTTGCTGCAGCTATTGGTGTTGCAGGATTCACTCAAGCACAAACGCAAGACGATATTAAAGGCTTGAAATGGAATGAAAACACAACCAATCTGGAATTGGTTTCGATAAATCCAGAGAACCCAAATGAAATAATCAAATCAACCCAAGTTCCTCTTTACAATGATAAGCGGTACATGCCGAATACCATGTCTTATGTAGAAGAAGACAATAGACTATACTTTTTTACTCAGTCTAATAGTGGTTTTGTTCGTGGCTTTACGACCAACCAGCAATTTGAAATAGCGAACTTAGAAACAGGTGGCATTATCAAAAGCATTCCGATGCATTTCACAACGTTAATGGCCCCGTTTATTTTGCCAGGTAAGAATCAACTTGGTTTTATCGCAACTGAACGGACACATAACGGCTATGGTAATAATGATGACAATATCTCCCTTTCCATTTTTGACATGAATTCTGGAGAAATAGCGCATCGTATTGAATTACCAAGTCTTTCAATGTCGGCAACAGCAACTCCTTTCGTTGGGAAGACGAGCACACCTAATCCAAACGGATTTAATATGGTTGATACTGACGTTTCTATTAGTTCTCCATGTGTAATACCATCTACCGATGAATTGTTGTTTGCAGCTAAAGATGTGACAGGAGTAAATCGCTTATACCGAATCGACATGAAGCATGGCGTTTTGGTTAGCAAATCATCTATAAATTTTGATGTATTGGATATGGCTTACGATGCTGAGAACGATATCGTACATACCTTATACATTAACAAAGAAAACGGTGTTCGGTCTTTAGTTTTAGGAGATATGTCCCGCAGCGGAACGCTACTGAACAACAATACTATCGTGCATTATTTTACAGATTCCGAAAAAACGGTAACCGATGGTGAAGTTGAATTTGACGTAGATGCTGGGTTGTTAACTGTGGTTAAGATTAATGGCAACCACCAACTATTCTATACCTATGATACGGACCATACCTTAGTGAACAAGACACAACGATACAAAACAACAGGGAACATTGATGTTGAGTT
>Ga0209630_10003664_pt1 | contig 13921 bp, 10 predicted proteins | sample COG_01_FD_184745 | JGI IMG/M metagenome (GOLD analysis project Ga0209630, IMG submission 184745) | Pelagic Microbial community sample from North Sea - COGITO 998_met_01 (SPAdes) (version 2) | ecosystem: Environmental > Aquatic > Marine > Neritic zone/Coastal water | place: Helgoland, sampling... | reverse complement strand
GTACTCACTTCACTTGTTAGTGGTGGAGTTGTTTCATATGATGGAGCAAATTATGTAATTGATAGAAGCAATACCAACTTCAGTACTGCTACACAACATGCATTGTATTATGATAATACCAACAATCAGCTATGGGGTTACAGAACCAATAGTAGCAACTCTTCCATTAATGGAATTTATCAGTGGACTAGTGTTGCAAGTGCAAGTGATGGTACTGATGTAGGTAGTGGTACTTTAAGAGTGAATAGTACTTATGGTGATTACTTTGAGGGTGGTCATTCTGAAAACTCTGCTTTAACAAATGGTAAAGTATACTCAACACTCACACTTGATGCTAGTATTGGTGATTTTGATGGTGCTTACACCAGACAATCTTTCAAGGCAAACATAGACACAGGAACGGCAAGTTCTGGTAATGCTCTATTCAATGCAACAGATAGTTATTGGTGGTTCTTGAAGGATAGTGATAATGCTAGAATGATTATCTATGATTCAGTAGCTGGTACTTGGGCATATGTCTATGTCAGTGGAGCAGACTTCTCTGCAGCTGTAGATGGTACCGCAGTTGGTTCTACAAATGCTGTTGAATCACAATCTATAGATTCTGTTGTTTATGATGAAGCAGCTGTTCAACCAGCATCTGAGTTCTCTGAAATAACTTATGGAGCTGGAACAGGTCTTGGTGTTGCTTCTTATCAACCCGCAGGTAATTACACCCATATGATTGGTGGTGCATTTGCTATGAAGATTACCACAACTGGTGGTGTTCTGGATAACTTTGGAACTAAGACTTCACCTGATGCTGGTTGGGCATATGGGTTCACACTAGAAGATCCATGGTTGGCAACAGCTGCAGGTAATCAGATGTTATCACCAGAATCAACGTCTGATGGTTTCCATAACTTTGGACCCTCTGTATTCAATATTACTAGCACTCAATATGATAAGATTACTTATGGTAATGGTAGTAGTGGTCCTTTTGAGTCAAGTACTGGAGTATCTCTTACTAGGTCAGCCAACTCCAACAACATCGCCAACGCTGGAGATACTATTCAAGTGAGATGGGATGGAAATAACTACAAAATGTATATTAACGGTGTTGAGAAAATTACATCAACAAGTCCTGGAATTTACTTGAGTTCTTCTGCAACTACCAACCCAGTTCTGACTTTTGGTGATACAACAAACCAGAATGGTGGAACAATCATTAATGCTTATCCTGATGGGATGCCTTGGCCATTCAGAATCAGAGATATGTGGATTGCTAACAATGGTAATATCAGTGCTACTGATGTTGTGGGTGTCTCTACATTCAGAGATAGAAATGTTGCTTCCTGGAGCGAATATAGTGATGTAGATGTCTATATTACTATGGATGGAAGTGGAGTCACTGCTGTCAAGGGTTCTCCAACTGTTGAGAGAAAGTCAATTACCTTCTCATAATCCTACAACAGAGTAAGAATCAAGTTCAAAGGCAAGGTTCTTCCACTGACCACCAAGATACATCTGGAGTTTATTTTCTGTCTCATTAAAAATAAATGCTCCAGCATTAAATGATAATCCATCTCTCTCCACTGTAGTAAGTGAAGGGGGATAGAATTGTTCTGTTGCTGTAATAATACCAGATTGAATTGTATCTGATATAACATTTGCGGTATTGGCGACTCCTGTTAAATTTGAACCATCACCATAATAAGTTGCACCAGTTACAACACCCAGTGTTGATATTCCAGATACAACTAAAGTGTCAGCAGAAACATTGGTAGTGTTTGCTAGACCAGTAATTGTAACTGCACCAGTAGAACCACTGACACTAATATTGTCACCAGCAATAATTGATGTAGGTATATTTGATAAAGTAGAACCATCACCAGAAAATGATGTTGCGGTTAGAATTCCAGTTACTGTAGTATTTGTTGTAATTGCAACTGTACCATTCAGAGATATTTTTGCAGTAGTTCCATTACCTGCAAAAAGTTTCATCTGTCCAGCATTCAACTGGATTTTTGTGTTTGAACTATTGTCAGTCTTTCTTCTAATCTGGTCTACATAAATGTCATTATTGAATGTAGATACTCCAACTACATCTAACCCACCACCAGTAATTCTTACACCAGACCTTGCAGTGATAAGACCAACAGAGTCAATATTTTCTACATCTTCATATGTCAGAGTTCCTGCAATACTAACATTACCTTGAAAAGTTGCAATACCAACAACTAGTAAGTTTTCATTAACTTCTAAATTATTGTCTACATATAAACCATTAATATCAATATGTGCTCTATCATTGGTAGGATGTTGACCTGGTGTTCCAGAATCAGTAGAACCTGCATTTGGCTCCTCAAGATAAAAACCAATTCTTCTGTTAGCTCTTGCAGCCTGATTATCAATAGCACCAAACCAAGTTTCAAACCATAATTGACCCATACCATATTGGCGGTCATTAGATGAGTACCAGTTTGCAAATTTTACTTTAATAGTATCTTCGTTATATGCAAAAAATTGAGAACCAGAACCACTAAGAGATAAAGTACCACCAACTGATACATTATTGGCATTAACATCACCAGTAAATGTAGATACACCACTCACAACTAAAGTATTGGCAGACACATTTGATGTATCCATACCTACATTTGTAAGACCAGAACCATCACCACTAAATGCTGTGGCAAACATTGTTCCATAAACTGTTGCACCAGTAGCAATAGTTTCAAACTTTGTACTATTATTGTAATATAAATCTACGGCACCATCAGCATTAAATGTTGCAGAGGTTTTGTTATTAGTACTATTTCTGAATGTTGTGTTATCACCAAGAATTCTAAGAACACCTGTACCAGCATCCTTGATGTAACTATTGTTAGTATCGTGATATATCTGTAAATCGCCGGTATCACCTTCTGAACCACCAACATGTAATACATCATCGTCTAACAGATGTACTTTGTTGTGGAAGGTTGCTATACCATTGATATCTGCCTGTTGAACAGTGAGACTGTTAACTGAAATATTTGGAATGCCAGTCAGACCTTGTGCATTAGTTGCAACAGTGGCAATACCAGCAGTGTGAGCATAACCAGCAGTAGTTGCTGTTAAGGCATTGCCATTCAGAGTGCCTGAAAATGTTGTAGCAGTTAGAACACCAGATACAACATTAGTAATGAACCCAACATCATTAGTTAGTTGACTGGTATTTGTAAATGATGTTGTGATATAACCAGCACCATTCGTCAACTGATTGTTGTTGGTTGGAATGGTTGGTGTGTTCTGAAAGTTGGTGTAGTCTAAAAGAAAACTCGATGTAACACCACCAACAGTATTTGAATTAGAAGCAGTTCCGGTTAGACTACCTGTTACATCACCAGTTAAATCTCCTACAAAACCACTCGAAGCAGTTACAATTCCAGAGAAAGAAGCACTACCGTCAGCATAGATACCAGCCGCAATTGGATTTTCATCCATTGTGGGTGGACCACTATTATCCGAATAATCTGGTGGTCTTTGATTTCTTGAGTAGTTATCGGCATTCGGATTTCTAAGAATAAATCCACCAATAGATGTAGTTACACCTGTAATGAATATATTCTGACCATCAAGGTCATTGATATTAATATCACCAGCATAAGATATTTTATTTTCCCCGTAAGTTTCATTCCAGGGATTGATTAAAGTTACCGTCGTGGCAATACCGACACCACCAGTGTCTTGTACTGTAAAGAGTTTACCGTCATAAGTGTTTAGAGCTAACTCGCCTAACTCTAAATTTGAAAGCGAAGGACGTTTTGATGCGACAGCCGATCGCTTAAACTTAATCTTTGGGTTTGCCATTATATCGAGCGGTATATACCTTTAATCTGTTATATAACAGATATACCTATTTAGAATGTACCCCCATCAGATGGTGATTCTGTTTTTTTACGAGTGGTACGACTCGCAGACTTTTTCACAGTCTCATCAAAATTCTTAATCTGATTCTGATACTCCTCAACAACTCCATTCAACTCAGTAATCTTATCATTCTGTTGTGAAATAATATCGTTCTGGTAAGCAATCTTTGACTCAAGTATAATACTTTGTGTAAAATAATCATTCATTTTCTTCTGAAGTGTTTTAATATAAAAATTAAGTTCAGCTTGTTCCATAAAAAAAGGGGACCTTCTTAGTCCCCTCTATTTATTGAGTTGTCAGATATTATCAGGTGAATGTGCCACCATCAACAGTGATGTTCTCAAGCAATCTTGTAGAATCTGAACAAGAAATAACCTGAGAAACACCCGCACAGTCATTAATCCACAATCCTTTAGCTTCGATTTCTGCCCATGCAGCAACAGATGCAACAGAGTCACCAGCACCAACAGTAGTGATTGTGACATCAGTTGCAAAACCAATCCTCATATCACCACCTTCTTTGACCTTGGCAAACATTGCCGCAATCTGAGCATTAGTGGAGTTAATACCAACGTGGTTGTAGTACATTACAACACCACTGTTGTAAGTAGTTACGTTTGAAGGTGGTTGAAGAGAACCATCAGTAAGTCTTTCAAGACCCAGTTCAATAACAGGAGAAACAATTCTCAAATCTTCAACGTCGATGTTCGTAACAGAACCACCAACAGACAAGTTACCGGTAATTTCTACATTACCACCAAATGAACCACCACCAGTTATAGTAAGAGTTGTTCCCTTAAATTCACCTGCGGTTGCAATACCAGTAATAGTACTACTATCACCATGCATTTTATCAATATATCCTTGATCCCAGTTCAGTGAACTACTACCGAGACTTCTTACACCATCAGTAGATGGAATGAAATTTGAATCAACTCTGGCAGTAATAGTAACTGTATCAGAGGTCTGATCACCAATATCGGTATCACCTTGAAATATTGCTGCAGATGCGGCAGTAAAGGTTCCTTGAACTTCTTGATCAGTAGAGGTAGTTACCTTACCAGTACTATCTGCAATTGTTTGTGCTGCAGTTCCATCTGCGGCTCTTATTGCTCCAGTATCTACCGTAGGAACATTGAGTTCAGTTGTAATACTGACGGTATCTGGAAGACCAATAGTAATTACATTGTTTGCTACCGCAGTATCAACTTCGTTAGCAGTTCCACTAATAGTAAGTGTGGTACCAGTTGTAACAATACCAGCAGTTCCAGTATCGGCAGCAACAGCAAAGGTAACAGCAACACCTGTAATTTCACTATCAACATAAGCCTTCACAGACTGTTGAGTAACAAGTGAAGTGGCACTGTTGGAAGACATATTGTCTTCGTCTTTGATCGCGGTGATCTTAACTGCCGAAGGATAATCACTTTCGTATCCAGCCATGTTACTGATCGGGAAGATCGTCAGTTCCTCAGAAGCAGTGCGCTGAGGGTTGATCATCCGATTAGCCCAAAACGTGTTGTCACTAGGACGGTACGATAAATGTCGATCGATATCAGTTATTAAAGATCCCTGGCCATCGGTACCAGCAGAAGTTAGAATGACGTTCTCAAAGTCAGTGTTTCCGACACCAACGTCAACATAGACAGTAGTAGCTTCAACAGAAGTACCCTGAATAGTACCAGTGATGTTGATGTTACCTGTTCCGGTGATGTCACTGGAACTCAGGTCAAGGTCTCCTCCAAGTTGTGGAGAAGTGTCTTCAGCGACGTTTTCCAACTTACCTTCAAGTGAAGTTTCAACTTCTTGAAGAGCTGCCTTAACAGTTAGGTTATCACTGATAGTAGAACCAGTAAAACTTCCTAGGTTAGTAGCGTCTCTAGCAACACCAGAAAGGGTTACAAGGTTGTCTCCAGCCTGTCCATCATCCAATACATCTCTACCATCAACAGTACCACCAACAGTGATATCGTTTGTTACATCCAGAGAACCAACAGTCAGGATGTTACTATTTGGGTTGTAAGAAATACCAGCGTCAGTTTTTACAGATTCTTGTGTTGGGCTTGTATTATTTGAATCAACAAATGTCAGGAAGTGTGACGAATCTGTGTCAGTAGCACCAACCGCAATAGATGTTGCTTGTGCACCACCACCAGCAATAGTTTCAAGTTCTGTTTCTAATTCTTGTAATGCGGTTTTAATACCAACATTATCAGCAATTGTTGTACCAGTAAATGTTCCAAGGTTAGTTGCATCTCTTGCAACACCACTCAGAGTTACCAGATTATCACCAGCTTGTCCATCATCTAGAACATCTCTACCATCAACAGTACCACCAACAATGATACTACCAGTAAGAGTGATACCACCGGTAAAGTTAAGGTCACCTGTTCCAGTAATATTACGACTGTTGAGGTCAAGGTTTCCTCCAAGTTGTGGAGAAGTATCTTCAACAAGATCTGTAATTACATCCTGCCAACCTAAACCAACAGTAGAGTCACCATTAATGGTTGTAATACTTTGAATTCTGAGGAATTGGCCACTACTTCCAGCAACTGGAAATGAATATGTGGTAATACCACTCAGGGAATCATTTGCCTTTAACTCAATAAAATCTGTACCATTATTGGTACCTTCATATAGTTTAATGCCACCACCAACGATATTAGAATTCAAACTCCAGAATTCTCCTGCACCAACAAGTTGGTTGCCGGTAGGAGAACCAACATATAGTTGATATCTATCAGTGGTAAAACCGGGTTCGCCAACTGCTAAAGTTGGTAGGTCAGCATATGCGCCTCTCTTAAACTTGAGGGTTGGAGATGCCATGTAGTATCCTACTAATTATCCTATATTATATTTAGTATAAGTACTTAACTAAAACTACCATAGTCTTGATGACCATCCTGAACACCATCAGACAAATCAACAATAGTGAATGGTGAATCGTATTCCCACACACTACCTGGTTCGTTGAATGTAAGAACATCGTTGTCACTAGGTGTACCTGTGATTGCATATCCTGCAATAGATGTTGCATTACCAGAGGAACCAGTGGATGCAATGAATTGACCAGATGCGGCATCAAAGACCAAAGTCATACCATTATCAATTGATGTTGTTGATGCTGCAGCAATGTTTGTAAGTGGTCCCAAATCAACTACACTACCTGCATCAGCACCAACCCACTTACCAGTAGATGTTTGATACTTAAGTACCTTGTCATTGACCTTGGCACTGTCTCTGTCAACATCATCCAAGAACTCCAAACGAACTTCACCACCACCACCTTGAGCAGCGGCAGTTCTGACAGTCTCGTAGACCATCTTACGCAATTGATCTACCTCACGCTTTAATATTGAAATTTCTGTCTCAGATTCATCAATCCTTTCTTCTTTAGGTACTAATTTATTAAGAATATCGATTGATTTTTGAAGATTTTCATCAACTTTTTCTTTAATCTCCTCTTTTTCTTCTTTTTTATCTGTAGTGGTCGCTTTTTTGGAGGATTTGCGTTTGATTTTTGTTGGTTTTTGGGGTTTTTCTTCTTCTTTCTGATTTTCATCAAATAAGAAAGACTCAAATACTTTTGCTTCCTTCTTAAGTTGCTCTAATTCTTGTTTTTTGTTGATCTCTATTTCTTTAGTCTTCTTTTTTTCTTCTGAAAGCGATGAAAACAGATCATCAAGAGATATATCCCCTATTATTTCCTTATTTTTCTTCTTTACCTTCTTTTTTTCCTCTGAAATAGACGCAAAAAGTCCATCAAGAGACACCTCTCCTATAATATCCTTTTTCTTCTTCTCTTCTTCGATATTATTTTCAACTTTTTTCTTATTCTCAGAGTCTACGAGAACAAAAAAGTCTGATAAAATTTCATTATTAAACGATTCCATCCTTGTAAAAGACTTTCTATTATATCTTATTTATCCCCTTCTGAAACGTTCTTCAGCATTTTCTGTAAGTCTGCAGTTGAACCAACAAACAAAGCATTGTTGACTGTAGTAGGTCCTTTTTGATCTTTTTCTTCATTGACATCCTTCAGTTTTTTCTGAAGATCCATCAATTTATCTGTCGCATCAGAAACATTTTTGATGAGTTGACCAGCAACTTCATATGCTCTAGGCATTTCACTTTCTTGAGCAAGTTCAAGAATACCGTTTATTGCTTCTTGACCTTTTTCAATAATCGAGTAGAGATTGCCCCTCGTATATTCATAATCTTTACGGATATCTTCAGAGGAAGATTTAATTTGTTCGATTTTACTATCAACCTTTTCTTTTACTATTTCTGTCGATTCAACGTCAAAGGTTTCATCCAACTTGTCATACTTTTTTGTCATAATAGTCATTAGATAAATCCACCATCGAATCCAAAGTTATCTCCAACTTCAATAAACGAAGTATCAGCAACTGTGATTCCATGTACCGCTGCTCCAGAAACGTGAGTTTGGAGAGTCGTTTGATCTTTTGCTCTATCAACAGTTAGTTTATTGCCAGTAATATTTCTAACATACATCAATTCTTCATCAATGTAGATATCAGTATCTACCGTAATCTTCGTTCCATCAAGAACTTCAATTACAGTATCATCATCGGTAATATCTGCTGCCAAGTTAGTAACAATAACACCGTCGTAATCTTTGAGTGCTCTTGGTACAACTTTATAATTAACGTCTCTTTCATAAGATGGGGCAGATCCCTTAACAATAGATCTAGAACCACCAATATATCCAATGTTGACCTTATCAATGATGCTAGAGGACACATCTCTAACAGGACCATACATATTAACTTTGGCAGTAAATCTAAATGTATAGACTAATGCCCTTCTTGTATCAAAATTCCCCTCATAGTCATCCTCCATTGTGATATTATCCATCACAATAGGAACATTCATAACCTCATTCACACAACCGAGCACTTTAATGGGAATCGTATAACTTGGTGCGAAATAAGGAAGAATTTGTTCAGTAATTTGAAGCATATCATCATTGAGTTTTGTCATTGCTGACAACTCAAATGTCATGTTGTATGGCACAGGCATATATGCCTTTTTTACTTCTGTACCATCAGCACATGTTGCTACAAAATTTGATGTCTTTGATACTTTTCTTTCGGGATCATAAACTAGATCAATAAATTCAAATGCCATTCTCGGAAGTGTCATCTGAACAGGAGTGTTTAGTTTAGGAGTCTGTTCTAATCTTGCTAAAAACTTCTGTGTAGGACCATAAGCAAGCGGAACTTTAATCACACTCCAAACATCATCATCACCATCTTTATGTTTTATCTGTATGTCGTTGAATAACGAACCAAAAGCAATGATGGTCGATCTTAAGATCTCGTTATAAAAATATTCAAACATTGCTCCCCATTCTTATACGAATATAGTACTATTTAACCTTATTAATTGTTAAGGCATTCCGAAAGGATTTTTAGTGCTAAAATCTATAATAGAGTCTGCTTCTCTTTCTATGTTATCATTATCGGCAAATGGTGTAACCTCATCATAAGATCCAACATCTGTACCGACTTTACTGACGACTCCAACTGCCCCAGATTCAGAACCAGTGATTGATTCTCCGGCAACAAATTCTTTGCTAACAATAGCAATCTCAAGGGTATTTGCTACAGCGTCATATTCTTTGACTCTTGCTGTTGCTCCTGATGTTCCGCCTGTTACAATTTCATTGTATACGAACGAACCACTTGAAGTTGTAACACCAACGTAAGAAGGAACTTCAATTACAACTTCTGGTGTTAATACATATTGAGCACCAGCATCAGATAGAAGAATAGAAGTTACAAATCCAGCAGTGTTGATACTACTAATCCCAGTCGCTCTAACTACACCCTCTACTTCAGTAGAATAATTCTTTTCTGATGTATCATTACTAATAGTGACAGTGGGTGCGGTCAAATAACCTCCTCCACCATATGTTACAATAATACCAGTCACAATACCACAATTTTGAATGCCAACCTCTACTGTCCTAGTGGTTGTAGCAATACCAGTAGTTGAATTGTTGACAACAATTAATGATGAACCAATACTTGTTACAAATGTATCTGATGGAATAATCTGAATAGAAGGTTGTGGATGATCATATCCTGTTTCTAAACGAACTCTATCGCCAATGATCATATTGGTCGTATTGATACCAGTAATTACTGCTGAACCAATACCAATTGTTCCTTCTGTCTTGATTGAATCATACCTAATTGTGGCAATACCAGTAGCAAGAAACTCTGTACTAATACCACCAGGTCCTGCAACAGATACAGTTGGGGTAGATACATAACCAAATCCACTACTGCCCAAAGATATAGTACTAACAGTTCCAGCGATAGAAACTGTTGCCGTCGCTGTTGCTGCTGATGCTCCTGTAGAACCAGTGAAAGAGATAGTTGGTCTCACTGTATATCCAGCGCCAATTGTTGCTCCTGTTCCCACACACCAGGGTTTGGTGGCAGTATTGAAACCAACTGCCGTTACAATACCAAGGATTGGATGAATAGTAGCAATACCAATGGCAACTTCTGATGGTGTATCTGTTCCTGTACCTATTCCAATACTAACAGTTGGTGCTGTTGTATATGCTCTGCCAGTTGTAGTAAATGCTACTGAATTTTCATCAATACTAGATCCATCAATACCTCCACCATTATCAATGGTAGCAGATGCGACACTTGTTCCTGGATGACTAATAGTTACAGTTGGAGGACTAGTATAAAATCTACCACTATCGCCAATTGAAACTTTCTTAACCGTACCACCTGCGAGAGAGATGGGATCCATAATTGCTGTTGCTGTAGCAGCATCTCCTGATCCAGTTGGACTAGCAAAAGTTACAGTAGGTGCTTGCTTGTAATAAACACCACCTGTTGTTCCATGCGGGAACAGATAAGTAGCGATGCCAACACTAACAGTACCAGCGATTACACTTGAACCTGTTCCGATAGGGTATTCAATGGTTGCTGTAGCAGCAGCACCAACATGTTTAGGTGTAGAGATACCAACTTCGGGTGCTCTTAAATATCCTCCACCGCTATTAGCAATAGAGACGGATTGTACAGATGTGGTAGGAACAAGAATAGAAGTTCCTGCTGCTCCACTTCCTTTGGAACTATGGAATGTAACTAGAGGTGTTTCTGTATATCCACATCCAGCATTTGTAAGATTAATGGATACGACTCTACCGGTCTGTCCATCGCATCCAACATAGTCAAATGATAGTGAGGCGAAACCAACTGCTGTTGTACCTCCATCTGGAGCAGATGAGAACGCTACACGGGGTGGGTCAACATAACCCTTACCCATGTTAGATAAAATAACTTTTCCAACTGAACCACCAGTACACATACTAGCGTTTGCTGTTGCTTGTGTGCCTACACCGACTGCCAGGAGTCGCAGTGTAGTCATATGTCCGATTTGTTCAATCTCATCATCAATGGTCTCAACACCGGTATCAATAACTTCATCTTCATATCTGAACAGCTCACATCTTAACTGATAAACGTAGTTCTTTTGAAGTTGATAGAAGGGTTGCTCATGCTCTACATATTTGATTTCAAACAGTCTTTCACCTAGAGGGAAGTAAATCAAATCTCCTTCTTTGGGTCTGGTTGCCAACTCAACGTTGGGTAAATTCTTAATTAATGGTGTAATATAATCTTCAAATCTTTCTCTTGAGACGATAAGTGTTAGATCATCTTTTTCCTGAATGCCAAACTTTGAGAGGATAGTGCCTTCACCGCCATATCCATCATAACTATCCACATATGCCTCAATAGGATAGGCATTGTCAAACTCTGATTGAATTACTTCTTTGATTACAGTAAACTTCGTCAGGTATTTGCGAGGCATATAATATACCTCAATACCATACATTTTAATCTGTTCATTGACCAGGCTTTGGATTAAACTTTGCTCGCCTGATGTGCCGTTCTGAAAAAATGGATTAAGCATATCATCAACCAATCAAATCGAGTGGTGGTAACTCGTATGTGCTCAACATCTTTGCTTTGATTTCGTCGAGTTCTCTTTGACCATCGTCATAAATCTGTCTACCATTAAATTCAATACCACCTGGTAGTTTGACTCCAGTAAACTTCATGAGGTTTTGACCCCACTGACGCTTGATTAGGGACGTTAGATACGGTTTGATGAAAGAATCGTTCCATACTCTTGGATAATCATTACCATCCATGACTGACCAACAATCAATAATTATAAACTCTCCCTCTTTTAATTCTGACCAATCTACGTCAAGATACATTCTATCTTGTCTTTGGTTAAATCTAATCTGCTTATGAGTATTAAGTAAAAAGTTTATTGTTTCTATGTACCCCATAGTCATTGAATACGAAGTAAGATCATATCCAGTTGATCCACTTCCTTGTAGACCAACAATATCATTAAGCATCAACTGATACTTCAAATTAAACATTCCCGATGATAATCCCTCATTGTATTGAAATATTTTATTAACTCCAATAATTGAGGGAGGAATTTGTATGTAATTACTATTTTGATAGTATGTAAATGTTGTATTATCTCCACCAATGTCAGCAGATGCTGTGATATTAGTTATACCTGTTGTTCCGCCAACATCGTTAGGCGGAGCACCTGGAGGTCTTGCTTTTCCTCTTTTAACATCTTCTTCAGTTATTTGATATTTAAGATATACCTGTGTTACTCCATCAAAATGTCTCTCTTGAAAAAACTGTACCGCATCATCAACTAGATCCTGCAGTTGTTCTTCAGCAACATTGATTTCAACAACTGGAGCACCCAATTGCCTTAAGCAATAATCGATAAGTTCTTGTCTAGTGGATGGTTGCGCCATTATGAGACATTACTTTTTTACTATTTAGTTAGGTCGTAGAAATCCCAGTATAAACATTGATATTGCCTCTGGCAATACTATAAACGCTACTTCCTACGGAAACAAAGATATCATATACATATCTTCCACCCTTTATTTGTCTATTGGTGGTATCAGGTAATGTAATCTTAAATTCACCAGCACTAGCACTTGTAATTGATTCTGTAAAGTTTGCCACTACATCCATCGACGCTGCTTGACCAGCGGATTTCATCATTCTTGAATGCACCGTATGAGAGGTCAAATCATAGTTTGACCTATCGTTGTTCAAAATCTTGAATGTCTCTTCAAAATCAGCACCGGTATACATTGTAAGATTGACACCATAGGGTGTCCTTACTGTGGGGTCAAAGGTGATTGTATTATTAGCCATTTGTTAGTGACCTCAGCAAAGATTTGATTTCATCTAAATCACCTTTAATTTCATCAACTTTATCTTCTAGTTGATCGACTCTTTCTTTTTCAGATTTGAGTCTATTTCTAGCATTCATATAGTTGGTATAGTCAGTTTTGTTTGTATTGATGATGGCTCTACTGCTTGTATCGCGGTAGAGACCATCTTTTCCTTCTACTGGTAATCGTTCCATTATACTGCGGCAATGACTCTAAAGTTTCTAAATTGTGGAACAATCGCCTGGTTTGTTGATGTTCCGACAATCTTGATTCTGAAGAAGTTGAATGGGTCTAACTCATCAATGGAGAACTTATACTCCTTAAACAAATTCAAGGAAGGTAGTTGAGTGTAAATGTCCGATTTGGGAATAAACACATCAGGTCCACCATCAGCATTAAAGGGTTGAACGACCTTTCCAAACTCATCGGTATTGTTGATACCAGGGAATGGTGTAAAGATACATTCTTCCGCTGGAAGATCCTGATTAACAGCATAGAACATTCTAACATCATTGAAGTTAGAGACGTATCCATCAATAAAGACTCTCAAAGATGTAGCAGGATTTTCAAGAACGATATTCTTAGTAACGTACATAAGACTATTAGGATCATTAGGAATATCCTTAACTCTAACGTCGCTCTTGTAGTTGCTAATTGGTTGGTTTGCTCTATTAGAAACAAAAATAACTGATGCATGATCTAGATCAATAGCAGGCGAAAGCCTAGCATCACTTGTGTTCAAGT
>Ga0209630_10003656_pt1 | contig 13936 bp, 15 predicted proteins | sample COG_01_FD_184745 | JGI IMG/M metagenome (GOLD analysis project Ga0209630, IMG submission 184745) | Pelagic Microbial community sample from North Sea - COGITO 998_met_01 (SPAdes) (version 2) | ecosystem: Environmental > Aquatic > Marine > Neritic zone/Coastal water | place: Helgoland, sampling... | reverse complement strand
TTATACTACAACACCAGTTGCTGGACCAAGTGCCTTTGGTCAAATAGCAGGTGCAGCAATGTCAGCATATCAAATGTCAGATATTAGATTGAAGAAAGATATTAAATTAGTTGGCAAATCTCCTAAAGGAATTAAAATTTATAACTTTAAATATAAAGATGATAATAAAACATATCAAGGCGTTATGGCTCATCAAGTACCACAAGCTTCTATTGCAAATGAATTTGGTTATTTAATGGTAGATTATAATAAACTGGACGTAGAATTTAAGGAAATATAATGGCTTCTCTTGAAGAAAAATATATAGAATATCAAAAAGATGCTCCACCAGAAGGTGCTTTATCTTTCAAAGAATTTGAAAATGCTATGAGCACTATAACTAAAAAAGAAGATGTTAAAGAAGAAGTTGTAGATACATCAGAAGAATTACCAGCAACAGAAGAATTTTCAGATGAACAATTTATGGTCGGTGACGATAGTAAAGAAATGTTTAGTATGGAGCCTAAATTAGGTGATGCTTTTGAAGTTATGACTGGTACTACTTTTGAACAAGACGATAATAGAAATGCAAGATTAGCAGATTTAGTACCAGAATTAAAAAAAGAAAATGAAGCTCTTAAAATTCAATTAACAAATAATTTACCTGATCCAGAAAAAGAAAAAGAAAAATTAATAAATATTGATAATTCTTCTTTAAGTGCTTTTACTAAAAGTATAGGTAAATCTTTCATTAATATAGCTAAAGAAGTTCCAAAAAGAATAGATGAGATTGCCGAGGATCCAAAGAAAAGAAAAAACTTTATAAGAGGATTAGAAATTATAAATGCTTCTTCTGGTATAAAACCTATTGGACAAGCTAAATCACCTTTAGGTTCTATTGCAGAAGGATTACTTAAAGCTGAAAAAGGATTCACTGCAGAAGAAATTGCTAAATTAAAAGCAAAGAAAAAAGAACCTAGAAGATATAAAAGTCCCGGAGAAGAATTACTTGTAGCTAGTATGACAGATTATAGAAAAAGAAAACAAATTGATAAAGATTTAACTAAATCAATTATTGAAAGATATAATTTAGCAAAAACTGTAGCTATGAAAGATGGCGAGTTACCTACTGGAATTCTTAATGCAACATTCAGAGATTTAAAAGGTGTTATACAAGAATTAAATTTAGGAGATAAATACGATGCTTTAGCTAAAAAATTTGCTTCTGAAGATTATACACAAATGACTTTAGAAGATCAAAATATATTTAATGATTTATTTCAAGCCGCAACTTTTGAACAAGTAGTTCAAGATGTTAAAAAACTTTATCCTGTTTCTAATAAAGACATCGATACTTTATTAAAAACTAAAGGAGATATAAGTACAAGACCTGATGCTTTAATTAGACTAATTGCAACACAAATGGCAACTAATGATATATCTACGCAATCTGAAGATATAGCATATAAATATTTTGAATTAGGTGATCAACAATTTGAAAAAAAATCTATTTTAATGTCAGAAAAAATGATTGCTGAAAAATTAAGAAAAGAAAATAAAGTTACTGATACAACTCTAGAAAAACTATTCGGTAGTGCTAAAGATGTAACTGATGCTGGTTACATTACAGCTTACTATTATCAAAATTTACAAGCTCAAAAAACAGATGGTAAATTAGATTCATTTACAGTCTTTAAAACTGCACAAAAAAATAAAGAATCAGAAATAGAAAATATTAAAAAGAAATATAAAAAAAAAGAATAAAATGATATGGTTGAAAACGAAAAAATTATTAAAGAAGATATTAAACTTCCAAACGACATTTTATCTGAAACTGACGAAATAAAATTAGAAGATAATAATGACGAAGTAAAATTAGAAGATAAAATAAAATTAGAAGATAACAATCAAGAAATTAAAGTAGAAGAAAAAGAAGAAATTAAAGTTGCTGATACTAAATTTACAGCAGAGCAAGAAAAAGATTTTAATAAATTATTAGAATTAGATATTAAACCTGAAGATGCTAAAGCAATAATTTTAGGTGAACCAGCAGAAACTAAAAAAATAAATTTTAAAGGTAAATCTGAATACGAAGTTGATAAAGAAGTTTTAGCTAATGATGGTATTGATTTAGATTTAATTATTAAATCAGAGCCAGAGGCTGCTAGTATATCAGAAGAAATATTTGTTGATAGTGCAGGTATAGAAAGTAAAGGTGGTGTAATATCTTCTAAACTTTTATATGAACTTAATGGATATAATGCTGATAAAGATAATGAAATAAAAGGCGATATAAGATTTAATTTAGGATTTGGTTTAGATGGAGCACAGTTTAAAGAAAATAATATTAAAAACATGCTTGTTGAAAGAATTACTAAATCAGGCAAATATGATAAAGAAACTTTAGCTAAATATTTAGATCAAATAGAAGTTAAAACAGTTCCGTTAGAATATGATGGAAAAAAGAAAGAGGGATTAGTTTACAGAATACCTAAAGAATTAGGTGGATCTAATATGTTTGCAGCAGTTGATTCTCCTAAAATATCTACAGATGATTTAAGAGATGCTGTAGCAGATAGTGCTCCTATCGTTGCTTCAATTATAGGTGGTACTTTTGGAAGTGCCGCTGGTCCAGTAGGTACTGTTGCAGGTTCTGCTGTAAGTGCTGGTTTTACAGAATACGCAAGATTAATGTATGGTTACCATAAGTTAGGTTTACAAAACGATTTATACTCACCTGAAGAATTTAATGAAGTTGCTATTGCTGCTTCTATTAAATATGCAGCCATTGATGCTGCTGCAACAGGAGTATTTTTAACTGGTGCAAAACTAATACTACCTACAATATTAGGAAAAAATCAATTAAGTACTAATACTATTAAAGAGTTTATTGAAACACAAGGTAAAACCAATACTGGAATATTTAAAGAAGTAAATAAAGTTAAAGAACAAATGAAAAAAGAATTTAACTTTACGCAAGCAGAAGTAGATAATTATTTTGCAGTATCAGTTGGTAAAGCAATATTAAACTCGGATCAATTAATTAAAAAAGGAAGTGCTGCACAAAAAGCATTATTATCTGACGAAGTTACAAAATTAGAAACTAAAGCAGAGTTTAAAGCTATCGAAGAAAAAATTATAAAACAAACAACTAGAGTATCTGAGGTAGGTAATAAAGAAGCTGATAAAATTATTCAAAATATTCAAAGACAAATAGTAGGTCAAGCAGAAGTAGGAATACAACAAGCAGAGTTAGCTCTTATTAAAAACTCTCAAGGTTTAATTAAATTAGAAAAATCTTTTGTAGATGATGCAGCAACAAGATATTTAGATGAGTTTGGTGTAACTCTAGATGATACTTACAAAGCCCTTGAATCTCGTATATCGGTTTTAAATAAAAATATAGAAACTGGAGTAATGAAAAATACAACTCCTATTAAATTTAATGTTTCTAATGCTATTAAGATAATAGAAAATGATTTAAAAAAATTTACATTTAAAAGAGGTTTATTTCCTACTAAATTAAAAACTATTGGTAAAAAAACTTCACCAGAAAATGCTGCAAAAATTAAAGCAGAAAATAAATTATTTAAATTATATTCTTTATTTAATGATGCTGGTTTTCAAAGCACTGGTAAAAAACTAAAAGATGTTAAAGAAGGTTTTAAACAATTACAAAAAAAGAAAGATTTAACTTTAAAAGATGTTGTTACTTTAAAAAATGCAGTTAATGTTTTATTAGAAACTACAGAAAACGCAACGTCAATAGGTGCCTTAAAACAGTTAAGTAAAAATATTAATAAAAATATAAGTGAAGCAATAATAGAATCAGGTGATACTAAATTAGCTGCAGAATTTGCGGAACAATTAGAATTATTAAATTTAAAAAGAGCAACTTTCTTTAAAAATTTTGCTGAAGATTTTGGAAGTAGTGCCACTAAAGAAGGCATGGAAAATTTAAAATATAGTAGTGAAAAATTATTTAGTAGATTAGTTAATAATACAGATGTTTCAAGAGCTGAAGCAATGGCTTTTGGTGATTTGATTGAAAAAGGATTAGTTCCTAAAGCTACAACAGAAAGAATTAAACAAGCTTTATTAAGAAATTATTTTAATAAAGTTATCCCGGGTGCTGACAATGTAGCGGAAATGACTCATAAAGATTTTTTTAAAAAGTTTGGTAAAAATTATGAATCACTATTAGGTAAAAAATTATATTCACAAGTTTCTAAAGATTCAGATGGTGTATTTAAAGTTATTGATGAATCAGTAAAAGGAGTAAATGATATAAACGCAACTGTTGCTAAATTTCTTCCAGGTATAGAAAACTGGAGTGTTTTAAGTAATTCAGGACCAGGTGAGATAGTAGAGTTTATTCTTTCTCCAGCTTTTACTAAAACAGCTAATCTTACTAAATTATTAAATGCTTTACCAATTCAAACGGTAAAAGAAATTAGAGAACTTGCTTTAACAAGAATGATGAAAGATGTAACTGGCGAAGGTTTTGTTACTAATAAAGTTGCACAAATAGTAGGAGGAACTCCTATAAAAACAGGAACTATTAATGGTGCTAAAATGAATATTTATTTAAATAATAATAGATCAGCTCTTTTACAATTATATAGTCCTGAATTTTTTACAACTATGAGATCAATGGCTGATGTATTAGAAATGTTACAAGTTCCTACTAAACTAGCTAAAGCAACAGATGTTAGTGTTAAGAAAGCTACAGAAAATGCTGCGTTATTTATTGATATGATTTACGGTCCATTAAACCATAAAAGATTAATACTTAACCGTGCATCAAGATTAATGGATAAGTTTGGATTAAGTCAAGACAACTTAATGTTATTTAATGATTATGGTCTATTTGTTGAAGCTGCACAGAAAAACTTTTTAGCTGGTAACTATCCTAGATGGATGACTAAACTTCCACAAAAAGAAAGAAGTAAATTTTTAGAAACTGCAATGAAAGCAATTAATAAATCTATTGATTTTGCAAATTTTGGATTAAATAGAGGAGCCGGTTTAAGAAAAACATTTTCAGCTAATCCTTTAAGAAATCCGTTAGTTCAAAAAGAATATTTAGAAGATAAAATTGAAGGTGATGATGATCGTATGAAAGACGATGCTGATATATTTTTTCCAATTGACGTTACAGCTAAATATGCAATTAAAGCTTTACAAGCAGTATTTAGTAAATCTAAAGAATTAACTTATGATAAAGTAAGAGATGCTTTAGAAACTGCGGGTGAAACTGAAGATAGAAATATAGAAAAAGAAAAATTTGAAGAGAAGATAAACTAATGAAAAAAACTACAACAGCAATCAGATTAGATAATCACGAAAAGCTTTGTAGAATTATGCAAAAACAAACACACGATAAAATAAATTCTTTAGCAACACAAATTAATAGATTAGAAAAAATACTTATAGGAGCAGCTGCATTAATAATTAGTGGATTAGGAATGACTTTAATAGAATTACTTACATGATTCAAAAAAATAAAGGTTGTCTTTGTGAAAACCTTGCGATAGTCTGGCTACAAGAAAAAGGCTTTTATGTATTTAAAGGAAGTCAAACTCATTCTCCAATTGATTTAGTTGCTGTACATCCTACTACTTTAGATCATCATTTTTTTGATGTAAAAATGGTAGGTAAAAGAAAAGATGGAAGTATTATATCTAGAACAGCTAGAATAAAAGACAAACGAGTACAAATATTATCGGTAGACTTAACAAATAAAAAATGTAGAATAGTTCCTAAAAGGAGTGCCGAATGGAGTTAAGAAAAAAAACAGAAATGATCGTAGTTCATTGTGCTGCAACTAAACCGTCTATGGATATAGGTGCGTCTGAAATTAAAAAATGGCATGTAGATGATAATGGTTGGGATGATATAGGTTACCACTATATTATTAAAAGAGGTGGTCTAGTAGAAGTAGGAAGACCTGAAGCTTTTCAAGGAGCTCATGCACCCGCAGCCAATTCTAAAAGTATAGGTGTTTGTTTAATCGGTGGTATGTCAGAAGATGGAGATGCTGAAAATAATTTTACAATGGAACAATTTTTATCTTTAAAAGATTTAATTAAAAGACTTAAAATGACTAATCCTAATATTGTAGAAATAGTAGGTCATAGCGATATACAAGATAATAAACCTAATTGTCCAGGATTTAATTTAAAAGAGTGGTTGTACAAAGAGGATATTAATGTTCAATAAATTTAAAAATAAAATAATAGATAAAATAAATATAATTTCAAAAATTTTTAATAAAAAACAATGGACTGTTTTAATAGTATTACTTGTTTTATCTATAATCATAGGTAAATAATATGTGGATTAGTATAGCATCTAAACTTGTCCCGGGAATCATTAAAACTGGTATGAGTATAGCTTCTAACAGAAGAAAAACAAGAGAACTTGAATCAGTTGCAGAAATGAAACATGCGGAACGTATGGCCTCAGGCGAGTTAGAATATAAAAAAGCTGTTATTCAAAATAATCAACAAGGATGGAAAGATGAGTTTGTGTTGATATTGGTGTCAGCACCTGTTATGTTATTGATATGGTCTATCTTTTCTGATGATCCAGAAATTATGATGAAAGTAGAAAAATTTTTCGAACAATTTAATAACATGCCTTTTTGGTATCAAGCTTTATTTATCGGTGTAGTTTCAGCTATATATGGTTTAAAAGGCGCAGACATAATGAAAAAACCAAAATGATAAAAAATTGTAACAAATGTAAAAAAGAATTTGAAGCTAAAGAAGAACTAGATATGTTCTGTAGCGATGATTGTAAACAAGAAGCTCTTGCTGATCTAGATAATGATAGTGACGAGTGTTTAAGCTGTCAGTAAATGATTGATAGATTTATATATAATTTTTTTGCAAAACTAGATGATCTTACTATGTGGATGGATAGAATATTTTTTCCACCTAAAAAGAAAAAGAAAAAATTAAAGAAATAACTCTTTCCAATTATCACCTGTAATTTGATCTGCTAATTTCTTTTTAGTACTTAAAGCTTGTAATATTTTTTCATCAATAGTATTAGGACATACGAAGTCAATATAAGTTACACTATCAGTTTGACCTATTCTATGTGCTCTATCTTCTGACTGTAGTCTAACTTCCATGTCATAAGTATTATTAAAATAGATTACAGTTTTAGCTGCAGTTAAAGTTAAACCGTAACCACCAGTTCTAGGTTGACCAATAAAATATTTAATTTCTCCAGCTTGAAATTTTTCAACTATATTTTGTCTTTCTTCTGCTGGAGTATCACCAAAAAATGTAGCAACTTTACTAGCTCCATATTTTTTAGCTAGAGTATCACGAATCAATTTAATTGAATTACGATATGTTGCCCATATAATTACTCCGCCAGTTGTCTCTTCAAGTACATCCAATAGTTCTTGAAGCCTAGAATTAGTTCCTTTTATAATTTCTTCAGTTCCATCGTCATATTTAATAAATCCACATAGTATCTGCTGTAACCTTAATATTCGTGTGATTACGAGAGGCGCAGTCACTAATTTAGACTGTTCTAGTTCTAATATAGCTCTTTTTCTTAATGTGTGATACATCACCTTCTGCTCACGAGTAAGCTCTATTTCTCTTTTTAATCTTATTTTAGGTGGTAAATCTAAACATTCTTCTTTAGTTACCCTAAAACTATGTTCTTCTAATATTTCTTGAAGTTCATCTAATCTTTGATACTCGACAATCTCATCAAAACTATGAGTAGATGTTCTTCTTCTACGCATTACACAAAAAGTATTTCGATAAGCATAGAAACTAGCTTGTAATATAAACTCATCTAGGAAATGCATTTGAGCCCACAAGTCTAATGGACCTTGGGTCACAGGAGTTCCCGTAAGTATTCTTTTATACTTTGCAAGCTTACCTAACTTTAAACAAGATTTAGTTCTTCTTGCAGTTCTATTTTTGATATTACTACTTTCATCAATAGTCCAAAAACAATTAGTAATGTTTAATAATCTATTTAAATAATTTTTACCTTTGTCAGTAGATAGAGCTTCTATATTTATTATAAAAAATTTTAATTTATGAGAAGGATTTAAAAAGTTAGTAAGCGTTTCGATATTAGTTTTAGTTTCACTAGGATTCCATATACATATATCGGTAAAACTTTTTACATCATCTGGCATATGAGTATTAAACTCTGATGCTATCCAATTACGATAGACACCCTTAGGTGCAGCAATAATAGCACAATTAATTTTACCTTCTCTATAAAGATAAGCTATATTATCTATTACTACTTTAGACTTTCCAGTTCCTTGTTCCATAAACAAGGCGTATGATTTTTTATCTTTTGATTTTAAAAAAGCATCATATTGATGTTTATAAGGTTTAGTTTTAAACTTATACTTTAAAAAATCAACTTCATTAATAAATTTAACTTGCATTTAATCTTTCTGTTTTCTAATTATAATTTTACTTTATATAACTTCTATAATATAAGTAAATAATAAAAATGAGAAAGGAGAACATTATGGCTAAAGTTTACATTGTACAGGAAAATCCTAATGTAAATGTCATAGGTGCTGGTCGCTTTGGAGAATTAATTCCTATGTTACCACCCGGAAGACAAATTACTCTTTCACCTGCTCCTGTAGTTAGATTGCTAAAAAATAAATTAAAAGATTTTAGTGATGACGATTTTTTACTTGCAATGGGAGATCCAGTTGCAATTGGAATTGCGTCTATGGCTGCAGCAGATATAAATAATGGAAAAGTAAATATGCTAAAATGGGATAGAGAAAATCAATGCTATTACAATGTAAAGATTGATCTATATCAGAAAGGAGAAAGCAATGAGTAAAGAAAACTGGATATTTGATTCAGTAGAGAAACACAAGAAAAAAGAAAAGTTACCAGAAGGTGGACTAGAAGTAGTTACAGCTATTGGAAATAAACTTGTTGAAAAGAAAAAGAACCTTGCGAAAGAAGAAGAAAGACTTAAAGTTTTGAAAGCTGAAATTCGTGAGATTGAAGAAAAAGAATTACCTGATGCTATGGCGTCATGTAATAATATGACTAGATTTGATTTAGGAGACGGAAGTCAAATTTCAGTTAAAGACGATTTATTTTGTTCTATACCAGAAGATAAAAGAGCAGGTGCTCTTAAATGGTTAGAAGAAAATGGTCATAGTGAACTAATTAAACATGATGTTAAAGTTAGTTTTGCTAAAGGCGAGTATGATGAAGCTGATAAACTAATTGAGGTTTTAAATAAAAATTTTAAAAATATACCTTATGATGAAAAATCTTCAGTTCATGCTGGCACACTAAAAGCTTTTGCTAAAGAAAGATATAGTTTAGGTGAAACATTACCTGAAGAATATTTTTCTGTATACGAAGCCAGTATAGCAAAAGTTAAACTCGGAAAGGAGAAATAATATGGCAGACAAACAAGTAGCAGTTAAACCAAATAACGAAGTTGCAAGTGGAGACATTTCAGCTGATTTAATTGTAAAAGCAGCAGGTCGTGGATTAGAAAATGTCAGTAATGATGATATTACTATTCCTAGATTAGCTATCGTTCAATCGGGATCACCACAAAGAAAAAAGAAAGATGAGAAATATATCGAAGGCGCAGAAGAAGGTCACATCTTTAATACTGTAACCAATCAGTTATACGATGTTGAAGGTATTACAGTTATACCTTGCGGATATAGAAAATCTTATGTGGAGTGGGTACCAAGAGAAAGTGGAGGCGGATTAGTCGCTGTTCACGATATGAAACCAGACGGTACGACCGTTGATCCTAAAACTAAAAAAACTTTTCTCGGCGAGAATCAAATAGTAGATACCGCAGAGCATTTTGTTTTAGTTAAAAAAGATGATACGTGGGAACCAGCAGTTCTTACTATGACATCTAGTAATCTCGGAGTTTCAAGAAAGTGGAATACACTTCTTAAAATGAAAAAGATTAATATAAAAGGTCAAATGGTAGAGCCACCATCGTTTTTATATATGTTTAAATTAGCAACCATAAATGCGGAAAATGATTTAGGTAGTTGGTATAAATATAAATTAGACGAAGTAGGTCAAGTATCTAGTAAAGATGTATTTAGCCAAGCTGAATCTTTATCTGATTCTATAAATACAGGTAAAGTTAAAGCATCTGAACCAGTAGATACTGAAACTACTACAAATACTGAGGTTAATAACTCTAAAGCGCCTTGGTAATTATGCAAGAAGATTTTTTTAAAGTCTTTCCAGGTCTTAATCGGGCTTATGGCCAATTCTTTATTACTGAAAGAAAAGGTCCTAAACTCGATGGCTATGGTAAAACTATTAGAGAAACCTACACTGCTGAACTATGGAAAGAACACCTAGATGGTAAAACTGGTCTAGGTGTTATTCCTATTAACGAAAATAATCAATGTAAATGGGGTTGTCTAGATGTAGATGACTATTCAGTTGATATAGAAAAAATTAGTAAACAGTTTGTAAAAAAGAATTTAATAGTTTGTAGATCAAAGTCAGGCGGAGCACATATATTTATATTTACTAAAAAACCAGTAAGTGCTTCATCAATGATAAATAAACTTAAAGATATTGTTAAAGCATTTGGATTTGTTAAATACGATTTAAGACCTCAACAAACTAAATTAATTAATAAAGAAGATGTAGGTAGCTGGCTTAATATGCCTTACTTTGGTGGAAGTCAAACTGATAGATATGCTTTATATGATGGCGAAGTACTTACGCCTGATCTTTTTGTTAAATGGGTTAACAAATTTTCAGTAGAAAGTTTAGATGAAATTGATTTAAAATTTATTAAAAAGTTAAATAAATCAAACGAAATATTACCAGGTGGTCCTCCTTGTTTACAACAATTATTATCTCAAGGTGCATTAGGAGAAGGTGGTAGAAATAATGGTTTATTTAATATAGGAGTTTATCTTCGCAAAAGATTTCCTGAAGAATGGCAAGAGAAGTTAGAAGAATATAATGATGAATATCTTGATCCACCATTAAAACCTAGAGAATTTACTACAGTATTAAATAGTTTAGATAAAAAAAGTTATAATTATAAATGTAAAGATTCACCAATTAATTCAGTATGTAATAAAACTAAATGTTTAACTTGCGAATATGGTATAAACGATGAAGGAACAATGCCTGTTCTTAATAGTATTACTAAAATTTTAACTAATCCACCACAATACTTTTTAACTTTAAGCGAAAAAAAGATAGGTCCATTATCTAGTAAACAAATTTATAGTTTTATAGATTTTAAACAAGTTGTATTTGAAAATTTAGATATGTTACTTCCTAAAATTAATGACAAGTTATGGACTGAAACAGTTAATGATTTAATGTCTAGAGTAGTATCTGTAGAAGCACCTAAAGATAGTAGTAATGAGGGACGTCTATTTGAATTATTAGAACGATTTTGTACAGGTTCAACTTCTTCTACAGAAATAGAAGATTTATTAAGAGGTAAAGCTATTATACAACAAGAAGTAACTGAATTTAGAATAAATGATTTTATGGAATTTTTAGATAGACATAGATTTAAAGAATTTAAATTACACGAAATTACTGCTTATCTTAAAAATTTAGGTGCTAATCACAGTGGAAAAAAGATAAAAGGTAAATTTACTAATACATGGAGTATACCTAATTTTCAAATGCAAACAGAAGAATTTAAACAACCAAACATAAATAAGGAGGCTTATGAATAAAGATCAAGCGATTGATATTTTACTTAATCATGCTAAAAAATATAACGATCCACATTATAAAGCAGATGTGCAAAAATTAACTGCTGCAGTTTTGTCTTTAGATACTATTAAAAAAAATAAACAAGACACAAAAATTGAAATAACTGGTTTACAAATTGATTCACATAAAGGAGCTTAATGATTTTATTTTTTGATACAGAAACTAATGGATTATGGAGACGAGATTTAAATTCTAATCACGAAGATCAACCTAGATTAGTTAGTTTAGCTTTTCAAGTTACAGATGATAATGAAAAAATTATTGCACAATATAGTTCTAGAATAGAACCTAAAAATGTAGCATATCCAGAATTTAAAATACCTAAAGAAGCAGCAGATATACATGGTATATCTACAAAAGAAGCACAAGAAACAGGTATATCGCTTACTCATGCATTAGCAGTTTTTACTTTTTTTTCTAGTAAGTGTCATACTATTGTAGCACATAATTTAGCTTTTGATTTACAAATCATACAAAGAGAAGTTGACTTGTTAAAATACATTTGGAAAAGACCAGATAATTTACATTGCACTATGATGACATCTAAAGATGAAATGAAATTAGAAGGTCAATATTCTGACTATAAATTTCCTAAACTTCAAGAATGTTTTGATCATTTTTTTCATCAAGGAGTACAAAATTATCACGATGCTTTACTTGATGTTCAATTATGTAGAGAGCTTTACTTTCAATTAAGAAGAAAAGCAATATTATTAAAAGGACCACAAGAAATACCTAAAGAATTACTTAAACGAATTGATGGAGAAAAGTATAAAAATTTAGTTAATTTTTTAAATAGTATTGATAGCACAAAAATAAATGATTGGGAAAATAATTTTTGTCAATCTGTAATAGAAAAATTAGATAAGTTTGATGAACACATTTTATTATCTAATAAACAATATGAAACTTTAAGAAAAATATTTCAAAAACATGGTTAAAACAATTAAAATATTTGGTAGTCCTGGTACAGGTAAAACAACTACACTTTTAAAATTATTAGAAGAAAAAATTGCAGAGGGTTATAGACCTGATAAAATTGGTTTTTTTTCTTTTACACGTAGAGCAATAAAAGAAGCTCGTAGTAGGGTTATCAAAAAGTTTGATTTATCAGAAGATGATTTAGATTATTTTAGAACAATACATAGTATGTGTTATCGAACTTTAAATATTAATAGTGGTAGAGTATTTAAAGGAGAACGTGTTAAAGAATTTAGTGAATTAGCTAGAGTAGAAATGTCTGGTGTATCAGAAGAAGATACATCTGGCTTATCAGTAGGAAATAAAAAAGGTGATTTATTATTATTTTGTGATGAAGTATCACGTTCTAGTGAAAGAGATTTAAAAGAAGTATGGAAAGAACTAGAGTGTGATCATACATGGGAAGAGCAAGAGTTTTTTTCTAAAGTATTAAAACATTTTAAAGGTGGTAAAAATCTTCTAGATTTTACAGATATGTTAGATTTATTTATTAAAGAAGATACTGTGCCTCAACTTGATGTAATTTTTGTAGATGAAGCACAAGACTTAACTACTAAACAATGGAAAGTAATTGAAAAGCTAACTTCTAATTGTAAATTTAGATATATAGCAGGTGACGATGATCAAGCTATTTATAAATGGGCTGGTGCTGATGTTAAAAAGTTTTTAGATATACAAGGTAATGTTCAAATTTTACCAGTAAGTTATAGATTACCTAAAACAATACATAAACTTGCGTGTGATATATCTCATAAAATATCTTTAAGACAAGATAAAGAATGGACTTCAAGAGATGATCAAGGATCAATTACAGATATTAATTCAATAGAAGATGTAGATATGTCAGATGGAGAGTGGCTTATTTTAGCTAGATCAGGATATCAATTGTTTAAAGCAGAAGCATACTGTAAAAGAATGGGTTGGTTTTATGAAAAAGGTTACCACGAATTTAGAACTAATAAATTTGTAATAGCAATAAGATCATGGATTAAATTAAATAGAGGTGATACTATATCATTTGACGAACTTAAAAAGTTATACCAGTGTTTAAAAGGAATTACAGGTATAGCCCGGGGTTTTAAAAAACTAGAAGGTATAGATCAAAATATGGAATTTAGTTTAGGTTATTTAAAAGAAAATGTAGGATTATTAGCAGAAGGTGATTGGCAAGATATAATTGTAGGCCTTGATCCAGAAGATATTATAAT
>Ga0209630_10003655_pt1 | contig 13937 bp, 19 predicted proteins | sample COG_01_FD_184745 | JGI IMG/M metagenome (GOLD analysis project Ga0209630, IMG submission 184745) | Pelagic Microbial community sample from North Sea - COGITO 998_met_01 (SPAdes) (version 2) | ecosystem: Environmental > Aquatic > Marine > Neritic zone/Coastal water | place: Helgoland, sampling... | reverse complement strand
ACTGTGTGATCTATTTCAGCCACGCTACTCTTTTTCCTTCCTTGATTCGTCTTTGATGTTCTTCTAGTGATCCTGGATATCTCCAAGCCCATATAGCAACCAATGCCATAAAGCCTCCGCTCCATGCTACTGCTTTGAGATTACCTGTTGCGTAAAATGTAAAGGCAAGTGTTGATGCCATTACTAGAATCATAGCATACTTTCCTTTTGTTGGGAACACTCTTTTCTTTACCCAATTGGTTAAGAAAGGTCCAAACCATGGATGGTTGTACAACCATGCTTCCATCTTTGGTGAACTCTTTGCGAACGCCCATGCCGCTATCACTAAAAATATTGAGAAAGGAATGCCTGGTGTTACAAACCCAATGTAGGCTAGTCCTACGCATATAAAGCCTAGTGCTTTATATAAATGTTTTTTGATTGTGTCCAATTTAGTCTCCTGCGCATATTGTTTGACTATTGGACCCTGTTTGAATTGCCGCTCCAGTATTTGTTATATCAGTTGTTCTTGCTAATCGCCTGCCTTCTACATTGATACTTTGACTTCCTGTAATTACTACACTGCCTTTGGCAGTAACAGTACCTACTGTTGCTACATCATTAAAGTTTGCTCTTACAGAAGTATTTGGACTAGCAACTAGAACTGCGTCTGCTACGTCTTCGTTTATTACTGCTAAATGCTTTGCCATATCATACTCCTATACAAAATTAGGTCCTCTACACCAGCCAACTAAACTATTCCTTGTTCCGTCTTTAACTGGTGTAACCCTGTGCCAAGTGTAACTTGGAAATACAACAAGGTCGCCTTTGTTCATGCTAATAGTAGTTATTCTATCAGCGTCACCTGGACTGCCTAATTCGAACTGAAAGTCGCCGCCTGTGTGATCATCACTTAATAAAATAGTAAAACTTAATTTACGTGTATCATCTTGATTGAAAGCGTTGTCTACGTGCCAATCGTATCGTTGCTGGTCTTTGTATTGTGTGTATTGGAATGGTTCACAGGTTGAGATGTTGAAATTCCAATCTGCTTGTATGTTAGCATCTGTAACAAATCCCCATACTTTGTTAAAAATTTCTTTACCTAGATCATCTTGTGCGGTTATAAAGTTTACACTGCTTGCTCTAGCGTTAACACTATCTTGTGTGTCAGTTTCGGCTGTGCTAACTTGTAAATTTGCTTTGAGTATTTGATCAGCAAGTTCAACTAGAGGTTGTTTATCATACAGCCAGTATGGACAGGCTCTTATCATATTATACCGATATTGTTGGCGTGTTGCCGAGTGGTGTACTTTTTCCATCTGCGGAAGCCGCATTTGTATCAGCCTGTGTCTTATCAATCGCCGGAGTGTCACCAGTAAGCGATGCTGAAATATTACTCCATTTTAAAGAGGCCGCCTGGACAAAATCAAGTTTGCCAAGTTGATTAGTAACTACGTCAGTACCAAATCCAATAGCCTCATCAATTTGTGTTGTAACAAACCCAGTTGCTTTTGTTTGCGCACTTACAATCGTAGCGTCATTTACAGCACTTTCGATAGTGTTTTGAACATCTGGTTGTGGTACAATAACTGGTGGTAAATTAGATCGTTCAAGAGCCGCTTGTGTTGCCGCTTGTTCAAATGCTGTTTTCTTTGAGTTTTGGGCAATTTGTACCGCTTGGCTTGCATTGAGTTGCGCTAGTCCACTAGCAATTTTACCGCCAACATTGTCATTACCTTCTACTAAGGCCGCTCCTACAGCAACAACACCGTTAGCTACTCTTGCTATTTGCGAGCGTCCAACTTGTTGCTCTGTAAGTAGAGCATTAATTACATTTGAAATAGTACCTAAGTTTAGATGGGAACCTGTTTGAAAGGCGGCGGCAAAAGCTGTATTGAACGCCGTGTTCTGTGCATCATTTGATAAATTAAAATCAGTTAAATTTTGATTGATTGCTGTTAACTGTGTAACTATCGCCTCTAACTGAGAGGTATAAATTGCGGATTCAATAGTACCCGAAAAGCCTTGCGATTGGCCTGTTGCTACTGCCATTTAAAAACTCCTTACTTTGTAATCATTGTCAAACCTGTAGTTTGCTCAATATACTGCTTTCCAATACCTTCTTCAGTCTTGTGTAACAGCATTATAGTATTCTTATTTATTGATATGTTTTGTCCAGGTTCAATAGAAAGGATCCAAGGCATCATACCTAGTCCTCCGCTTTGTCCTGGCACTAGAGCAAAAGGTTTAGTAACAATAATTACATCGTCTTTTTCTTCTACAAGTTTAGCAAGTATTTCTTCACCGCTGGTTACTTTAAGTGAAACAATATCGCCATTCTTATATGGTGTTGTTATTAGCATTATAGTGAGTGTCCTGTTCCGTTGTAATTAGTATTGTCTAAGTATTCTACAAATTGATCATAGCCACCAACACTTTGGCCACGTACTTTAATTTGAGGGAATGTTCTTGCTCCTGGAAACATCTCCATGATAAAGTCACGATCAAAATCTGTACCTAGTTGTTTGTATTCAAATTTCAATTGTCTTTTTTCACATTCCATCTTTGCTTTTACACAATATGGACATTGTGGCTTGCCGTATATTTCGATCATAAAGTAAATCCTTTAAATGTATCCTCGGAGATATCTTGTTTCACTCCGCCGATCAAATAAGATTCAACTTCTGTTTCTTGTGGAGCAACTTGAAGTCCAGCACTGCTTAACCAGTGTTGTGTCCAAGGAAGTGGGTTAGTGTTTAGTGGACGGTCAAATATTGTTTTCATACCTAGTGCTTTCAAACGCTTGTTAGCAATAAACTCAACATACGCATGAAGTAGGTTTGTGTTCAACCCAATCATAGAACCATCTTTGAATAAGTAGTCGGCCCAACGTTTTTCTTCATCAACACAGTCACGCCACATCTGATACATGTCTTCTTCACACTCTTTAGCAATCTTAACAAAGTCCGGATCGTCGTCACCTTTCATCCAATGCTTGAGAATGTGTGTACTTAGGTTAAGATGTGTTGCTTCATCACGTGCGATGAGTGAAATGATCTTAGCAGACCCTTCCATAAGTTTAAGTTCACCAAAGGCAAACGTACAAGCGAATGAAACATAAAAACGTAAACCTTCTAAAATGTTCACAGTCATCATTGCTTTATACAATGCTTTCTTAACATCATAGATGTTGCCTTTACCTTTGTGGAAGTAGTTGTCGGCAATCTCATTAAATTTATCATATTCTTTTGTAACTGACTCAGCACGTTCAATAATCTTTTCATCATCTAAGATTGTATCAAATACTTCTGCTGGATCAGGATAAACATTTTTTACAATATGTGTATATGAACGTGAGTGAATAGTTTCAAAGAAGTCCCAAGCCACAATACAACTTTCTAATTCTGGATTAGAACAATGAGGTAAAAAAGCAAGACATGGACCACGTCCTTGTACACTATCAAGTAGTGTTTGATATTTTAAATTGCTTGTAAAAATATGCTTTTGTTCTGGACGGAAATCAGCATAGTCGCCTCTGTCCTTTTGTAAACTTACTTCTTCAGGTCGCCAAAAGTAACTTAACATTGTTTGATTAAGTTTGTCGTACTCTGGATATTTGAATACATCGTATCGTTGTGTGTTTTGGTCCGCTCCAAAAAACATGTACTCTTTGGTGAAATCTACCTTGTCTCGGTTGAATACTGTCTTACTCATTTTATTTTTTCTCTCTCTCTTGCTCATATAGGTTTAGATAGCACAAGCATCGCAATACTCGTCATCTTGTGTATTTGTTGGTTCCGAATGTCCATTCATACCGTTAACTATAACATCATTTGGTTCTTTGTCAAGTTCTTTAGCTTCCAAATCATCTTCTTGACCTTTGAAGTCATATGTGTTTTGGTAGTAACTAGTTTTCCAACCCATCTTGTAGGTTGTTAGCATGTCCTTCATCATAACACTCATCGGAACTTCATTGTTCTCAAACTGGGTTGGATTATAACTCCAGTTGCCACTAATGGCTTGATCAAAGAACTTTTGCATTACTGCTACAATATTAATGTAACCTTCATTGTTTGGCATATCCCATAAGAGTGTGTAAAAGTTCTTTAGTTGTTGATAGCCCGGAACAATCTGTTTAAGAGGCCCTTTCTTTGACTTCTTAACGGACAAGTATCCTCTAGGTGGTTCAATACCGTTGGTTGCGTTTGACACAACGGAACTGCTTTCTGATGGCATCTGTGCGGACAAAGTGCTGTGCCGTAGTCCGTGCTTCTTAATATCGTTTCGTAAAGTTTTCCAATCATGATTTAATTTTTTACCAACAATGTTATCTACTTCTTCCTTGTATGTATCAATAGGAAGGATGCCGTCGCTATATTTAGTGCGGTCAAATGCTGTACAAGCGCCACGCTCTTGAGCAAGTGTGTTACTTGCTTTAAGCAGATAGTATTGAAAACTTTCAGTTAAGTCGTGTACTAATCTCCAGGCTTCTTTGTCACTGTACTTGGCTTTGTGTTTTGCTAGATAGTGTGCTAATCCAATATAACCTATACCTAGTGAGCGCCTTGCTTTTGTACTAACCTCTGCCGCTTTAACTGGATAACCTTGATAGTCAATAATTTCTTCTAATGCTCTTACTGCTAGGTCACATAGATCTTCAAGTTCATCATTTTCTTTATTAAGTGTAAGTCCACCAATATTAATTGCTGAAAGAATACACAGCGCAATCTCACCATTCTCATCATCAATGTGTTGAATAGGCTTAGTTGGTAATGTAATTTCTTGACACAAGTTACTCATAAAGATTGGATCTTTAAATGAACTGTGAGTGTTACAGTGATCTACATTCATAATATAGATACGTCCTGTTTCAGCACGTTCTTTTAACAGTGCTGTGAATAACTGTTGAGCATTAATTTTCTTTTTACGAATGCTTGTTTTGCGTTCGTACTGTTCGTATAGCTCTTTAAATCTTTCTTGGTCTGCGTAAAATGCTTCATACAAGCCTGGTACATCGTGTGGCGAGAAAAGAGTTATGTCGCCACCAGATAAAAGCCTTTCGTACATTGTTTTATTAAGTTGTATTGAATAATCTAACTTACGTACTCTATTGTCCTCTGTACCTTTGTTGTTCTTTAGTACAAGGACGTCTTCGATTTCATAATGCCATAAAGGGAAATGCGTAGTAGCACTTCCACCACGTACACCATTTTGTGTACAACTGCGTACTGTACTTTCGTATACTTTGAGGAACGGAATCACACCTGTGTGTGCTACTTCTCCGCCTCTGATTTTTGAATTAATTGCTCGTACTCGTCCCGAGTTGATACCAATTCCTGCCCTTTGAGCAATGTAGTAACCGATCGCGCTATTACTGCTAAAGATACTAGGAAGAGTATCATCCACATCAACAAGAACACAACTGGCAAACTGACGAATAGGAGTACGCACTCCTGCCATGACAGGGGTTGGGATGTTGATTTTAAAAAGTGAAGTCGCGTCATAATATTTTTTCACGTAGTTTAAACGTGTCTCCTGGGGATATTCAGCAAACAACGTAGCGGCAATCATCATATACATAAATTGCGGTGTTTCAAACATAGCACCAGAGCTTCTATCTTGACAAAGGTATTTGTCAACTACTTGGCGCAAGCCGGCATATGTAAATTCTTCATTTCGCTCGTGCTTGATGTAAGTGTTAAGTTTTTTAAGTTCAGTGTCATTGTATTTTTGTCTGATAGAAGAGTCGTACACACCACGTTTGATATTCATGTCAATGATATCAGTAAGGGAAAAATGAGTGTATTCGCCGTAAACTTTTTTATGAAGTCCGTACAACAATAAACGTGCCGCGGCATATTGATAATTGGGTGCTTCTAACGAAATAAGATCATTAGCAGAACGAATCAAAATATTTTGAATTTCGTCAGTACTCATTCCATCATAAAATTGTAAGTCAGCATTCATTTCAATTTGCGAAGCACTAACTCCTGCTAAATCTTTACATGCTTCTTCTACAACAAAGTGAATCTTATCAAGGTTTAGTGTTTCTTTCTCACCATCACGTTTAGTGATGAGAATGTCTTTTGTGGTTGTCATATATCCCTCTTTCTTTTTAATCTCTATCAGTTGAGTATTTAAATTATTTTTAAAATAATTATCTACTTCTGGTTGTTAGTATCCCACAGTAAAATAGCATTCTGTGGTAGTTTATTCTTTGTTGTTACTGCTCCGTGATTTAGTCCTAGTATGTGCTTGTCGTCTATAACACACATGTAAGCAGGATCTTTTTCTGCTGTTACTGATGTATATAGTTCGCAATGTGTCTCCTTAAAACGAGCAGTTAAAGTAAAAGTATAACACATTCCTAGTGAAATAGCAAGAAGATCATAGTGGTTGTTGATTACCAATTTCCATGGGTCAGGCCAACTATCTACGTAGTAAGGATCTAACACTCTAGAGTTGTATGGTGCTTTCGCCCAGAATTGAGCAACGTCTTGGAAAGGATTTTCAGAGCATTCAATAGTATCTCTGAATTCTCTCCAGGCTTTAAGTCTATCTTCGGTTCTTAGATTAAACACCGTAACTAACAAAGTAAGATATAGTATCAGGATTAACGCCAGCGTCAGGGTTTTTGTAATCTAATACCATAGTTTCACTTCCTGCTGTAGAGTCGCTCCTGTCTACTAATCTAACTGAGAATACTAACGAAGTTACGTTAGCATCGCCATTGTTAGTTGTTGAATATTTGTCAGTGATAGTAGGTGTTGTTAGTGTATCACCAAGTGTAATAGTAATTTGTCCTTGTCGTGAACTTCCGTTTTGAAAGTCTACAATATAATCAAGTGTAGTTCTTCTGTTCAATGATGAAAACATAGCAAGAGGTGAGGCTGAAAATTGAACAAACAAATCTTGCTTGATCTGATTACTTGATGTTACCCTTGAAGCATTAAGAACTTCAGGATAATGTACTCTTTCATCTCCTGTAAGCACATTTGAATATGCGTCTACTTGTCTATCAACACTGTTTTCTATCACAGTGTTATTGCCGTGTTCTCCAAATACAATAATAGTTCTCTCAGGATTATCACTATCGTTGGTTAGGTTACCACATTTAGTAATATTGTTGTGCGCAAATTTAAAACCACTTCCGTAGTCTGCTTGTAATACAGACCCAATTACTTCGTTAAACTTATTATGGTTAATATCCCAATTACATGTTTGACTTGCTACACCATTGATTTCAATGCTGTAAAATAGATTATGAAACTCGCAGTCATTAATAGTAAGTCCACAGCTCAACGCATCAGTTTGTGTAAAGTTAAATGCTCTGTATGAATTAGAAAATTTACAGTCTACAAATTCAAGCCCGTTGATAACAGTTCCGGTATTGTTCGTGTTGCTCATGAACACCATAGCATCAGTTACTGGCGCACTCGCTACATCTTGTATTGTTGGTAAGTTACCTTCAAATGATACTCTATCAAATTTACTATCTTTAAGTCCACTGATATTAAAATGACCTGTTGTAAATCTAAATGTTAATCTATCAATAATAATGTTTTGTGGTCTGTCTAACGAAGTCCAATTAGCAGGAGCAGTACCTTGACTTGATGTAACTGTGATGCTTGAGTCGTTTACAATAATAACAGCACCAACTTGTGATTCGCCTTCAAGTAACGCAAAACTAGGAATAGTAAGGTCGTTAGCAATTAGGTAATGTCCTGTTGGAATAAACAACTGCTTACGGAATTCTGTATCTGTATTACGGAACAGTTGATCAACAGCATTTTGAAATGCTACTGTATCGTCGGCAACTCCGTCACCTATAGCGCCAAAGTCTTTAACATTAACTCTGTCATCTAACTTTGATTGTAGTGTTCTAAAAACTGATTTATTGATACTAGCATCATCTCTAGCAAACTTATAACTTTCAATTAAGTTAAGAAGATTGTCATGTTCAGTTAATACTTTACTGTTACCTACTCCTGGAGAACCTTCTTGTACGCTTCCGTTACCAATATAAAGTTCTTGGCTGTCAACTGCCCATGCTAGTTCTCCACTTGAAAGTTGTGGTACACCAGCTTCACCTTGTTTGCGGCCCCTACGGACCTGAATTTTAGAGATTTGGACTACAGCCATTTAATTACTCCTGATTAGTATAAAGTTATTTATCTGAAGCAATGCTATAACTTGTAGTACTCTTCGAGCTTTACCAGCCACTCGTCTTCATATTTGTTCCAAGTGTCCGGTGTAATACTAAACTGCTGATAAGTTAGATCGCGACTACACATAAACACATGTCCTTCACGTATTTCTGTGCCGTATACTTCATTATGTGCTAGAGCATAAGCCATAAGTTGTAGATAGTAATCACCAACCCATTCTGGCTTCTTAGGCTTGTTAGTTTGTTTGTAATCCATAATAGCAGGTTTGCCCTTGTATTCACCTACAAGATCTGTTGTACCTGAATACAATCCTGGATAGTATAGTGTTTGTTCCATACTCCATATTTCATTAACATCACACAACGCATTTTCAATAATAACACTAGCCATTTTGTTCGCTTGAACATGGACAGGGTTATTACCTGGTTGGCGCTGTTCGCCTACAACAAAACGTTCTAGATTAGCGTGCATTGCTGTACCAACCCCAGCCGCTTCAGTTGTAATGCGTTTGGCATTTGCTTCGCCAACTCGTTTGCGCCATTCTAGCAAATGAGTCATATCTTTTGTGGAACTTAAAATTGTAGTAACAGACGGGGTTTTCTCTCCGTCCGGTGTTAAGTAAACACGTTTGCGTGTAACAGGGTCGTTTATCTGTTTCGCTTCTTTATATTTGATCTTTTCCACAAACGGTGGAGGTGTATAATTGTCCATATAGATTCCTATTCACTGTGCGTAAATTCACAGCGTCTTTATAGTTTATACTAATTTATAGGATTTGTCAAGAACTAATGTTGCTCATGGCAGCCGAAGCGGCAGTTTTGTTTACGTTATCCTGTGCTTTCTCGCCGTCTGTTTTGGCTTGCTTGCTATTGCTGTCAGGTGCTCCTGGAACATTAAGTTCGATGCCGTCGCTGTTGTAGTCTTTTGTAAGTGATTGGATAAGTTGACTGCTGTTGTACAAAGCATTAAATGTTTCGTAGTCAATTGGTTCTTGACTAGTTTTTTGTAAGATTGAATTGATGCCTTGCCAATTAAATTTAGCAGGTTGTGATTTACTTTTAGAACGACCAATAAGAGTTTTAAAGATAACTGCTAGTGCTTGGACATTGTCTTGATCTATTTCTGTTATTCTCATTTTAAATTTAAACTCTTTTTCATATCATTTAGTGACTTTTCAATCTCTGCCACCTTAGCGGCTTGACCTGCTTGTAGTTCATTATTGGCTTGTGCTAATTGTTGAATAGCCGCAGTAGGATCTTGATTATTGTTAGCATCACTGCTGTTAGTTCTTCCGCCTGTACTTAAATTATTTGAAACAGTTTTCTGTGCCTGTTTGTTAATTTGGTCTTTACCAAACTTTACAGCAGATGAACCAGCCTGCTTTGCCATACCGCCTGCGGTCCTAGCAACTGAACCAATACCTTTGCCTATTCCTTTAGCAACTGTACCAACACCACGTGCTAGTGCGCCAACACCTTTGACAGCCATGCTACCCAGTCGTGCCGCACCCATTGCGATTGCTGGAAGTATTTCGTCAATTTGCTCTTCAGTAAGATGTGGATGCTCCTTACGGATCTCTTCTCTTATCTGTTCAAGTTCATCATTTGAAAATTGAACTTCGTATAAACGCATTTAGCCAGCCAATGATCTTAGTAATGAATTAGAACGGTCAACTGATTCACGTTGTGCTCTACCTGCTTCTTCAGGTCCGCCTGCGGCAGGTTCTGCTGTAGCAAAATCATCTTCAGCTGGTGCTTCTGGATCAGCTTCCATATCCATGTTCATTTCATCATCGCCTGCTGGCTCTGGCATATCTGGTGTTTCGCCTTCTGGGTCAGCACCTAACATGTCTGTCGGGCTTTCTTCACCAGTTAGTGTTCTCACACCACTTGCTAGAGTTTCACGTGCTTGTTTTAGATTATCCAATGCGCTTTCAATAGCAGGTGCTACTGTTGAAACAAATTGCTTACTTGCTTCTAAGCCCATCTCATCTCTAATACTATCACTTAGATCAAGCATCTGATCGTTTTCCATTGATGCTAGTTCTTCAATCCAACGGCCTACTTTATCAACCATTGTCTTAGCGGCAACAATAGCACTAGCTTGATCTGTTGCGCTTTCATTAACTTGGGGTTCCATTTCTTCTCCTTGAGTGTTTGATTCCATTACGTCTGGAATGCCGTTTCCGTTTTCATCTTTCCACCAACTGCCCGTCTCGTCATGAGAGTCATGTGGGCAATCGCAGTCTGATTTACAGTTGTGCATTTTACATCCGCAATCTTCGCAGGTATAAGTTTTACCTGCCATTAATTTTTTTACAGCGGGTGGCGCTGACTTGGCTTCTTGAACTTCTTGTGCTTGTTCTTCTCTCGTCAACAGCTCGGCATTGACAGCATCAAGCATCCATTGTGCTTTAGTATAGGTTTCGTTTTCAACTGTTTCATTGAAGTTCGCACCTTGTTTAAAGTTAAAGATTTGTGTACGCAATTTATTGCGTAAATCTTCTAAGTCTACGGACTCGTAGCTCTCAATGTTCAGCTTAGTTCCGAAGACTTTTTCAACGGTTTCGTTGATTCTCTTTGAATCTGTTTTTCTAAAAATATCTATTGTTTTCATGACTCTCCACCCAAGTAAGTTATAATGTATTTATTACTTATAACGTCAAACGTATGGCTTGAAACTTCGCGGCTTCATATCTATCCTTAGAATGAAGCATTCTAGCCATATATAAATCCTGCTTAAACTCGTCTTTTGCCTTTTTAGCAAGTATAAACTTATCTTTGAATATACCATAATCCACTAAAGCTGAACCAAATGTTTGGTCTGCTCTATAAATTTTATTCCATAAATGCGAATCTCTATTAAGTGCTACAAGATTGGCAATTTTAATAGCGCATTTGTTCAAATGTATACCTTTGTATATCAACTTCATTGTATCTACGTAATACAAGTCTTTGTGTACGCCGTTGCTTACCATTAGCACTTTACCAATAAGGATACCCTTGTCTGTCTTTTGAGGTATGACAAAGTCTTGATTCGCAAGAGTCTTGTGTACATTGCGTATTACTCTATCTAGTTTCTTTTGAATATCAGTCATTAAAAAAGGGCCTTTATAGCCCTTGTATTTAATACTGTTAAATTTTGTATGGTGTTAACCTGGCATTTTCATTAGTATTACTACTACTACGGATACCAATCCTGCTATTACAGTTCCTGTTGTAGTAATTATTACTTTAGACAAGCTCTTTTGTCCGTCTACAATGTCGCTATGGATGTGTTCTACTTTTGCTTCTAAATTAGTTAAACGTGATTCTAATTGACCATAACGCTCAGCACATAGATCAACGTGTGCTTCTAGGTTTTCTCTTTCTAATTTTGTTGTTTTGATGTTTGGCATCTTAATTCCTAATGTTCTCGCTCAGAGAAGTTAATAAAGTAAACTGTTCGTTAGCCTTTAAAAAGTTATTAGTGTGCCTTTGATAATGTATTTATCAAACTACTCAATTATTTGAGCTGTTGTGTTTGGATTTTTGCCTTTAGTTTTGAACACTGACTGTTCTAAACCAACACTACTATTTAGTCCAGATATAAAAGGAATACCATCTATATCGTCAACTAATAATCCTACAGGATTATTCTTTACTAGAAACTCGTCTCCTCGGTCAGTAGTAAAATCATACTGCCACCAAGTCTCGCCATCTCTTTCAATTTCTTTAGGATTGCTATCATCAACAATAATAGCACGTAGCTCAATAGCTTGACGTAGACTATTAAAGTTAGCCTGTTGGCCTTGCTTGAGTGTGCTAGGATCATCCCTAAGAGGATTTGACTTTGTGATGTCTATTTGTGTAAAGATAGTATATTTCATAATGTGCTACTATTTACACAGAAAGAAAAAGGGCGGAACAAATAATGAACCGCCCTTTAATATTGTGCCAAAGCACATTACATAGTTTAGACTTATGCTAAGTCGTCACCTGTAAGTGTAAGTGCTGTGATTGTTACTGAAGTATCAGCACCAATTGCAGCTAAGATGTCAGCTTCCATTGTGCTGTAGTCAGCGGCACCTGCGCCGTCGTTGTCTGTGTTGTCATTAATAGCAACAACAAACTCAGTAGCTGAAGGTGTACCTACAATGTAAACTTCTGCTGTGCCTTGTAGTGCGTTAACAGCAAGTGCCATAAGTGACTGTGAGTCAGTGTATGCGCCTGCGGCTGCCAAAGTTTTCTTAGTAAAGTCAACTGCAGCTGCACTGTGAACAGCGGCAACTTCAATGAACTTTAATTCAGGTGTTCCTAATTGAGCACCTACTTTGATTTTTTGGTAGTTTGGTGAAACTAAACCGAATGTATTAGCCATGATATTTTCTCCTTAATCATATACCCCTCTCCAGGGCTGGTTATAATCTAAGTATCCCATGATTCTTAGTACATGTATTTATCATTTTGGAAAAAAAAGCTGTGTAAGGGCAGTATTTTAGTCAGATCTGAACGGTGTCCAACGGTCTCTTGGTACAAATTTAACTTTCTCGCCTTGTTTAACGTATCCTTCACCGCCTGGCACGCCTTTGGTGTTTGTGGTAATATCGCCGTCGGTTGAATCAAGTTCTTTAATAACTTCGTCCTTGGCTTTCATAATCTCTCTTACAAGATAAAACATTGAAGCCATAGTATTGCCGCTGTCTTGGTTTATTTGTGCTATCTTTGCTTGTTTATTTTGTGATACTTTACTTGTTGGTAACCAGTCAAAGAAGTGTTTAGGATCTAAATCATTTAATTTCTTTGCTCGGCTTTGTGAATTTATAAATGTGTAAATGATGTTTGGAAAATCACTTAATCCTTGACGCTTTTCTAACATCTTAGTAATTGCTTGTTGACTCTTGGCCGCTTCGCCGGCAATAGCCTGTAAGTTCTCAGCACCTACTTCGGGTCTGTGTGTTACATAAGTTTGTCCTACAACATACAAGTCTGGGTTGCCATCAAACATACTGATATCTTTGATAGGCTCTCCTACTTTATCACCAAAGTGTGTGAATGTTTGATGTACTGCTACGCCAATCTTGCTTGCGGAAATACGATCTCCAATTTCACTGTCAGGTTTAATAGTATAAGATGTTTGGTTAGGTGTAAACGTAATTACACCGTCTTGTGTAGAGTATGGTTTGCCTGGATGATACAGTAGGTCTCCGAACACATAGCCTACATAACCGTCTGGAGTTGCTTTTTCAAAAACTGGCCAAAGCTCTGCCATGTCATTAGCAAACTTAGGACGCCATTCTTCGCCCTTACCTCTGCTTAGTATGAACTGTTCTAGTTCTTCTGGTGAGTTTGATCTACCTTCTGGTTTGCCCCAGTTGTTCTTGCCCATCAGACTGAAGTTACCTTGCTCGTCTCTTCCCCAGTAAACAGTAGGATTGCCATCCCATTTAACAGCAATGTCTTTAGCACCTTCGCCTACATTCTTAAGAACATCAACAGCTTTAAGTGCGCCGCCGGCAGGCTGAAGGAATACTAGATCCTCTAAGTGATTGAACTCGCGTCCGCCCACTACTTCATTTTCTATTAGGAATTCAAATGCTCTCATTTTTTAAGTAACTTCTTTTGTCTGTTTGTCTTGTCTACGTATTTGGCATGTGGTATCTTTAGATTCTTTTTGCCGTAGACATCTCCTATGGTATGTTGTTTACCTGGACTATCAAATGCGCTATATCTTATGTCTACTACTTCAACTATTTTCATTTTACTAGATCAATCATTGATCTCATCCAACCAATGCTCCCCGGTTTAT
>Ga0209630_10003652_pt1 | contig 13942 bp, 25 predicted proteins | sample COG_01_FD_184745 | JGI IMG/M metagenome (GOLD analysis project Ga0209630, IMG submission 184745) | Pelagic Microbial community sample from North Sea - COGITO 998_met_01 (SPAdes) (version 2) | ecosystem: Environmental > Aquatic > Marine > Neritic zone/Coastal water | place: Helgoland, sampling... | reverse complement strand
AAATATCGTTCTAAAAGTCTCAGCAGATACAAGCGACGTCAGCAAAGGTATTGAGCAAGTAGGCACCAGCATCGATGGAACTTCGGGGGCTGTCCGTGGCTTAACGGGTCAACTCGATAAGATGACCGGAGGAGCCGTGACGGGCTTCACGAACTTTGCTAAAGGAGTCAAGACGGGAGTTCTCGGTTTAAAGACTTTTAAAGTCGCTCTCGCAGCAACTGGAATCGGTCTTCTTCTTGTTGCTGTCGGTTCGCTTGTTTCGTACTTCACAAGTACAAAGAAAGGAGCAGAACAACTCAAGGTCGCGACGGCGGCGCTTGGGGCAGTTTTCGACGTGTTGCGCGACCGCGTCTCAAAGATGGGGGAGGTGTTGTTCGATGCGATTTCAAACCCAAAGGAAACGATAATCAACCTAGGTAAACTCATCAAAGATAATTTGATGAATCGCTTTGAAGGAATGCTCGAACTGATTCCGGCGGTAGGTAAGGCGATAAACCTCGCATTCAAGCTTCAATTTTCGGAGGCTGCAAAGGTTGCCGCCGATGCGGCGGGAAAAGTGGTTCTTGGGGTTGATAGCATTACAGACGTTGTAGGAAAAGCTGCGGAGGCGGTCGCAGGATTGACGGAGGAAATAACAAAAGAAGCTAAAGCGGCGGGAGACTTACAAGCCAACATGAACTCCCTCAAGGACAAAGAACGGGACTTCATTAAACAACGAGCAGAAACAAACAAACTCATCGCAGAGTCGCGACTTCTTACTGAAGATGATACGCTTGCAATAGGAGAAAGGGTAAAAGCATTGCAAACGGCGGTTGATTTAGAGCAACAAACAACGAATAGACAACTTGAACTTGCTCAAGAACGGGCGAGGATTGCAAGGGAACAAGTTGCACTCGGTGAAAGTTTGGAGGAAGACTTGCAAGCCGTGGCAGAAGCAGAAGCGGCGGTCATCGACTTACAAACGGCATCTCTAAAAACGCAGAAACGACTTCAAACGGAACTCAACTCGCTAAAGCGGGAAGAACAAGCCGCCATCGAAGCGGATCAAAAGGCAAAAGAAAAAATATATCAAGACCAGCTCCTCGCACAACAGAAACTCGAGGACGAGTTGTTCCTATTAAAGCAAACAGCAAGGGAAAGAGAGGAACTTGCGGTCATGCAAGATTTTGACCGTCGCGTCGCTTTAGCCGGAGACGATGACGGCCTAATCAAACAAGCGACAACGCTTCACAATGACGCCATGAAGGCGATTAATGACAAATATCTAAAAGAAGAACTAGACAACGAGAAAGCCCTTCAAGATTCAAAGTTTCAAATGGCTTCCGCTGCGCTGGGTGCTTTATCCCAATTAAACCAAGCCTTTGCCGGAGAAAGCGAATCGGAGCAAAAGCGTTCATTTGAACGAAACAAGAAGTTCTCGATTGCGCAAGCTATCATAACAACCTCGCAAGCTGTTGCGGGTCAACTTGCAGTACCAAAAGATCAACTGACGGGAGCAAATTTCGTGAAAGCCGCAATCGCTGCAGCTACTGGAATAGCACAAATCGCAACAATCAAGAAGACGAAATTCGGAAGCGGTCCAACCCCACCACCCCCGGGAAATACAGGAGGAGGTGCAACCGGAGGAATCCCCGAAAGCCCACAACTCGACCTCGGGTTCTTGGGAGCCGGAGCCGGGCAAACGGGCTTCAGGAGCTACGTCATCGCCTCGGAAGTATCAAACAGTCAACAAGCAAATCAACGCATTAACGACCAAGCGTCACTAGTAGGATGAATATAATAGAACTCATAATTGACGAAGAAGCGGAGATGTACGGAATCGACGCGATATCTCTCGTCGAAGCACCCGCCATCGAATCCCCTTTCGTAGCTTTAAAGGACCAGCAAATCAAATTCAAGACGCAAGACGAAGAAAAGCGTCTCGTCATGGGGCCGGCACTCATTCCCGACAAACCCATATATCGCAAAAGCGAGGAGGAGGAGTATTATGTCTATTTCTCAAAGAAGACCGTCCGGCGAGCTATGGAACTATACTTGAAAAACGGCAACCAAGCGAACGCGACCCTGGAGCACGAACACAAGCTTAACGGCCTTCACCTCGTGGAGAGCTGGATCGTCGAAGGAGAGCAGGACAAGAGCCGAATTTATGGCCTTGATGTCCCCGTTGGTACGTGGATGGTCTCAATGAAGGTCGACAACGACGCGATATGGGAGAAATTCGTGAAGGAAGGGAGCGTCAAAGGCTTCTCAATCGAAGGCTATTTCGCCAACCGTTACGAGATGCAAAAACAACCTTCAGAACTTGACCTTTTGCAAGCTGTCGAGATGGAACTCGGACTTGACTATCTCGAAAAGAGGCTCTCGAGTAAGGATTGACCCTCTCAAATCGTTATATATAAAAATCCCTTTTTTAAAATGAGTTTAAAACAAAAAATCTCTGACCTGTTCGCAGAGTATTCGGTCGCCTTGGAGGTCGAAGAAAAGAAGGACGAGGAGAAAGCCGTCGAAATGGCAACGGCTACCCTCGACAGCGGACAAGAAATCTCTACTGACGCGGAAGCGTTTGCCGTTGGTGTTGCTGTCTTCGTCGTAAACGATGAAGGCGAACAAATCCCTCTCCCGGATGGAGACTACGTCTTTTCCGATGGGACGGGCTTCTCTGTTGCTGAAGGAACAATCGCTTCAATCCAAGAAGCCGAAGCACCAGCTGCCGAAGAAGTTACCGAAGACGTGTCCTTGAGTCGAGAAGAAGTCGTCTCATTAATTGCAAAGGCAGTCGCCGAAGCAAAAAAGGAATTCTCTTCACAAATCGAAGAGCGAGACGCGAAGATTACGGAGTTGAGCAAGCAAGCCACCCCAAGCATCCCACGCGCACCAAAGATGGAAGCACCTGTTTCTGTCGATTTGAAAAGTTTATCAATCCAGGAGCGCGTTGCCGCGATCCACAACCAATTCTCTAAATAATGGCTAACGCTAATATTACACATCCGGGTACGTATGCCGGACAAGCGGCACGACCTTATGTTGCCGCCGCGGTTTTGTCCGCTGACACAATTGCTAACAATTATATCTCCGTATTGGAGAACGTACGATCAAAAGCAGTCCTCCGAAAGTTCTCAGGTACAGTACTCGCTGACGCAACTTGTGAGTTCACGGGGTCTGGAAGCTTGACTTTGGGCGAGGCTGTTTTAGCTACCACCTCACTACAAGTGAACGAGCAAGTTTGTAACGATGACCTCCGTCAAACCTGGGAAGCTGTACAGATGCGAGGGCAGTCTTCAGCGGCTCCCGCTGATTTCACCACTTATGTTGCTCAATACGTAGCTGCAAAGGTTGCTGAAGGTGTGGAGCACAACATTTGGGCGGGTGGACACAAACAAATCCTTGACGAAGCCGCACCGTATGACAGTTTCACAGGTATTATCCGCAACATTCAAGAAGGCGCTCCCGATCGCGAGACTGTTTCAACTTCTGTACTTGGTGCTGCTGACGGTGCCGGAGTTGAGGGTATTTTAGACGCTCTCGCTATTATCACCGGAGGCGCAGAAGGCGCACCCGCTACAATTGCAGGAGACCCGAATACCAAAATCTTCATGAGCCGCGCATCCGCGCAGTTGTATTATCAAGCGATTGCGGCTACATACAACCTTCCATTCTTGAATGATGGCTTAGTGGCTCGATACGCTGGTTATGACATCCTAACACCAGGCGGGTTCCCTGATAATGTTTTGCTCATCTCAAAGGTGGACAACTTGTATTTCGGAACCGACTTGCTCACTGACCACATCCAAGCGTCTGTTCTGGATTTGACAGGTGTAACAGGTGACGATGTGACTCGGGTGATCATGAAGTTCTCAGGAGGTACGCAAGTCGTTGACCTTGACGGGTTGGCTATTTGGAGAACCGAGACCGCATCCTAATTAATCGGGGAGGGGCTTAAATCCCTCCCCTTAATTCCTCAAAAATATGGCTTGTACAATTACAATCAACGGCAGGGCGTTTCCCTGCAAAGATAAAATCGGGGGAATCAAGCGCGTTTGGATTAAAGAATTCGCGTCGGATGACTGGGGTGCGATTACAGCGGGAGAGATTGCCGCCGGAACTGCTATCACGGTATTCGGTTTTGAGCTAACAAAGAACTCCGGTTCATTCCAACAAGCGGTGACCGCTTCCGTTGAGAATGGCACGGTTTTCTACTCTCAGGTTCTCGAGTTATCATTGCCAAACTTGGTCGACACAGATAACGTAGAAATCGCGGATCTTCTCAAGGCTCGCTTGACGGTCATCGTCCAGGATGTTAACGATAACTATTTTGCGATGGGCCACACGACCGGGGCTGAAGCCACGGGAGGCACCATAGGCACGGGAACGGCAAAGGGTGATTTCAACGGCTATCAATTGCAATTGACAGCGGAGGAAGTTATTCCAGCTCCTTTCGTTGATGCTGCCGACGCGAACATCACGTTCACTGCTGGTACTTGATTTCATTTTCTTTGGTTAGAATATAAAGGAAGGGGGAGGGCATACGCTCTCCCTTTTTTGATTCACATGATACACCTCAACCCCAACAGCCCCGACGAACAGTTCATATACCTCACCTTCTCGGAGATGAGGAAGGACTTCGCCGCCTTTACCAATTACCTCGTTCTTTTCGAGTCTATGGCTTCGAAAGAGAAATACTACTTCGTTGGAAATGTCGAGGTAGACAATGCGCGATATACCACGCTTTCTGTCTTTACAGATACAGACGATGCCACGGGAGGCAAAGTCCTTTTGACGGAGAGCGGGTTGTATATTTACAAAGCATGGGGACAGAACTCAACGACGAACCTCGACCCTACCGATGCCGATGTTGTCGCTATGATTGAACAAGGGACTCTCAACGTAGCAGGCGCAACGGGTTACAACATCCCAGACATAACGATTCCCGATAACGTCATATATTACCAGTAATGGATATCTTAAAACTGAATAAATACGAGGAACGGTCGTATCGGGAAACACCGAATCAAAACGGCTTCGTTAATTACGGAGATGATAACTTGTTCCCGCAGTACCTCGTCGACCTCTTTCATTCGTCCGCTACTCACAACGCATTGTCAACAACTATTGCCATGATGATTTTTGGCGATGGGTTTGACGCTTCCTCACTTGAAGGACATCTCGCTTTTGACAAATGGAGCCTGAATGACGAACTGCGAAAGGCTTGTCTCGACTTCAAGATTCAAGGCGGGTTCGCTCTCGAAGTGAATTGGAGCATCGACCGAACGACGATAGCCAACGTCTCACATCTACCTTTTGAGAATATCCGTTCGGGCTTCGTCAATGAAGATGAGAAGGTTGAGTATTATTACTATTCGAAGGACTGGAACGATAAACGCGAAGAGCCTTCGGAGATATGCACCTTCAACCCTGAGAGGAATATCGAACACCCGACACAGATATTGTACGTGAAGCCGTTCTCTCCTGGGTCGTTCTATTATCCAAAACCCGACTATATCGGATCGGTCAATTATATAGAGCTTGACAAGGAGATTTCCGTCTATCACATCAACAACATCAAAAACGGGATGAGTCCTTCGTTCTCGATTCACTTCAAGAACGGTATCCCACCGCAAGAGGAACGCAATCGAATCCGAATGGATATCGAGAGGCAGTTAAGCGGAGCGAGCAACGCCGGGAAGTTCATCGTCACGTATTCGGACGATCCCGAAAGAAAGCCAGACTTTGAGCCTTTCCAATTATCGGACGCTCACAATCAATACCAGTTCCTTTCGGAAGAAGCTACAGCGAAGATCATGGTCGGACACCGTGTCACCTCTCCTCAGATGTTCGGGGTCTCGGTGCCGGGTAAGCTCGGAGGCGGAGGAGAGCTTGCAGAGGCTTCGGAACTTTTCGAGCGCAACGTTATCGCTCCGGCTCGTTTAATCGTCACGGAGGCAATCACCACCCTATTGAACGCGGCGGGTCTTGATGCGAATCTCGTTGAGCTTTCGAGCGAAGAAATCAACCTCGATGGATGCGTTGACTACCTCACCGACAAAGGCGAAGAGATGTCGGATGAATGGGAGTTGATAGATGAATCTCCCGTCGATTACGACCTTGAGCAAGCTCGGGACGCGATGTGGGCATTTGCTCGAGCAATCGTTCCCGAAGCAAGCCGCCCCACAGCCGGAGAAAGCGAGCAAGACACGGAGATAATTAAGGTTCGCTACGTATACGCTCCCGGCACGGTATCGGATAACTCCCGCGATTTCTGTAGAAAGATGGTAAGCGCGGGGCGCGTCTACAAGAAAGAAGATATTATCGCAGCGGGTAACCGTGCGGTCAATCGTGGATGGGGGCCAAATGGGGCCAACACTTATTCGGTTTGGTTTTATAAAGGCGGCGGGTCATGCCACCATTTTTGGAAGAGACACACGTATCTCCGCAAGGACAACAAGAAGATCGACGTCAACCAAGCGAAGAAACTCATCCGAGAAGCGGGAGTCGATGCCAAGCGTCTACCCGACAATGATAAGCGAGTTGCACAACGTCCTGTCGATATGCCGAATGAAGGCTTCATAAATCCCCGATAATGTCATTACAAGCAGAAGTCCTCTTCGTGAATCCGGATTATATCAAACGGATCACCAACATAAACGGAAGCATCGAAGACGCGTACCTCGTTCCTTCGATTATCCTCTCTCAAGACAAGTACATTCAGCTCTATTTAGGAACCGACCTCCTCGAAAAGCTCAAGAGCGATATTTCCGGGGCGGGTTTGTCCGGAGATTACGCTACTTTGATGAATGACTACGTTCGCAAAGCCACGCTTTGGTGGACGATGGTTGAACTTATCCCCTCGCTTTATGTGAAGATGGATAACGGCTCGCTCGTTTTAAGGGTGTCTGAAGACACTCAAACCATCTCCCCGGATGACTTACACCGCGAAGTAGAAAGAGCGCGTCAGAACGCCCAATTTTACACGTACCGGATGTACAAGTATTTGTGCAACAACTCGTCACTCTTTCCGGAGTACAGCACAAACACGGGTGCAGATATGTTAGCGCAACCAGCGGACTACTTTCAGAGCGGGATGTCGATAAGTAGCGGAGGCGTTCCGAATATCGTTGATTTAAAGCAGTTTTTCGGATGAGAAAAAGCCGAAAGGAAAACATAACCCTATTGCAGAAATTCCTCAATGACCTCGACCGAAATAATAATGACAATCCTCCCAAGCCTTCTCGCAATCGTGGGGGTATGGGTAAACCTAAATCGTGAAATCGAAAAACTGAAGGGGCGCATCATTCGCGTAGAAAGCGACAAAGACGAACTCAAAGACATGATGAAAGAAGTAGTCAAAGCAGTTCACAAAATCGAGTTAATGCTTGCGGAACGATGAGGCACTTTAAACTAAAAGAATTCGATTCGCCCGACGCTCCCGGATCGGGTAGGATGATGGACCCGAGCTTCCTTCGGTTGCTTGATGAGGCTCGCGATTGTGCAGGAATTCCGTTTAAAATAACAAGTGGCTTTCGGACGGTTGATTACAACCGTTCACTCATTGACCGAGGTTACCCCGCCTCCCGGAACTCTTCGCACCTCCTCGGGCTTGCCGCCGATATATCCGTCACGAATAGCCAGCAGCGTTTTATTATCATCGATGCGTTAATGGAAGTCGGCTTTTCGAGGTTGGGGATTGGAAATAATTTCATTCATTGCGATATCGACGAAATGAAACCCGACAACCTAATCTGGACATATGCATGAACTCATAACAAAAGACCGAGATATCCACGTGCTCCCGTTCGACTTTGAAAACGCGGAAGACGTTCGAAATGTTTACTTGCTTTCCGACATTCATTTCGACGCAGTAAAGTGCGACCGAAAACTTTTCTTCAAACATTTGGATATGGCAAAGGAAGAAAACGCCGTTGTTCTCATCTTGGGCGATTTATACGACCTCATGCAGATGCCGCGCGACCCGCGAGGAAATTACGACTCGCTTCGGCCGGAACTCAAAGCGATGGCATATATCGATGAGGTCATCAAGGATTGTTCCGAACAGCTCGAACCTTACAAGGACATTATCAAGCTCATAGGTCAGGGAAACCACGAGACCAATATCACCAAGCGACACGGGGTCGACCCTATTCAAAGGACGGTGGGAATCCTCAACGCCAACGGAGCGAATATCATCGCGGGCTATTACGCGGGCTGGGTCGTTATGAAGTGCAGCCGCAAAGGCAAGGGAGCGCGAAAGAGCTTTCCTATACATTATCACCACGGATACGGAGGCAACGCCAAGCGCTCGAAAGGTGTCCTCAACGTGGATATTGATATGAAGGACTATCCTCAGGCCGTTATCATTGCGCGCGGTCACACGCATCAGAAGTGGTATGTCCCGGTCATGCGTGACGTACTGACCTCGAACTTCAACCACGGACAAGAGACGGTTCACGTTGTTCAAACGGGATCATACAAGAAGAAAGACCGTTCTATCGGGTGGGAAGTTGAGAAAGGGTTTTCTGTTCCTCGGTTGGGCGGTTGGAAGTTTTCAATCAAGCCTCACGGGCAATCATACGACATACAATGCCACGAACTCCACTAAAAGATACCAAGCTCGGAACATGGTTCAAAACAAAAGCACCGAAGGTCTTCGACCTGATCGGGGAGATTGTCCCAGGTGCGGACGCGTTCAAGGCGATAAGTGCATTAATCGACAACGCAAAGACAAGCGAAGAGGAGAAAGCGAAAGCGAAAGTCCTCCTCCAAGAATTAGAGAATGCGGATCGCGCAAGCGCAAGGAACCGTGAAATCGAGGTGGTCAAAGCACTTGGAGAACGCGATTATATGCAAGTGTTCGTCGGAGCGGCGGCGATGATTATCGGAATTGTCATGGTCGTTTGGGCGAAGACGGGAGTCGAGGACAAGGAAATCTTCTTCCATATCCTAGGGTTTGCGGAAGGGACGCTCGTCGGGCAAGTGGTGAACTATTACTTCGGTTCGGCTAAAAAGTAGTATATTAGGACTCTGTTTTGTTTGGGCTTTGCCCTGTTTATTATCGTTTGTATAGGGAGGGAGGCCGAACGCGGCTTCCCTTTTTATATTTGGGTCATGCCAGCCGTAAGAATCTCAACACGTCTCGTCTTCTTAGCCTTTGGTTATGCATTGAAAATTCCTATCGACCGTCGCGGATGGATACAAGGAAAGAACGAACGGAAGACCTGGGATGAATACCACTCGACGGAATTACTTGTCGACTTGGTTTGGAGCTTTGGGGCGATCATATGCCAGCGACGAGCCGAAGCCGTCGAAGAGATACCCGTTGAATACATCCGCGAGGTGAAGAAAGCAATCCCGCACTTCAGGATATTGAATTGCGACTTGCACAACGCTAAGAACTGGGGTAGGCATGGAGGGAAAATCGTTCTTCTCGATTACGGGATAGATGAAAAGGTCTCCCGGATGTACTAATTTTCTATCGCTTTCCCAAAATAAATTTTGTTTATCGGAATTTTCTTTGTATATTTGCCGTATGCAAAACGATTACAACGGATGGACCAATTGGGAGACATGGCAGATTCTGCTTTGGGCTTCAAACGAGCAAAATCTTTACAATAGAACACAGAGTTTTGTTGACTTTTTTGCTCATCGAGCTGGCTTTAATCAAAAAGTTCGATATTTTTTTCGAGATATGTTTCCTGACGGAACTCCCGACATGGACTCGGTAGAAGAAATGGATCTTGTAAACTGGGATGAAATTACGCAGCACTTGAAAGAGTGGAACGATTAAACAAATAAACAATGGAAAACAGAACACTCGAATCCGTACACGTGAACTTGATAGACGGAATCACTTTGGAAGTTTACTTCCGCCGCAAGGACTACGATCACCCTAAACTCGAAGGACACCTCAAGAACTGCGAAATCAAAGGAGATAGCTTTGTCCCAATCGACATCGAGCGCGTCTTTCTCTGCAAAGGTGAAACAAGCAAAATCGATATATCAGAAATTCACGTCACGAAGTATCTCGATATCGATATGCTGAAACTCAAAAACGACTTACAAACCCGGATATTATGAACATGGAAGATTTAACGATGGACCAAGAGCTTAAGGTTACCGTGAAAGTCCTGAAGCAACTCAAGGAAATGGACGGCTTGAGCAAAGATTTTCATATGTACCTCGACATCCTTATTAACTCACTCAGCATAGAATTTTAAAAGCAATGGAACAAATAAAAAAAGACGTGCTCAAGTATTGGAACTGGGCGCAAGACGAATTCAAGGGGGAGGATATAGACCGCCTCCGCTTTGAAGTTGAATCCGCAATCATAAACCTTAACAGATATATAGACAATGAATTCAGAAAAAAAGCAATGGGTAAAACCGATATGCGTTCGAAGTAGTGTCAACGTAAACCCCGCGAAGGACTTCAACGACTTCGCAGAAAACCTCCGAGATGAATACGCGGAATTTGACCGCCTCATCTCTCAATTCAAAGAATCCCTCCGCAAAGCGCGGACGAAATAAATCCCTAAAACCAAAGAAAATGGGACAATCTAAAATCAAGACCATTCAACCGAATGGCACCTATGACAGCCAAAACGGCTTGATGTACAAGTTTGAAATCCAACTCGAATCCGGAGACAGCGGAGAGGTATCGGCAAAGAGCCAAGACCGCTGGAGCGTAGGCGACGAAGTAGAATTCGAAATCACTCCCTCGAAATGGGGTGACCGTATGAAGCTTACGAAGCCAGGATTCCAACAGAACCAGCAACGCGGAAACAACCCCGACATTCAAAAAAGGATCGATGCAAGTTGGGCAATCGGTCACGCGATCAGCCAAGAGAGCGATCCCGAGAAGATTCTCGAGGCGGCGGAGTTCCTTTTGAGCATCCGGAACACTTTAATTTCGAAACTATGAAGTATTCAGACTGGACAAAAAGAGAAGACGAACAGCTTTTGCAAATCGTAAACAGCAACCTCGTCAGGAACAGTCAACGCCCGATAAAATGGAGGCAAATTAAAAAGATGGACAACCACTCACTTCAAAGCATGAAGTCGAGGTGGGCACACGTATTGAAGCACAGCTATAAATATAACGGCAAAAAATACGTTTTAAAGCCTTCCGACCACTTCAGCGACCCAACCGTACCCAAGATAAGATATAAGGCAAGGACACCCCTTCAAAATAAGCGAGTGAAGGTTTCTAAGTCCTTTTTGTGGGGAGCTATAAAAATCGAACGCTATGAATAATATCAAACTATTCTTAATTCGGAACTACGGCTCGACGCATAACGCTGCGATGACTCTTGACGTAACTCCGAACACGATCCGCAACTGGTGCGGAAATATGCCGCGAAACCTGTTGAAACACCTTCCAGAGATATCGGAATCGTGCGGAGCGACATACGCGGAAATTGTCGAGGAAGTTTTGTTATGCGAAAGGGAGGGGGTCCAATGACCCCTTCTCTTTACCTTTGTAAAATGCAGAACAGAGAATTCAAAGGAGTTTGGATCGACCGGGAAATCTGGTTGCATCCTGACTTGAGCTTGATTGAGAAAGCACTACTCGCCGAAATTGATTCCTTCACGGGCAACGAGAAAGCGTTCTATAAATCAAACGAAACGATTCAAGAAGAGTACAAGATCAGCCGACCTACGATTTCGAAATCATTGAAGAAATTGGAAGGGATGGGGTATATAAAAATCGAGTTCAACGGACGCTTGAGGAAAGTAACCTATCAGGCAGACCGTAAAAATTTTACGGGCAGAAGGAAAGAATCTTTCGGGCAGACCGTAAATAATTTACCTGCAGAAGGAAAGAATAGTACCTCTACTAATACAAGTAAAAGAAAAGAGAAAAGAACAGTTAAAGAACAAGAGGAGATTTTGCTCCCTTGGGATTCAAAAACCTTTGCAGATATTTGGAGCGAATGGAAAGCAGATCGCAAAGAAAGAAAGGTCAAAGATTACACTTCGCGCGGAGAAAAAGCCGCGCTTCATAAACTTCACAACGATACAAATGGAAACGAACAACACGCCATCGAAGCAATTGGACAAGCTATCGCCAACCAATGGCGAGGGATATTCCCTCGAGAAAAGAAAACAACAACAGAACCAAGCAAAGAACAGCTTACAAATTATCTCAAAAACGGGAATCTATAAAATGACAAACGAACGAGCGTGGGACGGTGTTAATATACTCACTTCTCTACGTTGTTATCCCGAAGAAACTCGGGCAGCAGTCGTGACGATGATCAGCAAAACGGTTCAATTCATCGATGCAAAGAAGACGCTGCACTCATTCGAGGATATGGCACTTTGTGCAGAGACTATCTTCGAGGTGTTCCCCGTTTTGAAACTGGAAGAACTTCGCTTAATTTGCGAAAGGATGAAGCAAGGATATTACGGCAACTTTTTCGAGCGACTCAAGATTCAGGAGTTTCGAGACTGCATAATCAAACACGAAGAAGAACGCGCCTCCATCCTGGAGCAATCGCACCGGAAAATAACACGCGGAGCCGAAGACCCAACGAACGTCCCCGAATACGACCCCGAACAAGCCAAGCTCGAATGGCGCCTAAAGAACAATCCTTTTTTGATACCCGGTAAAAACGATAAAGATGAATAATTTTGACTACCTCATCGGAAAGAAGTGTACATACCTCCAAGAATTCGACTGTCAAATCTTAGGCTTTGAATACATAACCGAAGAGAAATTCCCGTACACGGCAAACGTTATAGTCAAACTCTTGCCATTCGAAGATGTTGACGAGGATACCTCGAATGATATGCTCGATGGAGTCGGATTGGAATATATTTCAAACATCGACGTATGACAGTAGCAAAGCCATGATTGAACTACACAACGTCGACTGCATCGAATACCTTGCCGCGTGCGACGATAATGCGTTTGAACTTGCGATTGTCGACCCGCCATATGGCATTAATTATGATGGTGCGACAGCAACAACGGGAAAACACGGAGGCCGCAAAGCACACGCATGGAAAGGATGGGATAAAGAAAGGCCTAGCGCAGAATATTGGGAACATCTGCGCCGAGTATCAAAAAATCTTATCGTTTGGGGTGCGAATTATTTTGTACCGCACTTAACACCGTCCATGGGATGGGTGTTTTGGGATAAAGGGCAGAGAGGCTTAAGTATGAGTGATGGAGAATTAGCCTACACAAGTTTTAACAGGCGGTTGGAAGCAATTACAATAAATCGCGTCGAACTACTCAAGGACGGAACAATTCACCCAACACAAAAACCAGTTAAATTGTACGAATGGCTGCTAATGAACTACGCCAAAGAGGGCGACAAAATACTTGACACGCACCTAGGAAGCGGTTCAATCGCTATTGCTTGCCACAACCTCGGTTTTGAATTGGTCGGCTGCGAGCTTGACAAAGATTATTTTGAAGCGGCAAAGAAACGCCTTCAGCAGCACCAGTCACAACTTAGAATACCAATGCAATGACAGTAGCAAAGGCGAAAGCAAAGCTTGACAAGATATTCTCCCAGTTCATCCGGCTGCGTGCGGTGAATGATGAAGGGTGGGGAGAGTGCTTCACTTGCGGTCGCTTGCGCCATTACAAAAGCGCGGACGCTGGGCATTTTATGGTACGGCAAAAGATGCCTACCCGCTTCGATGAGTTGAACGTTCAATTTCAGTGCAAGGCTTGCAACGGATTCGAAGGAGGAGCGCAATATGAATTCGCTAAACGCCTTGACCAAGACCACGGAGAAGGGACAGCGGATCGGCTTGTTCGCTTGAGCAACGAAACGAAGCGATTCAGCGTTCACGAACTGGAAGAACTTTGCAAAATATACCGACAAAAAGTAAATGAACTCAGGAAGTCGAAAGGGTTGGAATGAGTTTCTCACGAAGCACTATTCAAAACTTGTTCGCATCGCTCGCCGATGGACGGACAGCCCTTCCGACCTTGT
>Ga0209630_10003648_pt1 | contig 13955 bp, 13 predicted proteins | sample COG_01_FD_184745 | JGI IMG/M metagenome (GOLD analysis project Ga0209630, IMG submission 184745) | Pelagic Microbial community sample from North Sea - COGITO 998_met_01 (SPAdes) (version 2) | ecosystem: Environmental > Aquatic > Marine > Neritic zone/Coastal water | place: Helgoland, sampling... | reverse complement strand
CGCAACATCGACTACTGCCTGGAGCACGGCCTGACGCGCTACCAGAGCGGTCAGGCGGCCTATGAGGTCAAGCTGAGGCTGGGCAGCCGGCTGATCCGCACCGCCATGCTGTTCCGTCACCGCAACCCGCTGGTCAACGGCGCCCTGCGGCTGGCCGCCCCTCTGTTCGCCGCCGATCCGACGCTGGAGATGGCGGCATGACGATCTGGAGCGAAGGCGACGGGCGGTCGCTGCTGCGTCGCCGAACGGCGCTGGCGGCCCTGTGCGTGGCCGTACCGTTGCTCGGGCTCGGTTATCAGGTGGCGGCCCGATATACCGCAGTCGCCATGGCCGGTGTCCCTTTCGGCCCTGCCTGGCTGCTGGGCGCCCTGCTGCAGCCTTGGGGCGTAATACTGCTGCTCTGTGAGGGCCTGGGCCTGCTGGCCTGGATGACGGCCCTGTCCGAGATCAAGCTCAGCGTCGCCGTGCCGCTGTCGGCGCTCAGTTACGTTCTGGTCGTGTCCTTCGGCTGGATCGTGCTGCACGAACGGTTCGATCCCGTGCAATTGCTGGGCGCCGTGGCCATCCTCGGCGGCGTGTGGCTGGTGGGGCGGAGCCGGTCATGATTTCACTGGCTCTCAAGACCCTGCTCCACGACTGGCGCCGATACATGCCGGCGGTGGTGGCGGTCGCCTTTTCCGGGGTCTTGGTCCTGCTGCAGGGCGCCCTGATCCTGGGCATATTCTCCCTGTCGAGCCTCTACGTGACCCGGTCGGGCGCGGATCTGTGGATCGGATATCCCGGGGTGCAGAGCATCGATCTGGGCCGCCCCATCGGCAGTCAGGCTGAGCTGGACGCCTGGATGGAGCCTGATGTCCGTCAGGTCGAACCGTTCCAGTGGGGCGCCGGCGAGTGGCGTACGCACGATCAGGGCATGGTCAATGTCTATCTGGTCGGCGTGTCGCTGGCCCCCGACGCCATGGCCCTGTCGGAGGCCCTGACCCCGGCCCAGCGCGCGGCGCTTGCCGAACCCGGCTCGGTGCTGGTCGATGCCGGCGATCGGAACAAGCTCGACGCCGGACTGGGCCAGACGGTTGAGATCAACGGCCGGCGCGTCCGCATTGCGGGTTTCACCGAGGGGCTGCGCGGCCTCGGCGGCGTTAATGTCATCGGGTCCCAGGCCACAGTCCGAACGCTGGATCCCGCCGCCGGAAGCGATGGGCGGGTGGCTTATTTCCTCGCCCGTTTCGGTACGCCGGAGGCCGCCGTAGCCTCGGCGCGACGCCTGACCGAGCGGGGCAGGACGCGGGGCTTCGAGGCCGTGACGGCAAAGGCCTTCGCCGATCGCACCACCAGCTACTGGCTGGGCGAGTCCGGCGCGGGCGTGGCTTTCCTGTTCGGCAGCAGCATCGCCCTTCTGGTCGCGGTCATCATCACCAGCCAGACCCTGACCGCCGCCGTCGCCGGCTCCATCAAGGAATACGCCGCCCTGCGCGCCCTCGGCTTTCCCATGGGGTCCCTGCGCGCGCTCGTACTGGAACAGAGCGCCTGGGTCGGGGTGGCGGGGCTGGTCGTCGGCAGCCTGTTGACCCTCGCCCTCGCGGTCACCGCCCGCACCCAGGGCGTCCCGATCGTGCTGTCGCCCGCCATGACAGGGGCGGCGGCCCTTCTCATCCTCATCGTCGCCCTTGGGTCCGGAGCGTGGGCGCTTCGCCGCGTCGCCCGGGCCGATCCCGCGAGTCTGCTGCTATGATCCGAACTTGCCTCTCTCTCGCCGCCGTCGGCCTGACGGTGATCGCTCTGGCCGGATGTCAGGCATCCGCCAGACCGGTCGGGCCTGTCGCCGCCGCTCCCCAAGCTGTGGCGCGGGGCGTCGTCCAGTCCCGCGAAGGGCTGGTGCGGATCGCCGCTCCCGTCCAGGGCGTGCTGGCCTCGGTCAATCTGTACGAGGGCGATGTGGTGGTTCAGGGCGATGTCCTGGCCCGTATGGACGACCGGCTGGCCCGGCTCACTCTGGCTGCGGCCGACGCGGACGTGGCCCAGTTCGACGCCCAGACCGCCATCGCTGATGCCCGGGCCGGCGGGGCCCACCTGCAGGCGAACCGGCTCGGGCGACTGGCCTTTGCCGATGCAGGGCCGCGTGACGTGGCTGAAGGCGCCGCAGCCTCGGCGACGGTCGCCCAGCGTGAACTCACCGCCGCGCGTCTGGCGGCGCAGGCGGCGCGCGCGCACCGCCAACTGCAGGTCTTCGATGTCGACCTCAGAACGGTTCGGGCGCCTGTCTCCGGCCGGATCATCCGGCGCACGGCTGTGACCGGCGCCTCGGTAGAGGCGGGCACGGCCCTTTTCCTGATCGAGCCGGCAGGCGCCCGCATTGTCAGCGCCGATCTCGACGAGACCTATGCCGATCGTATCCGGCCGGGCGCGAAGGCCTTGATCTCGCTGGAGAGCGATCCGTCCAAAGTCTATCCGGCCCACGTCAGCCGCGTGGCCGAGGCCTTCGGCGCACCGATGCTCCAGGACGATCCCACCGCGCCCAGCGACACTCGCACCCTGCCGGTGCAACTGACCTTGGACGGCGCTCCGGCTCTGCGGCTCGGTCAGCGCGTTCTGGTCCGGTTCGTCCGATGAGGGCGCGCGTTCCTGTGCTCCTGGCGGTGCTGGCGTCCGGGCTGGCGGCCTGCGCCACCGACGGCGCGGCGCCGAGGCCGTCGGCGCTTTTGCTGCAGCCGGTCGGGCCGTCTCCCTGGGTCGAGGATTTCGGCGATCCAGAACTGCGTCAACTGCTCGACCGGGCCGATCTCGGCAGCCTCGACGTCAAAACGGCTCTGGCCCGCCTCGAGCGCGCGACGGCCGAAGGTGACAGGGCGCGAGCGTCACGCTCGCCCGTGGTTCAGATCGGCCTGGCCGGGGCGGTCGGCGGGGACAGTTTCAGCCGGGGCCGGACAGCCGCAACGCCGACCCTGGAGGCCAGCTACGACATCGATCTGTGGGGGCGGCGCCGCGCCGCCATCGCTGCCGCTTCGAACGAAGCCCTCGCCGCCGCCGCTGAAGTTGAGCAGGCCCGCCGCACGGTCGCGGCCGAGACGGTGAGGACCTGGGTGGCGCTGCGGGCTGATCAATCCGCCGTGGCCGCGGCCCACAGGCGTCTCGTGCGGGCCCAGCATCAGGCCGACCTGATCGCCGTCCGTATTCGCGAGGGCGTGGTCGACGCCCCCGCCGCCGCGGCCGCCGCGGAGGCGATCGCCGAGGCCCGGGCCAACGAGGCCGGCCTCGGGTTGGATATCGCGGGCGACGAGCGCAGGCTCGCCGGCCTGCTCGGCGTCGCCGATCCTGTCGCACCTGGTCCGGGAGATTTGCCACGGTTCGCGCCTGCGCCGGCCGACGTCTCGTCAGACGTGGTCGACGCCTTGCCGGAGGTCCGGGCGGCTTTCGCCCGGCTGCACGCCGCCGACGCCCGACGTGCGGAGGCGGTGGCCGCGACCCGGCCGCAGTTCCAGCTTGTCGCCGCCCTGGGGGCGCCCGATGCGGCGGTCTCGACCTTGCTGGACGTCAAGGCTTTGGCCTGGGCTCTCGCCGGCGCACTGACCCAGACGGTTCTCGACGGAGGCGCACGCAAGGCCGACGTTGCCCGGGCTTCGGCCGAGGCGGATCTCGCGGAACTGGCCTGGCGGGCGGCGGTGCTGCAGGGCTGGTCCGACATTCAGGGCGCTCTGGCCGAGGAAGCGAAAGCCGGCTCCCGGCTCGAGATCGCCGACCGCGCGGCTGACAGGGCTGCGGCGATGTTCGAGATCTCTGTTCGGCGTCACGACGCCGGTGTGATCGACGGCGTCGCCCTGACCGAGGCCGAAGCCGCACAAGACGACGCACGCCTGGCCGTCATCAACGCCCGCAAGACGCTTCTTGACGCCGTCGTCACCCGCCATCTGGCCGAGCCAAACGATGGGTGAGGTGTTGCTCGATGCGCGTGGCGTCACCAAGAGCTATGGGCAGGGCGCTGGCCGCGTCATCGCCCTGCATCCGACGGATATCGTCCTGAAGACGGGCGAGTTCGTGATCGTCGCAGGTCCCTCCGGTTCGGGAAAGTCCACGCTGCTGGCCATGATCTCGGGCCTCCTCACCCCGGAGGCGGGTGAGGTCCATATTCTGGGACACAATCTGTCGAACCAGACGCGCGCCCAGGCGGACGCCCTGCGTCTGGCGGACATCGGGTTCATCTTTCAGGGGTTCCATCTGCTGCCTGCGCTTACGGCGGTGGAGCAGGTATCCATCGTGCTGAAGCGGCAGGGGCTGAAATCGCGTTTGGCGCATGCCCGCGCAGGTCTCGCGCTGGAACGCGTCGGCCTGTCCCATCGTCTGAACAGCCGTCCGGACCAGCTGTCGGGTGGCGAGCGGCAGAGGGTCGCGATCGCCCGGGCCCTGGCCAAGGCGCCACGCATTATTTTCGCCGACGAACCGACCTCGGCGCTGGACTCGACCAACGGTCGGCAGGTTGCGACCCTGCTGCGGGAGACGGCGGTAGAGACCGGGGCGGGCGTCCTGTGCGTCAGTCACGATCCCCGTCTGGAAGGCTTCGCCGATCGGGTGATCCGTATGGAAGACGGTCGGGTCGTGGGCGAGCATCGCGCAGAAGTCGTCGCCGGGAGCGGGTGGTGAAGGACCCCGCTTACCGATCCGCACCGGTTCGCCGCGGCCTTGCCCTGATCATCGGTCCGATCCTGGCGCTGGGCTCCGCCGCCTGTGGTGATCCTCCAGGTGTGGCGGCCGGTGGGCGTCCTCGCCCGCAGGCAGCTGGCGCTCTCGGGGCGCAGGAACAGGCTGAGCGCCGCAAGGTGCTTTCGTCGGCGACGGATGCGTTTCGCCTGGTCGCCGACGGCGCGCTCGGGCGGGACTTCCCGGCGCTGGATGTGGAAATCGTGCGCCTTCACGTCGTCACCGCCGCCGCCTTGTCTGCCCTCACACCCGAGCAGGGGGCGGATCTTGTGCACTGCGTGAACCTCATCGAGGTGGCGAGGGATCGTCAGGCTCGTCCCGACATGGCTCTTGCCGGCGCGGCTGGATACCGGCTGCTGGTCGTTGCAGCTCCCCCGGCGGCGATCCCGGCCGAGGTCGGCTTGCTTGACTACTCGGGCCTTCGCTTCGCTGCCGATGTCGCCGCAGACCCGCCCCGATGGACCGACGCTCTTCTGGCTGCGGATGAAGCCGGCGAATTCTGGGACCAGGTCGCCCCACGCGTACGCGACGTTGGATTGCGGGGGCGGTTCGGCGCGGCGGTTATCGACCTCAAGAGGGCGGCTCGCGCACGCAACTTTCGCAAGGCGGAGGCGGTGATGCGCAGCCGAAGCGGTTTGCTGGACGAACTCGCGGCCGACCTGTCGCCGGAGGGCGGCGGCGCGGACCTTTCAGCCCGCCCGCTGCCGGATGACGGCCTTTGACGAGCCATCGCCCTGATCAACGCATTCCGACCAGCGCGTCGCGAGACGGTGTCTGAGCGGCGAGGGCGTCCCGGATCGCGAAAGAGCGTTTGAGCACGGCCTCGGCGTCGTCGCCCGGCTTGTAGGGGTACATCAGCCCGATCGCGCCGATGGGATGGCGGCCTGCGTCGCGCATCTGGACCAGAACGCCGATCCTCACGCCATCCTTCTGAACTTCCACGAGCGGCGCGCCGGTCGTCATGACGCCGAGATCGTCTTCGCCCGAGGGTTCGCCATTGGCGTGCCGGAGGTGGGCCGCCACCACGATGTTCGCCGCCGAGGGTGTCGGGCTGACGTGCAGGATGACATCCAGCATATCGGGGTTGCGGGCGACGATGTCATCCGCCACCGCCTGGGCGTGCGGATAGGGAGCGGCGTCTTGCGCCGACGCGACGGCCGGCGTGAGGATCAGGGCGAAAGCAGCCAGAAATAGGGACTTCATGGGGAGGGCCTTTGACTGGGGGAAGAGGTAGCAAGCGCGACGTCGCAAGGCCGCGGGCCCTGCGACGTCGCTTGGGTTGTCACGCTCAGTCCGGATTTGCGCCTTCCTCGGCGTTTTCCAGCACAGCGCCGTCGGCGGCGTCGACGCCGACCTCGAAGGTCTTGCCGTTGACCAGGATGTCGAAGGAATACCGCAGGCCGCTGCCACCGGCCTCCTTCTCCAGTTCGTGGTCCTTGACCTCGCCCGGGCGAGCGTGAAGGGCGATCGCCTGGGCGTCGGCCAGCGAGATTTTGGCTTCTGCGGCCAGTTCGGGGCCGTCGTCGTCTTCTTCGGTTCCGGGCGCTTCGGCCGCTTCGTGGTGGGCGGGAGCGTGGGCCGACTGCGCGAAGGCGTAGCCGCCGACAGCGAGGGAGGCGACGGCAGTCGCCAACAGGATGCGTTTCATTCTTGAGTCCTCTCTATTGGAGGTGGACCCTCCGCTTGTGACCCTAGAGAGCGCTCCATTCGCGCAAGGTGACTCCGACATTCGCATTTTCAGCCCGCAACCTTCGGCCAACCTTCAGTCCGGACTTTCCGGCGCGCGGAGTGTCAGGCTGATCAGGGCCGGCATCGCCAGCAGCACCAGCGGAAACTGCAGGAACAGACCGCCGATGATCGCGATGGCCAGGGGCTGCTGGATCGCCGAGCCCTGACCGATTGCGAAGGCCAGCGGCGCCAGGGTCAGCATGGCGGCCAGTGTTGTCATGGTGATCGGCCGCAGACGGTCACGGCTGGCCTGACGCAGCGCCTCGCGCGGAGGCAGATGGTGCGACAGCTCCTGGTATTCCGAGACGAAGAAGATCGACATCTCTGCTCCGATGCCGATGATCATGGTCATGCCCATCAGGGCGGTGATGTTCAGGTCTACATGGGCTAGCCACAGGGCGGTGAAGACGCCCGCGGTGGACATTAGCGAACAGCCGATGATGATGACGGGCAGCCACAGCCGGCGGTACAGCACCAGCAGCAGGATGAACTCCGCGATCAGGGCCGCGACGAACACCTTTGACAGGTCGGTGAAGGCGATCTGCTGTTGTTGATACAGGCCACCCAACTCGTAGCGGACACCGGGGCTCAGCACGCCCGGTTTGGCAAGGGCGGTCTTCACGTCGGCGATCGCGGCGCCCATTCCGCGGCCCTCGATCCGGCCGGTTATGGCGACCATCGGCTCAAGATTGTCGCGCGACAGCTGGGGCTGGCCCGTCACCGGCACGATCTGCGCGACGCGTGACAGGGGGAACAGGTGGCCGTCGGGCGCGCGGATCGGCAGGGCCGCGAGATCGGGCTGTTGCAGGGTCATGGCGTTGGGCAGGCGGACACGGACATCGACCACCTTGGACGGCAGGACGACGCGGGTGGCGACAACCCCGGTCAGGGCGCCGTCGACGGCCTGGGCCACCTGATCCGGCGTGACGCCTTCCAGCCCGGCGCGGACGGGATCGATCCGCAGGTCCAGAGCGTCTCCGGCCAGTTTGATCCCGTCCTTGACCTCGACCACGCCCGTGATGGCGGAAATGGCGGCGGCGACGCGCCTGGCCTCCGGGATCAGGGCGGTGTTGTCGGCGCCGTACAGCTTGACCTCGATCGGCTGGGGCACGGCTGTCAGGTCCCCGATCAGATCTTCCATCAACTGGGCCAGTTCGATCTGGACACCGGGGACCTCCGCGGTGGCCTGGGCCAGGATGCTGGCCATGACTTCGGGCGTGGGGCGTTTGTGGTTGTCCTTCAGCCGCACGAAATAGTCGCCGTGGTAGCTCTGCCCCAGGTTGCCGCCCAGACCTGTGCCCAGTCGTCGGGAATAGGTCGCGACTTCGGGGGTCCGGGTCAGGATGGCGTCGATCTGGGCGACCTCGCGGTTGGTTTCGTTCAGCGAGGAGCCAGGGCGGGTGGTGTAGTCGATGATGAAGCCGCCCTCGTCGACCTTGGGCATGAAGCCGGTCGGCACGGAACGGCTGGCCAGTCCGCCGATCAGCAACACCGGGATCAGCACCACAAGCAGCAGCCAGGGACGGGCCATGGTTGCGTCCAGCAACCGCGCGTGGGTGCGGGCCAGCCAGCTGTCCTTCTTCGAGGCGCCCGGGTCGCGCCAGCGTTTGAAGTCGACCATTCGCCGCGCCAGGATCGGAACCACGAAGGCGGTCATCAGCCAGGAGATGACGAGGGCGGCGGCCATGGTGATTGACAGGGCCTTGGAGAAGGCGCCCGTCACCCCGCTCATGAAGCTCAGCGGAATGAAGACGATCAGGGTCGCCAGGCTGGAGCCAGTCAGGGGGGACATGAACTCGCGCGCGGCCGGCAGGACGGCCTCGGCGCCGGCGACATTGCCGTCCTCGTCGACGGCCCCGGCGCGGCGGGCGATGTGTTCGATCATGACGATGACGTCGTCGATCAACAGGCCGACGGCAGCCGCGATCCCGCCCAGCGTCATGATGTTGAAGCTCAGGCCCAGAAGGCTCAGCACCAGCAGGGTCGCGGCCAGGGTGGCGGGCACCACGAGGACGGCGATCAGCGTCACGCGCCAGCTCCGCAGGAACCACAGCAGGACGGCGCCGGCCAGAACCAGGCCGATCAGCACCGCGTCGCGCACGCTGGCGGCGGACTGGGTGACCAGCTGGCTCTGGTCATACCAGCTGACCAGACGCACGCCCGGAGGCAGGGGGGACGCCTTCAGCCGGGTCTCGACCGCCTTGACGATCTGGACCGCATTGCCGCTGGGCTGTTCGTAGACACTGAACAGGACGGCGGGTTTGCCGTCCTCGAACACACGCGTCCACTGGGGGGCGACCCCGCTCTGGACCGTGGCCACGTCGCGCACCCGGACCACGCCGGAGGCGTCAGCGCGCACCGTCATGTCGGCGATTTCGGAGGCCTGTGTCGCGCTGCTGTTGGTCACGACCAGGAACAGCTTGCCGCGGTCCTGAACCCGGCCGGAGGCCTGCAGCACATTGCCGGTCTTCAGGGCCTGGGCCAGGTCGTCCATCGACAGATTGTGAGCCGCCAGTCGCTGGGGATCGCTCAGCACCTGGATTTCGGCGGTGTCGCCGCCCTGCACCGACACCCGGGCCAGACCCGGGATCGAGGAGAGCATCGGCTTGATCTGATACTGCGCCAGATCCTGCAGGGCGACCGGCGACAGGGTGTCGGACTCCAGCGCGTAGGACAGGATCGGATAGACCGTCGGATCCATCCGCTTGACGTCATAGGTCGTTCCGGGCGGAAGGCCGGGCAAGGCCCGCGCCACCGCCGTCTCGACCAGCAGGGCGCCGGCGGTCATGTCGCGACCCCAACCGAAGTCGACCGAAATCTGGGCCGAGCCCCGGCTGGTGTCGGAGCGCACGTCCTGAACGCCGGGGATGGTGCGGATCGCCTCCTCGACCGGGCGGGTGACCAGAAGCGCGGTCTGGTCGGCGGGGCGACTGCCGGAGTCGAGATCGACCACGACGCGCGGGAAGGCGGCCTGGGGGAACAGGCCGACGGGCATTGATGTCGCCGCGATGGCGCCTGCGACGGCGATCGCGAAGGCGACCAGCAGGATGGCCCGGGACTGGCTGGAGATGAAACGCGGGAGAGTCATGGCCTGGCCTGTCTGGTGGGAGCTTGAATTCTGGCGCTCATGCCGTCGGTCAGCTGGAAGGCGCCGTCGACGATCACCGGACGGGAAGGGTTCAGGGCGCCTTCGACGAGGTCGTCGGTCGATGACGGCGCGCGGACCTGGACGGGAATCCGGACGGCCTTGCCGCCCGCGAGCTGGAACAGATAGTCGCCCTTCTCGTCGTTCAGGACGGCGGCATGGGGCACGATCCAGCCCTGGGCCTGGCCGATCGGAACCGACGCCTTCACGGCTTCGCCGACGATCGGGGCGACACCCGGCGCCGACACATCGACATCGATCATCCGCGAAGCCGGGTTCAGGGCATTGTCGACCCGCAGCACCCGTCCGGACTGGCTTGCGCCGCTGGACAGGGACTGGACGGCGACGGCGTCGCCCACGTGAACCTGACGCGCGGCGTCAGGCTCGACCCCGACCGTGGCCACCAGACCCGCGCCGGGCGCCAGGGTCAGAAGCACCGTGCCCGGCTGCGGCCGGTCGCCGGTCGCCGCCGTGACGCTGATCACCACCCCGTCGAACGGGGCGACGATCGCACCGCTCCCGCCCGCCCCCTGTTGGCGCAAGGCGGACAGGCCGGCCTGGGCGGTCTGCAGGGCGGCGTCGGCGCGGGCGACATCGTCGCGGGTCGCCAGCTGATGGGCGAAATTGTCGGCGGTGTGGGCCTGCTGCGCCTTGGCCAGATCGACGGCGGCCTGGGCCTGGGCGGCGGCGGCGCGGGCTTCGGGCGCGGCGGCGTAGGTCAGCAGGGTCTGGCCTGCGCGCACTGCGGCGCCGGGCGCGACGTTCAGGCTGGTCACCACCGCGGCCTGTTGCAGGCTGATGGCCCGCACGGCGGTCGCCGGCGCCCCGACCGTGCCGAACGCCTCGACGGTCAGGGGCAGGACGCCTTGCCGCGCGGGTCGAACGGTCACCAGCACGCTGGGATCGGCGGGGGCGGCGGGTTTGGCCCCGCAGGCTGCGGCCGTCAGGGCCATGCCGACCAGCAGCACCAGTCGCGAGTGGAAACGGATCCGCTTCATTTCGGGGAGTCCTTGGGCAGGTTCTCGACAGGGGGGAGGCCCGCGCCGGTCAGGGTGGCGATGGCCACACGTTGTTCGAGCAGGGACTGTTGGAGGGTCTGGATCTCCTCGGCCCTGGCCAGGCGGAGCGAGGCGAGATCGGCATGGGTTCGGGCGTCGAGATCGCGAGACTGGAAAGCGGCGTCAGCGCGCGCCGCGAGCGCGTCGGCGGCGGACATTTCAGCGTGCAGCCGCGCCAGCCGCTCGGTCTGGGTCGCTGTCTCGCGCCGGAGCGCCGCCAGTTGGCCGACGGCGGAGGCCAGCCGTGCCACGTATTCGGCGCGCAGTTGTTCGCGTGTGGCCTGTTCCACCGAGACCCCGCCCTGGTTCCGGTCGAAGATCGGCAGGCCGATGCTGGCCTGGGGGCCGCCGTTGATGACCTTGGCGTTGTCGCTGCCGATGGTTCCGCCCAGGGTCAGGGCCGGGAACTGACCCAGAATGGCGGCGCGCACCCGGGCGTCTTCGGCGGCGTAGCCGAGGCGCAGGGCCACCAGATCCGGCCTCCGCATCGCCATGGCGTCGGGATCGGACAGGGCCTCGGGATCGATCACGGGCAGGTCCGCTGTGTCGGCCAGTGTCAGCATGACGTCCGGCGCCAGTCCCAGCAGGGCGTTGAGCTGGTGACGGCGCGACAACTGCAAGGCGTCCAGATCGTCGAGCCGGGTCTGCACGGACTGCAGGGCGCCGAGACCCGGGGCGATCATGGTCAGGGTGGCGTCGCCGCGCGCCAGGGCCGCCTGGTCGCGCTGCACCCGATCGGCCAGCAGGGTCCGCGTCTGCAGCAGTAACGCCCGCAGGCGCGCGCCCTCGATCAGGTCGACGGCCACGAGCCGGACCTGCCCGACCGTCTGCCACTCCTGCCAAAGAATCTGGGCGTCAACCTGTTCGGCGGCGTGGGTGGCGGCGTCGCGGCGGGCCGACAGGGTGATCAGGGCCTTGATGTCGACGCTCAGAGCGGCGTTCCAGGCGGTCACCGTGCCCGCGCCCGACAGCAGGGGCAGCAGCGCGCCGGACAGGGTGGGGTTGGGCGCGGCGCTGTCGCGCTGGCGTTGACCCTGGGCGACGGCGTGCTGCAGGCGCAGGGCGCGCAGGTCCAGATTGTCCGTCAGGGCGATCGCGACCAGATCGGAAACGCTCAACGGCCGGCCGGGCGCCATGGAAGCGGGGGCGACGGGAGACAGGACCGTGCCTTGTGGCAGGGGGGCGGGCTGATAGCCGGCGCAGGAGGCCAGCAGGGCGCCGATCAGCACGATCGGCGTTCCGATCCGGCCTGTACGTCTGGTGAGGGCGGCGGAAGCGGCCAAGACATGATCCTCATGCGTCGCCACACCCATCGGCGACGACACGGAGACCATGCGTCCTCGCGCATGAGGCGCCCTTCACCGCTCCATGAAAACGCCTTCAGATTCGAGGTGAGGCTTTGAGGTCAGGGCTGCAGCCGATAGCCCACGCCCGGAACCGTCCCGATCATGGGCGTGTCGAACCCGTCGTCCAGCTTCTTGCGCAGGCGGTAAACATGGGCGTCGATGACCGCGCTCTGCGGGTCGAACTCGAGGTCCCACAGCGCTTCCATCAGTTCGGTCCGCGTCACCACCGCCCCGACGCGCTCCATCAGCACATGCAGGATGGACAGTTCGCGGTGTGTGAGCCTCAGCGGCCGGCCGGCCCGGGTGGCGCTGCGGGTCGGGAGATTCAGCTCCAGATCGCCGACCTTCAGCACCGTTCCGCCGTGATCGCCGTAGCGCGTGAGGGCGTCCAGCCGCGCCAGAAGTTCGGCCAGGGCGTAGGGCGCCGCCAGATAGTCGTCGCAGCCCGCCGCCAGTCCCTCGACCCGCTCGCCTGCCGAGGTTCCGGGACCCAGCATCAGGATCGGCGCGTCACAGCCTTCCGCGCGCAACCGGCGTGCGGTCGCCAATCCGTCAAGGGCTGGCAAGGCCCGGGCCAGGATGACCGCGTCGAAGGGATACTCTGTCCCCAGGTTCAGCGCCGTCTCTCCGTCCTTCGCCAGATCGATCACATGGCCGCTCTCGGCCAGGGCCCGCTGCAGATAGGCGCCCGCGCGGCGATCGGCCTCGGCGATCAGCAGGCGCATCGAAACTCGAATCTGAACATATCTTCAGTGTCCGGCGATGAGGGTCTCATCGTTGGGGACGCACTGTGCCACTCTCGCGCCGGCGCGCAAACGAAGGGCGGATCTCTTCATGGCCAGAATCCTCGTTGTCGAGGACGATCTTGAAACCGCGGCCGAGCTTTCGGCGGCGTTGAACGATCATGGGCTGGAGGTCGACTGCGTCCACACCGGCGCCGACGGCCTCGTCCGGGCGGTGCAGCAGTCTTACGACGCCATCGTGCTGGACCGTATGCTGCCTGGCGGTATGGATGGCCTGTCGATGCTGGCGGCCTTGCGCGGCGCGAATATCGAGACGCCGGTCCTGATCCTCAGCGCCCTGTCCAGCGTCGACGAGCGCGTGCGCGGTCTGCGGGGCGGCGGCGACGACTATCTGACCAAGCCTTTCGAATATCTGGAGCTGACGGCCCGGGTCGACGGTCTGCTGCGGCGTCGTCGCGCCCCGGCGGCGGTTGAAAGCCGGATCGAGTTGCGCAAACTCTCCCTCGACCTTCTGGCCCGCGTCGCCCGCTGGGGCGATCAGGTCGTGGATCTGACGCCACGAGAATACCGGCTGCTCGAATATCTCGTCCGCCATCCCGGCGAGGTTCTCACCCGGACCATGCTGCTGGAGGGGGTTTGGGGCTATCGCTACGACGAGCGCAGCAACTTGATCGATGTCCATATGAACAAGCTGCGGCGCAAGCTGGAAGCCGCCGGCGCCGATCCCGCCTTCATCCAGACCGTCCGGGGGGCAGGCTATGTCGTCGATGCGCCTGCGTGACCTGCCGCGCACCACCGGCTTCCGGGTGGCGGTCCTGTTCATGGCCTTGTTCACCGTCCTGTCGGTGGCCCTGTTCGGCTTCGTCTACAGCCAGACCTCGACCTATCTGTCGTCGCGCGTCGATGACTTCCTTCATCGCGAACAGATCCCCCTGCTAGCCATGTCCCCGCCCGAGCGCGTGCGGCGGCTGAATGAACACGCAGCAGCTGATCCGGGCGGAACCCGGCCGTTCGGCCTCTTCACCGTCACCGGCGAACACGTCGCGGGCAATCTTCGCGACATCCCGCTGCATCCCCTGCCGACGAACCGCACCTTCGCCTTCGATGGACCCGGCGCGGTGGGCGAGGCCTCATTCCGTGGACTGGCGGCCCGGCTGCCCGACGGCGGCGTGCTGATCGTCGCCGATCAGCTGGTCGATCACCAGACGTTCAAGGCAGGCCTGCTCAGGCGGATGGTGTGGGG
>Ga0209630_10003627_pt1 | contig 14013 bp, 12 predicted proteins | sample COG_01_FD_184745 | JGI IMG/M metagenome (GOLD analysis project Ga0209630, IMG submission 184745) | Pelagic Microbial community sample from North Sea - COGITO 998_met_01 (SPAdes) (version 2) | ecosystem: Environmental > Aquatic > Marine > Neritic zone/Coastal water | place: Helgoland, sampling... | reverse complement strand
ACTGAATGATCATGGGATGACATTGCCCAGCCCATACTTCCATGCATACAAATTACTAAAGGATATGTATCTTTCTTGGTTTCAGGGAAAACCAAAGTACCAAAGACCTCTTGGTTCTTTTCATTATCTCCATTAAAAATATCATAAAACTCAAATGGGCTTGAGGATTTATAAAATATATTACCTTGATCACCAGATTTTAATTTCATTTTTTACTTATCTTTCCATTCAGGATCGCGCTTATTAATAAAGGCTTCTATACCCTCTTTTGCATCATCTTTTAATATATTGTCTAACATCACCTGTGAAGTGTACTTATAGGCTTCAGATAGATCTAATGAAGATTGAGCATAGAAAGCTTGCTTTCCAATTTTAAGAGTCATAGATGATTTGCTAGAAACTTTTTTTGCTAATTTTAAGGTTTCTTGAACTAAGTTTTCACTGGAAACGTTATTATTAATTAAACCAATCTCTGTAGCTTTCTTTGCGTCTATCATATCTCCTGTTAGTAGCATTTCCATCGCATGTTTGTTTGTTACATTTCTTGATAATGCAACCATTGGAGTTGAACAAAATAAGCCTATATTCACTCCAGGAGTAGCAAACATAGACTCATCAGAAGCAATAGCAAGATCACAACTAGCAACTAATTGACATCCAGCAGCAGTAGCAATACCGTTTACCTCAGCAATAACAGGTTTTGGGTTATTAACTATTAATTGCATTAATTCTGAGCAGGTATTAAATAGCTTTCTAAAATATGCATGCCCTGAGTCTTCATTATTTCGTGCTTGGGTAATTTCTTTCAGATCATGCCCAGCACAAAAAATAGAACCTTTGGCGGATAAAATAATAACTCTAACCGAATCATCAATTGCTGCTTCTGATAACTCTTTTGTTAAAGAGTCCATCATTAGTTCAGATAAAGTATTTTGATGAATAGAATTATTAAGAGTGAGACGAAGAATGCCCTCAATAACTTTATCTTTTAGCAATATATTTTCAGCTTCCATATATATTATTTAAATCTAATTAGTCTTTCTAGTCCAATTTAATTTCTTAAATTCTATCTTGGGACACCTATTCATAATAACTTTTAAGCCTGCGATTTCAGCTAAATTAGCTGCTTCATAATTAATAATTTCAAGCTGCATCCATACAACTTTAGCATTAATTTGAATTGCTTCCTGGGTAACTCCCATGACTGCGTCTGATGAACGAAACACATCGACCATGTCGACAGAATGCTTAATGGAATTTAAATCAGGATAAAAGCTTAGTCCTAGAATAGAATTATCTATTTCGTTAGGATTAACTGGAAATACTTTATAGCCATGTGCTAGCAACGATTCAATTACCTTATAACTATCGCGATCTGGCTTTGAGCTTGCACCCACAACAGCTACAGTTTTAGTTTCAGAAAGTATTTCTTTTATGTATTCATCTGAATAGTTAATTGTGTCAGTATCCATAGATCTATGGTGACAGATTGATTTTTAAATAGCAGTTTTTATTATTCATGACAAGAGCAATCTATGCTCTTACATGTTTGATAGTTGCTATAGTGTGCATAAATAACGAGTAGTGAACCTGAAAAGGTTAACGCCTTTTCACCAAATTCTTCAAAGAGAATTCCATTAAAAAGAACCGCAGAAACTAACATGAGCAAACCTGCAAAACCTATAAAAAGAAAATTTAAAGTTTTGTGGTTTCTATAGCCAGCAATTAAGGCATATGAACTAATAGGAATAGCTAAAAATAAAATAAAATTGTGGACAAATTCATTATCTATTGAAAAGGCAAAAAAACCTGAAGTTAAGATAAAGAATGATGGAGCAAGTAAGCAATGAAGCACACATATAAATGATAATGTAGCTGCATACTTATCTGTTCTTAATTGTGATTTAACTGACATTTGATTAATTGTGCCATATTTTCCTTCATAAGTTTAAAAAAATAGGGAAGCTATTACTTATAGCTTCCCTGCGATTATATTTTATTTAAATTAAAATCTAAAAAGTTAGATTAAATTTAACACCAACATTTCTTCCAGGTAATGGAACCGGACCTTTAACAAAAGAAGAATGATTTCTAGCTACATCATCAAGCAAATTATTTGCAAATAAAGTAACTTTCATGCTGCTTTTATCATTAACACTAAATGTTTTTGTTACTCGAGTATCGAGCATACGATAAGAATCTGTAGCAGTCTCACCTTCACCAAAATCATTCTGTCTTTCAACACTTTTTAGATTAATTTTGAAGACAGTATCATTTTGTTCATAAGATAAAGAGTAAACATTCCTTGCTGGATTAATTCTTGGCACATTATGTCCATCAGCAAACTCAGCATTAACTTGATCTCTTCCAAATGAGTAAGTTAAATCTCCAGATGCAAGACTAACAGTTCTTCCGAATTCTAATTCATAACCAACAAATTCAGCATTTTCTTGAACATAGAAAGAGTGGATTAAATTTCCATGGCCATGATCGTCATGATCGTCTCCATGATCTTCATCTCCATGATCATCATGATCCTCATCTTCATCCATTAATGTAATGTAGTTATCTACTTCGTTTATATAAAAACTTGCATAAGCAAAGAAGTCTCCGTTTTCATAATCAAAAGTAACATCAAAGTTATTCGATGTTTCGCTTTTTAAATTAGGATCACCAACTTCAAGCCTTCCGGTAGCTAAATGAGGTCCATTCATAAAGAGCTCAATAACTGAAGGTAGTCTCTCAACACTAGCAAAACCAAGATTTACGTCTAAGTTATCACTTAAACTTCTTCCTAAAGCTACAGCAAAACTATTAGTTGTATCATCAATATTGTAATAGTCGACATCTCCATGATCTTCATCGGTTACGCTTCCAGATCTTTCAATTTGATCCATTCTAAAACCAAGATCGACGTTATACATTCCTATATCTTTACTCATGAAATATCCAAGTGTGAATTCTTCACTAGTAGCAGGATTCATGAAAGCTTCTTCACCAACAATTGATGAATCTTCATCAAGAACATTAAACACAATTTTTTGAGTCGTATTGTCATTAGATAGATCAAAAATTGCACCATATTCAGTAGATGAACTCATGAAATTTGTAGGTTCATGCTCTTCATACTCTTCTTCATCATGGTCTTCTTCACCTGCATGGTCTTCGTGCTCTTCTTCAGCATGAGCCTCAGTTAAGATGTAATCTGAATCACGAAAAGTGAAATCAACTTTATTCACTAAATCGCCACTCATGTTTAATGAGCCTTTTATAGTAAAGCTTTCAGAGTCTGTAGTTGAAAAGATTCTTTCTTCTTCATGCTCTTCACCCTCTTCTTCCTCATGTTCTTCTCCATGAAATGGGATACCGTAAACACTTTCAAGATTATCAACTGAGAATCCTAGGTAACCCCAATCTCCAGCTTTAGAAACACCAAATTTTGTTGCCTCAGTCTGATAATCAGAGTTGTTAACAAATCCTAAATTTTCTTCTTCATGCTCTTCTTCACCCTCATGCTCTTCTTCTTCATGAAGAATAGCTCCATCTGGAACATCATAATTACCCAATTCTATTTTTGAATAACCAAAATTTACATTAAAGCCACCTAGATTATCTTTAAAATTAAAGTTTTGAGCATTGCCGTCGTTAACAGATTGTTTTTCATAGCCTGCTGAAAACTCTGATCCAGCAAAATCCATTTCTGCAATACAATCATCAACTACATTGATAATTCCACCGATTGAACCATTTGCATAAAGTAAAGAAGATGGACCTTTAACAATCTCAACTTGAGAAATGTTATTTAAATCAAGATCATTTAAATGATCTACTCCAAGGCCAGATACATCTCGATTTACCATGCCATTCTTGAGGATTTTAACCCTTGGACCCGAAATACCTCTAATAATAGGTTGTCCAACTGCAGAACCATAATCTGCTATGGAAACCCCTAAATAAGAATCAACTGCTTCACCTAAGCTAGTAGTTGCTCCATCATTGATATCATCGCCTTCTACAACATATAGAGGATTATTGATTTCACTTGATTCAAGTAAAGAGGATGTGACTACAACCTCTTCCATGCTCTCGGCATGTAAAAAATTTGTAAATGCGCTAAAAGTTATTAGCGCTGTAAATAAATGTTTCATAAAAAAACTCCAAAAAAATTAAAAAAAAATTCAGTATTTAATTTTTTGGGGGAGCTCTTGAATGAGAATATTTCGGAAGGTATGAGATAAATAATTGGTTTATCTCAATTTTGATTACTTTTAAATGCGAAACTCTTGCTAACTTAGACTTAGATTGATCGGCATCAAATACTTCATTTTCACAAAATTGACACTCAGCTTCTGCAATTTCATGGTGATGGTCGGAAAAACCATGATTAAAAGGGTCTAAAGCAACTGATATTACAAATAGTAATCCAGCTAAAAACATAAGATATTTATTGCTCAGAAATTTCACAGAGGGAATTGTGAGCCTTATAAAAGGTTTTTTCAAGTAATTCTATTTTTTATTTTTTATTACATAAGCTAAAAAAAGCGATTTTATGCGATTTTTCCTGCGCTATAGCCTGAGGCCCATGCCCATTGAAAGTTATAACCTCCTAGATGACCTGTTACATCTAAAACTTCACCTATAAAAAATAAGCCAGAGTGGTCTTTAGCTTCCATAGTTCTTGAATTGATCATGTCAGTATCTACTCCACCTAATGTAACCTCAGCTGTTCTATATCCCTCTGTAGCTGCTGGCTTTAAATGCCATGCATTTAACAAATTGCCAATATTTTGTATCTTTTCTATACTAATTTCAGCAAGCATATGGTTTTTATAGACAGCCCACCACATGTCTTCTAATTCGAGCACAAGAGCCTTTGGTAAAAGTTCATTTAAATGCTTCTTAATAGTAGTTTTAGGTTCTTTTACTTTTCTTATCAACAGCTCCTCTTTGGCATTAATTCCCGGAAGAAGGTTAATTATAATTTCATCTCCAGGATTCCAATAATTTGATATTTGCAGAATTGCAGGCCCACTTAATCCTCTGTGAGTAAAAAGCATTGATTCTTCAAAATGCATTCCATTACTCATAATATCCACAGGTGCAGACAAGCCAGTTAATCTTTCGCACAAATCTTTAATCTCATCAGAGAACATAAATGGAACTAGACTAGCTCGGCGCGGCACCAAGGGTAATTCAAATTCTCTAGCTAAATCATAACCAAAACCACTACCACCCAAAGTTGGTATTGAAAGGGCTCCTGTTGCAACTATTAGGGATTTACATTCAAGCTGAGTTTTTTCTGAGGAAACTTTACTATTAAAAATAGAAGTCACACTGTAGTGCGATTCGTTACCCTCCTTATGTTTTTTAACCACTTTTTCTGTTTCTACATCCATGTATATTTGAACACCCAATTCAATACATTCTTCTATCAACATGTTAAGAATATCTTTTGATGAATTAATACAAAATAGTTGATTATGTTTTTTTTCTTCATAATCTATTCCATGTTTTTGAACCATGCTTATAAAATCATCAGGGGTGTATCTTTTTAAAGCTGATTTACAAAAATGAGGATTTTTTGAAAGAAAATTCTCTGCCTCAACATAAAGATTTGTAAAATTTGAACGGCCGCCACCAGACATTAATATCTTCTTTCCAGCTTTATTTGATTTTTCTAATACTAAAACAGTTTTATTTCTTTGAGCTGCCGTCAATGCAGCCATCAATCCAGCTGCACCTGCACCAAGAACAATAATATCGAATTCTTTCAACATGATAATTATCTATTTGATACAAAAATGTAAATTTAAAATATTTAATTTAAGCTTACTAACTAATTTAACTCTTGCTTAGATTTTTTCATTAAATTGATACTAATAATAAGCATGATGGCAAAAAGTACCTCAGAAATTATTGCAGTTACCAGAAATTCAGTGCCATGTATAACGCCTGCAAATAATCTAAATATAGCTGCTGAGCCTAATAAGACTAAAGGACCGTATAACCATTCATGTTCATTTTTATAAGCTCCAATACAAGACAAAATACCAGCAGTAAAAAAGAAAGAAGTGAAATCACCAATTAATGTATTTTTACCCAATAAGGTCTCACCACCAACATCTTTTAAACTCTCTTTTATCTCTAGGCCTGCTGCAGCTGCAACTGGATCAATAATCCAACCTATAGCTGAAATAAGCATTACTGCACCAACTAAACCAGATAATATTCTTGCTATCATAACTTTCTCCCTAAAAAATATATGTCAATTTGTTAATAATACCTTATTAATAGGTCCGGTAACGCAAGATAAGATTTAAGTTAACGATATTTTTGGTGTTGTCTTTTAATAAGGCTACACTAGTGAAATAGGTCTAAATGAGGATTTTTTTGCTATCTTTTAAATCAGATACTTTTCGAAGTTATAGCCAGCTTGCACTTATTGTTGTGGCTGCTGGAGCCATCTACCCACTTCTTTATCTGAGGCAGAACTTTGAAATTTCTATTTTAGAATCTTTTAATATTACTCAGACACAGCTGCGTTATTGCAGCTCAATGCTTGGACTTATTTTTATGATTAGCTATATCCCTAGTGGCTGGCTAGCTGATCACTTTTCATCAAGAAAATTACTTGCCTATTCTTTGTTAGCGACTGCTTTAATAGGTATTTGGTTTTCGACAATGCCCTCGTATTCTTCATTGTTAGTTATCTATGGGGCCTGGGGTATTGCTACTGGGCTTACATTTTGGTCTGCACATATTAAGTTAGTAGCAATGCTTGCAAGAAAAGATCAACAAGGAAAATTTTTTGGAATTCTAGATGGAGGTCGCGGTTTAGTTGAAGCCATTTTAGCTACTATTGCTATAACTCTTTTTGCCTATGTAATCAGCCAGAGGTCTGGATCAACAAGCATTGCATTGCAGCAGGTTATTTATTTGTATATAGGAGTTTTGCTTGTGGTATCTCCACTAGTGTATTGGCTTCTTGATGACTTTGATGGGGATGATAAGAAAATTACAAATACTAATTTTCTAGTAGATTTAAGAACTATTCTGAAGCATCGTGAAATCTGGCTATGTGCAATATGTATTGTCTGCGGCTATCAATTATTTTATGCAACTTATTCTTTTTCAGCTTATCTTCAACAAAATTTTGGTTTAACGGCTGTTGCAGTTGGAACGATTACAGTTGCAAAGTTGTGGATGAGGCCTATTGGAGGAATTTCTGCTGGCTTTATAGCCGATTGGAGTAGTCCAGAAAAAGTTCTTTCCATACTTTTAATAGCTGCATCTCTATCACTTGGGGTAATGGCATTTTTACCTACTAATTCAGCAGTTATATTTATGATACTTGTTGTATTGTTGATTGGATTTTTGACTTATGGGGTAAGAGGTGTTTACTGGGCTACATTAGCTGGATGCAACATTCCCAATCAATCTAAAGGATTAGCAATTGGTGTTATCTCAATGATTGGTTACTTTCCAGAATTCTATCTTCCATTAATTAGTGCGCCACTTCTAGAACAATATCCTGGAGTGCTTGGTTATCAGATTTACTATTTAATAATATCTGGTTTTGGATTTATAGGTGCTTATGCGGCTTATCTATTAATACAGCCTAAATCTTAGTCAAAATCAATAGGGGCGTATTCTTCGTATTCACCTCTATATCCATATTGTATTATTGCTTAAAGCATTTCTATTTTTTGATTAATAAGATGCTGAAGTAGAGGACTTTCAGAAGATTTTTTGAATGCTTCATCGATGTCCGCAGAGCGTTTTTCTAAAATAGGACGGTAGTTAGGATGAGTAAAAATATAGAACTCTCCATCATTTAATGCTTCAACAACTCTTTTTCCAACAATGGAAACTTCAATCCCATTTTTTACTAATTGTTTAGCGCGATCTAGAAAACTATTTTTATTATCCGAATTTATAGCATCAGATTTGTATTGAACTGGACGATTTCTTTCAGAATCATAAATACGAGTTTGAACAAAAGCTGGACATAAAACTGATACATTAATACCTGTATTTTCAAGCTCTCCAGCCCAACTTTCCGATAATGCCACTACGGCAGCTTTAGTAGCAGTATAGGCTCCACTATAAGGAATGCCTCCCATGCCTGCCATTGAAGCAACATTTACAACCCATCCACCTTCATCATGCTGCTTCATTAATGGAACCATGACTTTAGCACCATAGACTACTCCCATTAAGTTAACATCTAACGCCCATTGCCATCCTTTATTATTCTGACTTTCAATTGAGCCTGACTCTCCACCAACACCAGCATTGTTTACCACCATATGAATTTTTCCAAATCGTGCTAATGCTTTTTCTGCTACTACTTCCCACTGTTCTTCTTTAGCTACATCAAGAGCAACAGGCAATACAGAAACTCCTCTTTCTTCAAGTTCTAAACAAGCTTTTTGAAGATTTTCTTTATTAATGTCTGTTAGTACAATATTCATCTTCTCTTCGCCTAGTGCTTTAGCAATAGATAATCCTATGCCTTCTGCACCGCCACTTATAACAGCTGTTTTTCCAATAAATTTTGACATATTAATTTTCCTTTAAAGTTTTTTATTTATGTGTCTAAGTGGTAAATTTTCTTTTAGCAGCTCATCATTAATTGTAAATATATCTTTATCTGATGGCTCAATATCGATTTTTGCTACAGGAATAGCATTTTGTATTTTTTGATTACTATCTATCAAACAAGCCTCGGTTTTAGCTAAAGGGCCTTTATTAAATCCTGATGAATTCATTCCTTCCTGCACCCAATTAATTAATTGAGTGTCCTCAGTATTAACTTGCCTATTGATCCTCCAATTCAAATATCTAGCAGCTGCCATTTCTCTTCGATTGTCCTCTAATGCAAAAGGTATCTCCCTTATAATAGTTTCAGAGGCGCTAATTGGGATAAATTGCATAAAATCCATTTGATCGGGGTAGACATCAAATGCTAAGTTTGGCCAAAGTCTGTAATAGACCCAATTCATTTGCTGATCCGATGATAAATTATTAACTTTAGGTAAAAACTTTTTATAGAGAGTATTTGAGATTATATTTTTTCTGGTCTTATTAAGATCGCCCCACATCTTGTGAATGAATCCTCCCTTCTCACTTACCTCTAATCCATAACTATTGCCAACTAGGCCTGATAATCCTGGATGAGCAATTGGAATATGCATAGCATCGACATAGTTGTCAGCAATTTGCTTCCAATTAACTGCTCTGGGACGCATGGTAATTCTTCCTAGAGGCTTAAGTTCTTCAAATTTATAAGGCTTTATTTCATCCAAATAAGGTTCAAATTGATCTGCTACTGAGGGGGTCTTACTTGGGATTACCTTAGCAAAGACAAAACCTTGAAAAATTTCCATTTCAATAGATTTCAAGCCATGATCTTTAATATTTAAGTTGCTAAATTCATTAATATGGGGAACTTGTTTTAAATTACCTGATAGGTCATAACTCCAAGCATGGTAAGGGCAGGTAATTCGCTTGCCACAATTGCCACTTGAATGATCTAGTAATTTTGTTGCTCTATGAGAGCATACGTTATGAAAAACATTAATATTATACTTTTCATTTCTTATTGCTATAAGACGCTCATTAAAAATATCAAAAGTAAAATAATCTCCAGAATTTGGAATGTTCGAACTGTGGCATATTAATTGCCAGTTATTTAAAAAAAGATTTTTTTTCTCTAACTCAAAAAAAGCGTCGCTTGAATATGTCCAACTTGGGAGGGTCTCATATCCTCTCACTTTTTAATAAGATCTGATATGTTACCAATTAAGCTTCTTAATTCCGGCTTATTATCTTTTATTTCATCAAGAGTCAGTCCATCAAGCTCATGAGGAAAAACGAGCCACTGATCAGTTTCATGTAAAAAGTAATCTGGTTTTCTATCTGTTTTGTTTTTTTGTGGCTTGAAATAAGGAGTAGCTATTCTAATTTCAGGAGTATTTTTTTTACAAGCCTTTTTGAGATCAGTAATAATTTGTTGAACTGAAATTCCTGTATCATGAACATCATCAACAATTAACAACGAATCCTCTGATTCTAATTTTCTTATAACGTAGTTTAAGCCGTATATTTGGACTTCCTTATTTCTTTCATCTATGCCTGAATAGTAAGAAGTCCTTATGGCAATATGATCTGATGGTACCCCTAAAACTTCGAGAAATTCTTGAACAGCAATACCTATTGGAGCCCCGCCTCTCCATACACCAATTATGTAATTAGGCCTATAACCACTTTCATACACCTGCCAAGCTAGTTTAAAAGAATCTTCTAGCAGCTCTTTGGCTTGTATAAATTGTTTTTCCATGTGTTGTATGTATAAACGAGATTATGATGATAATAACATAATCTCGTTATACTCGAATGTGATAAGTTGTCGCTCTTTTAAAAGTTCCTGCTAATTCTTACCATAAACTGTTGAGGAGGTATTAGCTCTAGTCCAGTTGCAGCAACTCCAAAAACGTCTGTCATACTTGAATTAACTCCATCTTCATCAGTAGCATTTAATATCTTAAAATCTAATCCCCAATTATCATTTAAAAATTCTAAGCTAGCAGTTAAATTTAATAAATCATATGAGTCAATAGCATCAACTGCAGCATTATTTGAAACTCGTTGTTGGAACTCGCCTCTATGAACATATTGCAAAATAGCTGTAAATAGCCTGCCAGATGATAATTCTGTCTCATAAACCATACTTAAATCGGCAGTAAAGTCAGGACTTTTTGCTAACTCATTACCTCTTACATTTTCTCTTAATCCATATCTTAGGTCTTCTTCACCAAAGAAATATTGATATGCATCAACATTATCCAAAACGTCATAATCTGATGTTACTTCTGAATCAAGGAATGCCATATTCAAATCGACACTTAGGGAATCAGAAAGAAGTGCGCTAAATTCAACCTCTAATCCTGACATCTCAGACTCAGGAATATTTGCAACACCACCACGATATGGGTCAGGGTCAGTAGCTTGAAATTGTAAATTTTCATATGTATAGCTGAAAAGAGCTATATTTGCTCTTGCTGCACCATCCATTAAATCAGTTTTAAAACCAAATTCCATTGATTTGAGTGTCTCACTTTCAAAGGTTGGAAATACCATTGGTGGAGCATTATCATCTGTAAATCCAAATGTAAGATTACTTCCACCAGGTTTAAAGCCTCTTGAAAAAGACAAATAAGTCATAGTATCGTCATCAAGATCAAATTCCATAACTGCTTTTCCTGTCCATTTATCAGAAGTTCCATCTGCTTGGAAAGTTTCAACATTGAAGAAGTTGGTTACATCAGTGGTAAACGTATCTTCAGAATATCTCAGGCCTGATACTAGACGCAAATCATCTCTAAAACTATATGTTGTTTGACCATATATTGAGTAAGACTCTCGACTTGGAAATGCATCTGTTACAAAATCCCATTCAGCATCAAAAACAGCAAATCTTCCTGGAATGCCATAATCATGATCATAACAAGAAGCTGGATTTGCAAGAGGACTGCTGCACTCATACATAATCTCACCGTCTAAGTTATTATCTCTATAACCTCTAATATGATTTTCTATATCATGCTCCATATAAAAAGCACCAATTGTCCAGTCTAATTTTCCATTCATGGCGGGTTCATTAGAGACCAAATTTATTTCAAAAGTCTTAGTCTCAACTAATGATGTTTCAGGAGTAAATTCTGCTCTTTGATAAGTAGCATCTGCTCCAAGTCCTGGAATAACCAGTACTGGATCACCATAATTATGTCTATCATTATCTCTAGTTACAGATATATCATCCTCTTGAGCACTAGCCATGACCTTTAAATTTGCAAAGCCTAAATCTGATTCATAAATAGCTGCAACGATATAAGATGTTAAGTCATGAGCTGAAATGGTATCTTGTGATAAATTCCTCATGCCTGGCGTTGGATCATCTATACCTCTAATGGCAGCACCATTTCTATCAACTTCAAAATATTGTCCGAAAATTCTTAAACTAGAGGCATCATCAAGGTCTATAAGCCAGTCACTTCTTACGCTAGTGTTATTTGCATCATCTAAATCTTGACCAGTAAAAACATTATTTGAAAAACCATCTCTTTCGGTGGATGAGAAAGAAAACCTTGTAGCAATATTTTCGCTTACAGGAACATTGTTAGTAACTCTGTACTTAGTTAAACCATAATTTCCAAGTGTTAAATCTGCTTTTGCGCTATAACTATCGGTAGATGGTTTCTTGCTGATCACATTGATAGCCCCACCAGTGGAGTTTTGCCCAAATAGTGTGCCTTGAGGTCCTCTTAAAACTTCTATTCTTTCAACATCAATAAAATCAGTTTGCAATGCAAATGGTGATGCCACAAAAATACCATCCATATGAAAAGCGACAGATGGTGCAGCGATTGCATTCTGGTTAGTTTCATTACCAACACCACGAATTGAAATAACTGTTTTATACCCTTCATTTTTAGAAACGGTAACACCTGGAACAATTGCACTTAAATCTACAAATGAATTAATATTTTTATCTTCAATATCAGAATCGCTCAAAGCAGTAATAGCTTGAGATATATCTTGCAAGCTCTCACTTCTCTTTTCAGCAGTTACGATAACTTCCTCTATTGCAAGAGTATTTTCCTGTGCAATAAGACTAAAACTGAGCAAGAAAGAAAATGCTGTTATATAAAATTTATTAAATAAAAGATGGGGTTTCATTATAGTTCCTCGTGCACTTGATCAGGTTTAATTTTACAGTGCGATTAAAAGTTAATATTAATAATATCTATGCAATATATATGCCAAAAAAAGTAAAAAATTATTTTGTAGTAGATCTGTTTATAGTTTAAATTGTATTGTAAAAATTTACATCATAATTCATGAAATTAATGCTAGAAAAAATCTTTCATCTTGAATCTCACAATACTTCTATAAAACAGGAGTTTTTGGCTGGATTTACTACTTTTATTACAATGGCCTACATTATTTTTGTTAATCCGCAAATGATGGCCTCAAGTGGCATGGATCAAGGAGCAAGTTTTGTAGGAACTTGTATAGCTGCAGCAATTGCTTGTTTTGCGATGGGTGTATACTCAAATTGGCCTGTCGGACTTGCACCAGGAATGGGATTAAATGCATTTTTTACCTATACAGTTGTGGGTGAAATGGGTTATTCATGGGAAGTTGCGCTTGGAGCAGTATTTTTAGCAGGAATCTTATTTGTAATTATGAGTATTACTCCCTTAAGAAAGTGGATGTTAGATAGTATTCCACTTAATCTTAGAATTGCTATGGGATCAGGTGTTGGTCTTTTTATAGGTTTTATAGGCTTAAAAAGCGGCGGTATTATCGTTTCTAACAATGCTACTTTTCTTAGTCTTGGAAATTTTCTTGAAATTGAAACATTATTATCTGGTTTAGGATTTCTTCTAATTGCAATTTTAGCTGTTAGGAATGTCTCTGGAGCCATTATTATTGGGGTTCTATCAGTAACTCTTCTTGGTGTATTACTTAATCTTGTTCAGTTTCAGGGTTTTGTGGCCTACCCTCCTGATGTATCTCCAATATTCATGCAGTTAGATATTTTAGGTGCTTTAGATCTAGCAATGATTAGCGTCATTATGTCTTTCCTTTTTGTAAATTTATTTGATACCGCCGGCACTCTGATGGGTGTTGCAACAAGAGCTAAATTGATAGATGAAACTGGAGAAGTTATTAATCTTGAAAAAGCACTTAAAGCTGACAGCAGCTCAAGTGTGATTGGTTCTTTCTTAGGATGTGCACCAGTAACTAGCTATGTAGAAAGTTCTGCTGGAGTTGAGGCTGGTGGAAGAACTGGTTTGACAGCTGTCTTTGTAGGTGTATTCTTTTTAATAGCAATTTTCTTTTCTCCCTTAGCAGCTATAGTGCCTGCATACGCAACAGCTGGGGCTCTTATTTATGTTGCCATATTAATGTTAAGTGGTATGGAAAAATTAGATTGGACAAACT
>Ga0209630_10003626_pt1 | contig 14014 bp, 13 predicted proteins | sample COG_01_FD_184745 | JGI IMG/M metagenome (GOLD analysis project Ga0209630, IMG submission 184745) | Pelagic Microbial community sample from North Sea - COGITO 998_met_01 (SPAdes) (version 2) | ecosystem: Environmental > Aquatic > Marine > Neritic zone/Coastal water | place: Helgoland, sampling... | reverse complement strand
AATCATCAAAGTAATTCATCACATCCAACAGTTACAGCCTCAAGTAACGTGTGTAGAGATAGCTAAAACACTCAACCAACGTGAGTTATCTAGCTATCGCAACAAGCCTTTTACAGGTGCCATTGTATCTCGCTTACTGCGCCAACAATAATCATACATGGCAGGTTTATTCTGCCTGTATATCTATTTAATCGTTAATCATTTCATATTGGAGAAATACATGAAATATACCCATATTGACCAAACTTTTATTGATAACCTTCCTACCCCTACAGATAAAATTAAAGCTGAATATAGAGCCGATAATTTACCTAAAGGATTTCGTATTGAAATACGTAAGACATCCAAAGGCATTGGTACTTATCGGTTTCGAACCAAAGTAAAAGACCACAATCTTGGCCGTACTAATGCATTGTCATTGGAGCAAGCCTTGCAACAAGCCGCAGAACTTATCCCTTCCCCAACGCCCCCTCATATCCCCCTTTCACCACCCACACATCAAGCATCCTCCACTTGCACATTGACCCTCAATGAGTTTTGGGAGCAGTACTATTGGCCCCACATCAAAACCCGATTACGCACCTGTCGTAATATTGAATCCATGTGGCGTATACGTATTCAGCCTACCTTCGGTCATCAATGGCTCGATGACATCAAAGTACTAGAATTAGAACGCTTCCAGACGAGCTTAATAGAAATGCAGTTATCCGGCAGTCATGTCACAGGCCATATTAAGCTGCTTAGTCGTATGTTTACCCTTGCAATTCAATGGGAGCTCATCTCGAAAAACCCTTGTGATAAGGTGGAATACATGAAGTTTGATAATCAAAAGGAACGCTTTTTAAGTAGTGATGAACAGACGCGTTTTATCAGTGTACTAATGGAACATCCTGAGCGCCCTGTGAATCTATTGATGATTTTTTTACTCGTCACAGGTGTACGAAGCGGTGTAGCTAAATCGTTGCGATGGTCATGGATAAATATGGAGAAACAGATAATTACCGTACCACCTAGTATTGCTAAGAATAAGAAACAAAATACTATTTTTCTCAATACAACTGCGATGGACATTCTCAAGCGCTTAGCTGGAATCAACCCAACATATGTGTTTATCAATCCAATGACACAACTGCCCTATAATGATTTTAAGAAATCGTTTAAAACCGCACTCAAAACAGCACAGATTTCAGATTCTGTGAGGATCCATGATTTACGTCACACCTTTTGTAGTAACTTAGTGTCTAACAATGTGTCTCTCGCCAGTGTGCAGCAATTAGCAAACCATGCTTGTTATTCAACGACACTTCGCTATGCCAAAGTATCACAAGATACACTCAGACAAGCTTGTCAAATTGCAGCAATTCAAATCTGAAAACTAACAGCCCCTCTGCTTACTCATATCATATGGGTAGGTGGAGGGGCTTTTTTAGCTATTTTTTTGTTCAGCTTTTTTCAGTTAATACTAGCGTCTTAGTTTAAATTAAAGACTGAACATTTCCGTAATATTCCGCTAATACATAAGCGGGAAAGTTACTGCTTTTTAGTGAAAAGCATTACCGAAGCTTTGCTCGAGATAGAATTGAAATTGAAAGTGTAAAATAGTTTAATCGCGATAACTAGTTTGACAAACATCTTTACCATCACACTTTAAAAGTCGAAACCTCTGAAATAATTAAACAATGCCTAGAATAAAGGAAATATCATGATCAAACTTTTTTATATTATTATTGCTATACCATTTTTGTGTTTGGCGAGTCCCAAGTACAATTCAGCCACTTCAGGTAGTAACGAAATTAAGACAATTGAATGCAGCAGTGAACGTACTACGCTAGACATAAGCATATGTAAATCTAAGGAACTAGAATTAGCAAAAAATGAGCTATCTAAATATTTGAAAGCCAGTATAGAGCACAATAGCTCAGACCCTAAGCTTATCGAATCAATAAAAAAAGCACAAAGTGACTGGACTGCATATTTCGAATCTCACTGTAATGCAATATCAATACAATGGCGTGAAGGTTCATTTGGTGTAATTATGCATATTGAATGCGAAACTAAACTAACAAAAAAGAGAACCCATGAAATTTGGGAAAATTTCTTAACTTATATGGATAGTTCAGCAGTACTTCCCGAACCGAAATGAAATTTAATATTGGGTTAACATAACTAATATAATGCTTTTATATCATGAATAAACTCAGAAAAAAATTTAACTTTTTGGAATTTCACTGATACTCATCTTTTGACTTCCCTTTTGTACGGCAAGCTTTCTATTAATAATTATTTCTTCAACTTTATTTATAAAATCTTGCTTTTGTTTATCTACCAAAGTACGAAGTTCTTTTTCAAATTCATCACGATTTATATACTCATCAATCTCCATTACAGTTGCATCTATTGCAAACCAGGTTGCGACCCCACCCGCGACTCCACAAACTGCAGCAATAGGACCAGCCCATGCGCATGATAAAGCACCAGTAAGTGCACCACCTGCAACACTTGAACCTTTAACAGCCAATTTTGTGGCAGTTGATGCTAAAATTTTAGTGGTTATTGATGACAAAAAAGCACTTAGACTTCCTTTTAATGCTCCAGATGAAACTAGAATCACAGCAGAAGTAGCTAAGGGAACTGTGCTTTGCATTCGTGTAAATGTATTCTCAATGGCAATTTCAGTTGGTTCTGCTAATAATTCAAAAGATGAAAAGGCTAGTTCTTCTGCTACATCCTTTTCAATTTCTTCTTTAAAACTAGTTTTAAATTCTTCATCAAGCAAATTCAACATATCAGATACTCGACTATCAAAACCATTAAAAATTATTTTCTTAGCTTCTTCTTCGATATTTCCAAAAGCAGCCTGAGTTAACTCAGAATATTGCCCTATTAGAGAAAAATGATAATCAGCATATATCTCAACACCTGAATAAACCTCTGCATATACAGAATCATTGACAACCTTGTTGAATTTTTCAATAGTCTTTTGTGTTGCTACATCGGCTGCATCATGAATTATCTTTTCAATTTTAGTTCTAGGAATATTTAACTTAGTTGGAGTTTTTTCAATATATGCAGTTCTGGTTTCTTCAATATTTTGATTTTTAAAAAAAATAATAAGACTAATTAATAATAAGCAAAGTGCTAAAAAAATTATTGTTCCCCAAAACCATGTTAAAGGATTAACTTGATTTTCAGGAGTATTCATTTTTTAACCTACCTATATTATCTTTGTTTATATTAAAGAAGAACGACACAGATATAATTGATTTTGCGAGCAAAACTCCAACTATTGCAGAATCAATACTAAGTAAAATCTTAAAAATAAAGGAGCCACCTAATTTATTTACTGCCCAGAACTTAAATGCATCATAGGCATACAATGGAGCTAAAACCTCTGCAATCATACTACCCTCACTATGTTTTGGTGCATTCTTTATACCTATTAACAATGCATTCAAAAAATTAGCATCCATTAAACTTACTGAATAAGTCTCTTGAGCCCAACTTTGTTGAGCTAAACTACCAACTAACAACAAAGATAAAAAGTAAGACATACTTTTTATTCCTAAATAGTCTGAATAAGGTGGATTCAAATGTTTGGATATATAATTAGAGTAGATTAAAGATATAAAAAAACCAAATAAAACTGAAAAAATCAATATTTTGGAATTAATAATATCTAATGAGATAGATACATAAGCAATTGTAAATGTAGCACCAGAAGAAAATAGTAATGCTCTACAGCAAGCGCTCAAGCGTCCTGATAAAATATTTTTTAATTGTGATTCGTGCTTTATTGCTAAAGTATATATATGTTTATTAACAAGAAAATGGACTTTATAGCTAGAAACTAGCAAAACAACAAAAATAGGTGTGAGTGCAAAAAATGCAAAATCAGTAAATGGGAAACAAAGTCTCCAAATACATAAAATTATTATAGTTGGAATTGTTACACCTATTAATCGTAAAAACAAATTCATGCTGTTCTTCTCAAGAAAATTGCGATGGATATTATCAAAATACAAACTGTATCAAATCCAGTATATATTTTTTAACCGAATAAAACATATGAATCTCCACTAGTTTACTAGATATCTCTTAGTTCGATATACTAACTAAAAATGAGGTAAAAATATATGAGCGGACAACCTATCCAGAAGAATTTATAATCGAAGCGGTCAATCAAGTAACCGACCACGGCCACTCTGTCTCTGATGTAACCGATAGACTCGGTGTGACAAGCCAGAGCATATATAACTGGCTTAAAAAATATGGTCCCAAGAACGCTGAGCAGCTCTACATATGCAGCATGGAATTGCTGTATTTCCGTTAACTTTCCGACGTTAACAAAGCGGAGAAAACAAGAAAAAGATAATAAACGATTGATTATACTAGTAATATAGCTTTATTCAGCTTAGCTCAACTTTAATGTTTCTCTTCCTTGACGATAGAGCCATCTACTGGGTTAAAGTAAATTTCAATTTTATCGCCCTGCGTATTTTTCCCATATATTTCATAACAATTTCCATCTGTTACTTTAAACTCTTTTATCTGATACCCATCGGATAATAGTCCAGCTTGAAACTGCTCTTGATTCAGCCAGTCACTCTGCGGTGCGCTAGTGCAAACGGTTGTTTCGTTAGCAACTCCACAACCTCCTAATAAAGCAGCGACAAAAATGCCTCCGACATACATTTTAAATTTCATATCTACTCTCTTTAATTGGATAATTGTTTAAATTGATAATTTACAAAAATAAAAGACATACTGTATTTATTCAATATTGTTTGATTTTGTAGGGGTTGCACAAGTCTGTATTCCTAATAAAGAATAAGCAGGGCAAGACTTAAATAGCGCAGTAGCTAATGATACAATTCCGACCCACGCCCAAACAGGTCCTCCTAGCACTGCCCAAGCAATTAATGCAATACCTGCAAGAGCACGAAGTGCCCTATCTATATTACCTACATTTGTTTTCATACGACATCCTTAATGTTGGAGTGAGCTACGCTTACTTCACTTTCATAGCGTATTAAAAGTATATAGCACAATAACTTTCGATATAGAATTTTTGGTTTCTAAATTGACGCAAATCAAATTGTTGCTTTGGTGCAGAAACATCAAGCTAGGCCATAACTATGTGCTGTATCTAATTCTTTAGTTTATGTGGCGCAAACAGCTTTTAGCACTAGATTTATAATTCTAAGCTAAAAAAGCCAAATGTCGGATTTTCATTTAGGTGTTTTAACCTAGAAAAAACGAACAGCAGCCAAAGGATCGCAGCTGCACATCGAATAGTTCCAACTTTTGCCGCAGAATTAGCTAAAATACTCTGTCACTGAACGACTCCTTTTGGATGTCTAGTGACGAATGGCTATTAATTTTTATTGCACTTTAAGTTCAGTATTTACGGCAAGAGCGAGGCAGAAGCGGACGAATCTATAATAGTTATTTTTCGAAGCTACACCGATTTTTCATTTGAAATTAACCATTACTTTTTGTAAGTGGCCTGCATCTCAACGATATTATCCAATTTGTGCAATACTCCGCATTCTTTGATTTTGGTATCAATAGTACAGCTTGATCTCATGGAGATAAGCGTGCTTTGTAACGCTTTCAATTCGTCTACACGATGTTCAATATCGGCTATATGCTTGTCGATAGTCGCGTTTACTTCTGCGCAGCTATTATCAGGGTTGGCGCGAGCTTGTAAAACTAAGCTTATCTCTTCAATTGTCATATCCAATGCGCGGCATTGCTTGATGAACATCAACTGTTTAAGTGCAACATCTGAGTAGCTTCGATAATTTGATTGCGTTCTCTCTGGTGCGCTCAGCAATGCTTTGCGCTCATAAAAACGAATTGCCTGAATACTTAAGCCTGTTTTTGTGGATAACGCGCCAATTTTCATAATCACAAACCAAATGCTTGACCCTATACTTGGTATAGAGTTTACACTTCTGATGTAAGTTGGTAAAGCCAATGAAAAATAAAGCAAAAAGGATAGTTATGAATTTTACGCAATCAGCAGCACCCTATGTAAACCAAAAGCTGAGTCAAGCCAGCATCGCCTTTTCCCAAAATAATAACGAAGCTGGCTTCAAAGCATTAGAAGATGCGCACGTTATTGGGCAGCACTCAACATTCCATCATACAGTTGTGCACTATCAGATGCTTAAATTTGGCGTAAAACAGCGTGACGTCAAAGAAGTTTTTGGTCAAATTTTCAGGATAATTGGCGCACTGACGAAAACCGCAATCGGTTTATTGCCGGAGGGTAATACGGGCGGTGCAAATGTTAGTCCGTTCGCGCCTATGCGTGTTTCGGCTGCGAATAAATCAATCTTAGATAAGATCAAACATGCACAGTCATAATCATTCACATAGCCATGCACACTCCGATGGCAATTCAGACGATGCATCTAGGCGCATTGGCTGGGCGTTCTTTTTAAATGTGGTGTTCACCATCATCGAGTTTATCGGTGGATGGCTAACCAACAGCACCGCTATCATGGCAGACGCGGTTCATGACCTCGGCGATAGTTTGTCAATTGGCACAGCTTGGGGATTGAACAAGCTTAGCGATAAAGATGCCAATCAAACATTTTCATATGGATATAAGCGCTTTTCTTTATTGGGCGCATTGATTAACGGTTTAGTGCTCACGGTTGGCTCTATTTGGATCTTGTTTGAAGCGATACCGCGCTTAGCAGCACCAGAAATGCCGCAAGTTGAAGGCATGTTAGCCTTATCTATTTTTGGTATGGCAGTAAACGGTTTCGCCGCTTATAAACTTAGCGAAGGAACGTCATTAAACGAACGAGTGCTTAATTGGCATTTGCTAGAAGATGTTCTCGGTTGGGTGGCAGTATTTATTGTATCCATCGTCTTAATGTTTAAGCCTTGGGCGATTTTAGATCCCATCTTATCCATTAGCTTCACTTTGTTCATTCTCTTCAATGTGTTTCGTAACCTAAAAGAAACCCTGATGCTATTTTTACAGGCAACGCCAGATGAAGAGCAAATGTCAAAAATCCGAAACGACTTGCTTGCAAACGAAAAGGTAAGCGACCTCCATCATTTTCACATTTGGTCTTTAGACGGAGAGCGCAATGTTATGACTGTCCACCTTGTCTTAAAAGGGGAAGTTAGTGTTGAACACATTCAGTCATTAAAAGAGAGCATACAAAGCTCATTAGCTAAATATCACTTTGAACATACTACAGTAGAGCTAGAATTTGCCGATGAACAATGTCGTGACGAAGTGAAATAGGTTTGGTACACTAAATTTCATGAAAAATTTAAAACGTATAAGTTACATAATGATATCGCTGATACTGTTTCAGTCGTTTTCTGCTGTGGCCAATTCGTTAGATTTTCATGCAATAGATACACAACATCTACAACATGAACATCAGCATTCAGAGCACAATCAAGCTTCAAACGATATGCCAACTAAAGTGCTTGGTGAGTCAGCAAAAGCAGAACACCATAACCCTGCCGATTGCCATCATTGTGGCCACTGCCACGGTACGCATGCGCAGTGGTTAAGTCAGCACAAAATCAACAATCTACAATCTGTGGTCTCTACCCACAACTTTAATTACTTGGATGCGATTATCGACGCACCCATCAACCGATTACTACGTCCGCCCAAAACATCCTCCTAATATCGCTTTCTATAGTGTCTCGCTGAAAAAACGCGCGACGCTGAATATTGATAAATTATTAGGATATTCTAATGAAAATGTTTCATATTTTTGTGCATACTCGCGCCATGGCGTTTGCTTGCATGCTGGGCTTAACATTGAGTCCAATTACCGCACAAGCGGTGCAAACTAATCGCTATATAGATGAAGGTGTTCAAGCGCCCGTGCGAGAAACGCTAAGCCTTGAAGATACAATCAGACTTACACTTGCCAACAATCCAAGTTTGTATGAGTTTGAATTTAGACAGCGAGTAATTGACGGTGAATTAAAAACCGCCGCGCTTAAACCCGCACTTAATGCTGGTATTGAACTAGAGAACTTTATGGGAACCGGCGAGGTGTCGGGCATTAAGGAGCTCGAAGTCAGTTTGACCTTGTCATCTGTGTTACAGCTCAACGACAAGCCTAGCGCAAGATTGGACGTACTCTCTGAGCGTAAAATTCAACATGAGGTGGAAAAGAAAATACGCACATTAGATGTCCTTGGCGAGCTGAATCGTCGTTACATCGAAGCACTCGTATTACAGGCCACCTTAGACGTGCAAAACGACGCAGAGACACTTGCACTCTATACCTATAACGCAGTTTCTAAGCGCGTTGATGCAGGCGCGTCACCATTGCTAGAGCAGAAACGCGCCCAAGCAGCGCTAGCCCAAGCAAAACTCGATGTTAAATTAGCTCAAGAAGGTCTTCAATTTGCATTGCGCAGTCTTGCCATCATGTGGGGCGAACAAACGCCCACTTTTAAGCGTGTGGAAGGTAAGCTTTTTGCGTTTCAAGACATTGGGTCATTCGAGATGCTATCTGCCGCTATCCAAAGCAGTCCGCATATAGACTTGTTCGCAAAACAAAGCCGTGTTCAAGCAGCGCAGCTTAGATTAGTGCAAGCCAACAATCGAGCTGATATTGAGTGGTCAGCGGGTATTCGGCGACTACAAGGTATTGATGAAACTGCTTTAATAGCTGGGATCAGCGTGCCATTGTTTCAACAAAAACGAAACCTAGGTGAATACGAGGCGCAAAAAGCTCGCCTTGATGCAATAGAATTCCAAAAACAGAGTAATGTGCGCAGTCTATTGCATTCAGTTAATCAGGCCTTAGGTGAGCACACTCGCGGATTATTAAAGGTTGACGCTATCCAACAAACTGTCATACCGCCTCTTACAGAAGCCTTGGATTTAGTCGAAAGCGCCTATTTAGATGGCCGGTTTAGCTATTTGGAGTGGGTATCTACTCGACAAGAATTCTTAAATACGCGCCTGACATTAATTGACGCGGCGTCTCAAGTGCACCTAAGCAAAACAGAAATTGAAACGCTTACCGGTCTTGCACTTAAGGCTCCACAAAGTAGCACTGCAAAAACGGATACTGCAAAGAGCAACGCTTCCAAAAAGCTAGCGCACAACATCACTATGCAGCAGCCATCAAACATTTCGATAAGAAGTAACGAACATGAATAAATTTACTCAATTAAAAACATTCACAATATTAAAAGTACTCGTTCTAAGCGTCACGCTAATGATGATACAAGGTCCGTTAATCGCTGGAGACAAACATGAAGATGGCGATTCTCATGAGGATGATAAACACGCTGGTGAACTCGTTACTATGAGCGACGAGACTGCTATGCAAAATGGGATTACCACCACAAATGTCATTGCTGGCGACATTGCACTCTCGACCACACTTTATGGCCGAATAAGTGCAGATCCTGCTTCTTTGAGTCATATCAGAGCGCGTTTTGACGGTGTGATCAAAGATGTCAAAGTCAACATTGGCGACACAGTTAAAAAAGGAGATGTTTTAGCGGTCGTAGAGTCAAGTGAGAGTTTAAAAAGCTACTCAATTACATCTCCATTTGATGGCAACGTAATAGCTCGGCATGCCAACAATGGTGAGTTATCAAACGGACAAGTACTTTTTTCCTTAGCCAACTACAAGGATGTGTGGGCACAATTAACCGTGTTCTCGCAGCACCTCGGCAAAATTAACGTCGGACAAGCTGTTGAATTAAGGCATGCAAACTTTGATCAGCTATCTGAAATTGCCTACCTGACGCCATCTGCCGATAGTAGTCCGCATTCGCTTGCCAATGTCACTGTTGACAATAGCAGTGGCTATTGGCCATTAGGCACCTTGGTAAAAGCGCAGGTAACGACAGCCACCAAGGCCGTAAGTCACATGGTGCCTGTGACTGCCGTGCAAGAGTATGAAGACAAGCAAGTGGTATTTGTTAACCATGATAATGAATATAAACCACGACCCGTGCAGCTCGGTGTAACTGATGGTCGCTATATTGAAGTCATAAGCGGCATTGAAATAGGTGAGCGTGTGGTGGCTACCAATAGTTATCTGATCAAAGCAGATCTGGAAAAATCAGAGGCCGGTCATGACCATTAATGCCTCAATACAACCCGAATATGCATCTTTGCTACTGCAAGGTTTTAAGGGAGGCTTAACATGCTAGCTTCCATTATTCGCACTGCAATAGACAGGCGCGGTATATTTTTGATGCTGAGTTTTTTAGTCATTGGTTTTGGCTTATTTAGTTATCAAAAGCTACCCATTGACGCCGTACCCGATATCACCAATGTCCAAGTTCAAATAAATACACAAGCAACTGGTTATTCGCCGCTTGAAACCGAGCAGCGCATCACCTTTTTGGTAGAAAACGCCCTAGCGGGTTTGCCAAACTTGGATTATACCCGTTCACTTTCTCGTTATGGTTTGTCTCAAGTGACCGCCGTATTTGAAGAAGGCACCGACCTGTATTTTGCCAGAAACCTCATTAATGAGCGGATAGGCATTATTAAAAGTCAGCTACCCGAGGGTATCGAACCAGAAATGGGGCCTATTGCCACGGGTTTGGGTGAAATCTACATGTACACACTCAGCGCTGAGCCGGGCACATTGACGGCTGACGGCAGAGACTTTGATGCGATGGCACTACGAGAACTGCATGACTGGGTGGTAGAACCTCAACTCGCTTTAGTAAAAGGAATAACAGAGGTTAACGCTATTGGCGGCTTTACCAAGCAATATCATGTGAATCCTGATCCTCAACGTATGCTTAATTATAGTGTGAGCACCGACGATCTGCTACGGGCATTGGAGCGAAATAATGCCAATCAAGGTGCCGGCTATATCGAACGTAACGGTCAACAGATACTGGTGCGCTCTCAAGCGCAGCTGGCCACAATTGAAGATATTGGTAATGTAGTAGTAACACTCACTAACCAATCTCCAGTGACCGTTAACGATATTGCCGAGGTGGCTATTGGCAAAGAGCTTCGAACGGGGGCTGCGACACGAGAGGGTAAGGAAACCGTCTTAGGCACTGCCATGATGCTCATTGGTGAAAATAGTCGTGCTGTGGCCTTGGCAGTGGCTGACAAAGTGGATGAAATCCAAGCTAGCTTGCCCGAAGGTGTGGTAATAGAAACTGTCTACGATCGCACCGCGCTGGTAGATAAAGCCATCAATACCGTCCGTAAAAATCTCGTTGAAGGCGCATTACTGGTGATTGTGGTGTTGTTTCTTCTGCTTGGGAATATAAGAGCCGCTATTATTACCGCCGCTGTGATACCGTTTGCTATGCTCGCCACAATAACAGGGATGGTGCAAACAGGCGTGAGCGCAAACTTAATGAGCTTAGGAGCGTTAGACTTCGGGTTAATTGTAGATGGTGCGGTTATCATCGTTGAAAATTGCATTAGGCGCTTAAGTGAAGCGCAGAGGCGAACTGGCTCAGTGCTGCCCATCAAGGAAAGGCTTGAAGTTGTGTATGAGGCAACCAACGAAATAATACGTCCAAGTTTATTCGGCGTGATGATTATTACAATCGTGTATATCCCTATTTTCAGTTTAACAGGGGTAGAAGGAAAGATGTTTCACCCGATGGCGGCCACCGTTATCTTGGCATTACTTGCTGCGATGGTGTTTTCTATCACTATCGTGCCAGCAGCCGTTGCGATGTTTATGTCGGGTAAAGTCAGTGAAAAAGAGAGCCCAATCATAGTAGGGGCGAAATCGGTGTATCGCCCTGTTCTTTTATGGGCGCTGAAACTACGTTGGTTGGTAATAGGCTCAGCGACGTTATTGGTTATTGTGAGCGTTTGGCTTGGCATGCGTCTTGGCTCTGAATTTATTCCTCAACTTGATGAGGGTGATATCGCCTTGCACGCCATGCGAGTCCCGGGTACTGGCATTGAGCAAGCCGTGGATATGCAAAAAAGGCTTGAAGACGTCATTATGCAGTACCCACAAGTGAGCACTGTCTTTGCTAAAACCGGCACGGCAGAAGTTGCTACAGATGCGATGCCGCCCAACGTTACGGACACGTTTGTGATGTTGAAACCCACCGACCAATGGCCAGATCCTACTTTATCTAAAGCCGAATTTGTCGAACAAATGGAGCGTGAGCTTCAAAGCGTGCCCGGCAATAATTACGAGTTTACTCAACCTATCCAAATGCGATTTAACGAGTTAATTAGTGGCGTTAGGGCTGACTTAGGCATAAAAATATATGGTGACGATTTGAATAAACTGCGCGATTCGGCCAGTGATATATTAGCGGTACTGCAAGATATACCCGGCGCTGCGGATGCACGCGTTGAGCAAGTTGATGAGATTCCTATCTTTACCGTGAATCCCAAACCTTATGCTTTAGCACGTTACAATTTGGATGTCACTGACCTGCAAACTTGGTTAAGCGCATCGATTGGCGGCAAAGAAGCAGGCTTGATATTCGAGGGCGACAGGCGATTCGAGATAGTCGTTCGCTACTCAGAGGATATTCGCAATAATCTTGATACGCTAGGCAGCATACCTATTATGACTGGGAATGGTGATTATGTGCCAATAGCAGAAGTTGCAACACTTGAATATGCCAGTATACCCAGCCAAATTAGCCGAGAAAATGGTAAGCGCCGGATTGTGGTAACGGCGAATGTAAGAGAGCGCGATCTAGGCTCGTTTGTTACTGAAGCAAAAATGCAGATAGCAGAAAATGTTGTATTACCAAGTGGGTATTGGGTGGACTATGGCGGCACGTTCGAGCAGCTTGAAAGTGCGAGTCAGCGATTGAGCCTTGTTGTCCCAGCGACGCTTTTCTTAATTCTTGCATTGCTAGTCATTGCCTTTGGTTCGGTGAAAGATGCACTGATAATTTTCACTGGCGTGCCTTTAGCATTAACGGGTGGCATTTTCGCGTTATGGTTGAGAGACATGCCCTTGTCTATATCAGCAGGCGTTGGTTTTATTGCGCTGTCTGGCATTGCTGTGCTTAACGGTTTGGTTATGTTGTCGTTTATCCGTCAAAGGCTGGAAGAGACAGGAGAGTTAATTAACGCTATTGTTGATGGTGCATTAACGCGTTTGCGGCCGGTACTGATGACGGCATTGGTTGCTAGCCTTGGTTTTGTGCCAATGGCGCTGAATGTAGGGACGGGAGCAGAAGTACAGCGACCACTAGCGACGGTTGTTATCGGTGGAATAATATCGTCAACACTTTTAACGCTGATAGTGTTGCCTGTGTTATACCGATTAGTTCATAGCAAAGCGAATTCATAGTACTCACGGGCACTAATGTTGTTTCATTAGTGCCCAGTTCTATATAAGGAAACGTCTTAGAGAGCTATCATCGTGATAAACTGAAAGATTAGAGTTGGGGCCATTTGTGAGGGATACAAAGAGAGTCCCTTGATGCTATCCCTAAGGGATACCTTAGAGTCCATTAAAGACCTATTGTTATTACCTCTTCTTATTCTTATTAAGTCCTAAACAGAGGAACATCTATTCTTATCCTCAAGGATATATTGATAGCTTTTAAAGTAGCTCTGCATTAAGTTTCCCTGCTGACGGTACTCGTATTCTTTGAGTAAGTCTTTATTAGAAATAAATATCTGAGTCTATAGGCCGGCTAACGATATTTTTATTCTTCGTCTTTAAGGTTCGATGGGAACGACACTTCGCTACGCCAAAGTATCACAAGAGATACTCTGTGAAGCTTGTCAAATTGCAGCGATTCAAATCTGAAAACAAAAGCCCCTATGCTTACTCATATCATATGGGTAGGTGGAGGGGCTTTTTTATTATTTTTTTCGCTTTTCCGCTGAGTACTTTTGGATATGCAGCATGGAATTGCTGTATTTCCGTTAACTTTCCGATGGTTACAAGGCGGAAAAAACAACATCAAAGTAATAAGCCATTGATTATACTAGTAATACAGTACCATTCAGCTTAGCTCATAATCGGCAGGTCCCCTGTTCAAGTCAGGGTCGGGCCACCATTTTTAAAGGCATTTGAGG
>Ga0209630_10003619_pt1 | contig 14031 bp, 29 predicted proteins | sample COG_01_FD_184745 | JGI IMG/M metagenome (GOLD analysis project Ga0209630, IMG submission 184745) | Pelagic Microbial community sample from North Sea - COGITO 998_met_01 (SPAdes) (version 2) | ecosystem: Environmental > Aquatic > Marine > Neritic zone/Coastal water | place: Helgoland, sampling... | reverse complement strand
TAAATTCACATTTTTTTGTATGTCAGCGGGTATAGATGTATGGCTTACTATCATCACATCAACTTCATTTTTAAAAATAGAAAGTTGATTAACTAGTTTCCTTAACTTATTTAATCTATTATCGTCAGGGCAATAAGCAGTAATGAGTATTAAATCTTTCATTAATCCTGATTTTGTTTATAAAAACGGTTACTTGGGGGTTGGTACCATTCATTTAATGATGCAGGAACTCTTGAGTAGTAACCTAAAAATTGTTGCAAATCTTCATTAAAATTATTCATCTTATCATATCCTAGAGCTCTGGGGTAATCAAGCAATTGCTTCATAAATGATCTACTTATAGTAATAGGTATTGCTTTTCTTGATGATTTAGTAGTATTGGGTGCCGATGAATGCCAAACATTGGAGTCAAATACTAATAAGTCTCCTTTTTTACCCACAACCTGCACAGCATTATTAAAGAAATATTCATCTGTTGGTTTTTCCTCTTTCAAATGAGAATATGGTAATAAATAAGTACCACCATTTTCTATAGTAAAGTCATCAACCATAAACAAACAATTAACCATAACTGGTAGATTATGAGAATAAAACCTTAAATCCCGATGGATTAGGGATGAAAAGTTAGGTTGGTTGGGGAGATTATCTAAAGCGCTTAAAGAATTTAAAATACAATTACTTTTAAAATACCCATCTTTAAGTTCATTAATAAAACCTATATCAATTAAATGACCTAAAAAATCTATAAAAACTTTATCACTTAATAAAGCATGGAGGGCAACTCCACTAGTTTTAATATCATTATTATTCTTTATTTGAGTTTTCCGATGCTCAATAAAAGCATTATCTATACCTTTAGATAATTTAGGTATCCACTCGGAAGTTACTTTATTCCTAAGAATAACATACCCTTTATTTTTTAACAATAAAACTTCTTGCTCTGTCATTTTAAAAACTTTTCATTAATCATTCTATTACGAATAACCTTGCAAGGAGTACCATAAGCTAATACATCACTAGGCAAATCTTTTAATACTAAACTCCCAGCACCCACCACAGTGTTTTCCCCAATATTTAATCTATCTAACACAGTAACACCTAAAGTAATTGCTGAATATTTCCCTAAAGTAACATGACCCCCAGTTACAGAACCAGCAGATATACTAGCATAGTCACCAATACTACAATCGTGTTCTATTTGAGCACCTGTTGCAAAAAATGTAAAATCACCTATTCTGGATTTGGGGTTAATAATACACCCAGCCATAGCAACTACACCTTCCCCCATATCTACATTTTCACCTATTGTAACAGAAGGGTGGATGGCATTTACAAAATTAAAAGAAGGCACTAACTCTTTTATTTGGTTAGAAACATAATGTCTCACCCAATTATCCCCAATAGAAATAACCCCACCTTCTATATTATACTTCTCTATAAGGTCTTTAATATTTTCTTGACGACCTAAAACTTTATAACCGAACCTATTACTACCTATTTCATGAACCGAATCAATAATTCCAATAATTGTGTATTTACCTTCTTTATTGATAATATCCGCAGTATAATGAGCTTGATTACCTCCCCCTATAAGTACTATTCTTTTCACTATGTATATACTTTAAACTTAGACAAATCAGGGTAAGGTAGGGTTAGATCTTTATTATGTACGGGCTGTTCATTCAAATCATAAAATTGATTCATAAGTAGTGAACCTCTAGCAGCTAATTCGGGCATCATGTAAAAGTTCCAACCTAACATATCTAAATTATCGTCGTGATACGAACATTCTCTTCTCCCAGAGTACCTAGCTCGTCTAAACCAATGATAAGCCTTTAAACTATCCGTTAATATTGCTCCACCCTTAGATAATTTAAAATGCTTATAGGGACCCGTAAATGAAATACACATATGGGTTCCAGGTTGATACATATCAGTTGTAAACCTTAAAGCAGAGTCCCACACATTAGAACCCTCTAACTGATAAGGTCCTGTAAGAGTTTCTCCCTCTACATGCCTCCATTTCACTTTTAACCCAGCATGAATTATCTCACAAGGTACTGATGGGTAGGTTCTAGAAGGAATTGTTATGCTCTTATCCTTAATACTTTGTTTTATATAATGCTCATAGTACAGGGCAAGGAACAACGCATTACTCATGTTATCCACGGTTACTACGTGTTTAGCACCGGTATAAACGGATAATTGTTGCTCAAATTCGTCTGTTATTTTATATACTCCTTTAGACATATTGCTTCATTCTCTAAAACCTCTTATAAAGTGATATACAAAAGTTAATGACATTACAGGCCAAAAACAAACTAAGGAAAACCTCTCCATTCCATCTACACTTCCCCCATCTTTTCTAACTAGCCGTTCAATCCAGCATCCTTGGAGTGTTCCAATAAGTAAATAAATAGCTAAGTAATAAAGAATTATGTCCATCGTATATACGGATTAAAATATGGGGTGTGTCTGTTAAAAGCTTGTTTTAATATTCGTATGAGTCATCCCCATACTCATCAAAACTATCGTTGTGGGTAAGTGGGTCATCAATTCCATCTTCAAAATCAACATCACCATAATCCTCAATTGCATCGGGATCAATACCTTGCTTAAGTAATTCCTCTTTCAATTTAGGATTAAAGGGCTTCTGCTTTGACTTTGTGGATGTAATCTCTTTCGCTTCCATTTCTTGGTGTAAATTGTCTTGGGTCTTCATCGTGTAAAAATGCTACTTTGTTTTGTGTGTAGTTGCTTGGGTTTATTTTTTTATTTGAGTCAAATAAGTAAGTTGGTCCATTATAATCTTTATATTCATATTTAATATCTAATTTCATTCTATCATCCCCCTCAATATGTAAAATTCTCCGTTGGCCTGCCCAACTTCTAAATTCTTTAGGTGTTATTCTAAACCAATCTTCTAGATTAGGCACATAAACCTCACAACATCGTTGGGTTGGGAAATCATATTTTAACTTTACAGTATTGCCAGTTTTTTCAGACATGCAATTGTGTTTTTGGTTGACATGTGTATGATACCAATTCCTCCTTTGGATTCCCAATCTTTAATGTTATCTTTTCGATCATCAATTAAAATATGGTTCCAAGCAGCATACTTTTGTTTATTTTTAGAATACTCTAAATTTAACTTAACACCTAATTTATGGTTTCTAACCCATAATCGCTTTCCCAAACGTGAACTTTCACTTCTAGAAGGAGAAGATAATAATTCTACATCCTTATAATTTTTAAGAAATTCAAATAATTCCTTCCCATCTTCCATCCACTTCATTCCAACCCAAAATCCAACACCTCGACCATCAATTTCTTTCCAAAATTCATCTAACCCATTTTTATCAATAAACGGTTTAGGTTTCCAAGGTGAGATACTATCAGTAAACTGCTTATCAAAATCAGTAAGCACTCCATCCATATCACAATAAATCTTGTAATTCGATTCTTTCAATTTTGTAGAGGTGGCCTCGTCTAATGCTTCTAAATTGTTCATTATTGTATATGGGTTTTGCTTCTGTAACATTATCACTAAAAAATGGGTAACCTTGTCTTAATCCTGAAAATACCTGGGCAAATTCATTTATTACGTAAAATGGATGTTTTCGCTCATAGGATATTTGGCTATCAACTTCTTTGTTCCTTGAGCTCAGCCACTCTTTTCTTGTTGTCTTCACTCATTTGGGTTTGAAGGGTACGACGGATTTCATATACTTCAGCCATTACCTCCATAAAGGCATCTTGTGCGTAGGGATCAAGACCCTCTCTTATCTGCTTATGGCAGTTAGTAATAGCTTTTTCAATGTTGTACGTGTTAACATACAAATCAACTATTTGGGAATTCGAATTCTTCATCTTGTCCAAGTAAAAGGTTATTATTTTCTAAAAAGTACCAAAAACGTTCTAGCCACAATCCAATACGTACATCATCTAAGGTATCATCTATGTCCATACCTTCATTACGTGCATCTGCTACTTTTACAATACCAAAGTCTGCTAGATCACGTGCCTTATCAAGATCACCTGCTTTTAACGCTTCACGAGCTTGTTCATAGCAATCTGTAACTGTTGTTTTAGTTTTTATCATCAATTATATTTTTTCCACGTTTTCATTATGACTAAAGGTACGAAAGTTCCCGGGATAAACCAAACCTTCATATTACGAAACTATGACGTCAGCTGCATTATAAAACCTACCCTGTTTAAAGTTGGCTTTTTTAATTTTTCTAGTAGCTCCCTTTTTTACTTCTTGAACAAAGTAATAGGGACCAGGTCGTGGGTCCATTTCGGGATTTACTGAGCTGATTTCGGCTGTTACAACATATTCCATTCCCTTTTTAGTGTCGGGGACTAAGACAGTACTAAACATTCTCATTTGATTGGTTTTTGTAAGTGATTAAATGTAATAATTAACTCTTCAATTTGGGCACCATTATAGCGTTTAATACTACTATTTACTTTATTTGATTTAGTGCTCATAAAAGGCAACAGAACTAATACTAAAAGTCCTAATTTAATTAGAAAGTTCTTCATTTTTTAATTCTGGTTTTTATTATAAATTATTTTAAAATGTACCAAGGTGGTACATATGATTTATTTGAGGGGTTATCCGATCGCTTTTTAGGCAGTTTTTTAAATGTTTGAATACTAGGGTAATTATACCCATCATGTCTAACACTTACTGTTTTTTCTTTTTTATCAATGTAATAAACAATTCCTTCTTGCTCAACGTCAAATAGAAAAAATTTTATTTTATCTCCAATTTTCATTTTTTTATAATTTGGGTGATTAGTGGGAATCGAACCCACGACCTCTGGTACCACAAACCAGTGCTCTAACCAATTGAGCTATAATCACCATATGTAATCCCGCTGGGACTCGAACCCAGGACCCTCTCATTAAAAGTGAGATGCTCTAACCAACTGAGCTACGAGATCATTTGTAGGGACGGTGAGATTTGAACTCACTACCTTCAAGATATAAGCTTGATGCTCTAACCAATTGAGCTACGTCCCCAATTTGGTGCGCCATTTTAATCGCAGTGGCGTCATCAGCGAATTTAAGTTAAAATGTCAAAGAACTCTAGTACCCCCACTAGGATTCGAACCTAGGACCTACAGCTTAGAAGGCTGTTGCTCTATCCAGCTGAGCTATGAAGGCATATCTTTTGTACCCGGGGCGGGGCTCGAACCCGCACTCACCGTTCGGCGAATCAGATTTTAAGTCTGACGTGTCTACCAATTCCACCACCCGGGCATTCGTTTTATGAGGCTAGCTCCATAACCATATTAATTACTTTATGCATGTCCTCTTCAGTCAACTCACCATGCTTTTCTTCATGGCGTTTTGTAAAATAATCCAGCTTATCTGGGTTTTGATTAGCAATGTGATAAGCAATTTTAGGCAAGTAACCCTCTGGATAGCGGTCATTTTTCATGTTGTTGTTATTTTGCATTTGTTTCTCTCGCAACCTTACCCCGTAAATATACGAATGGGTCTTTCGGATTCCACAAATTTTCGCGGAGATTTTTAATTTTTCTTCATTTCCTTTATGTGCTTACACTCACGTGATTTAGCACGCCACACACCAGGGCAGTTACAACTGTACTGCACCTTACCAGTAGGCAACATTGTTTTCTTTGATGTGTAGGTAATATCAGGATTGCTTTTAGAAGTAAACTTTTTAGTAATTACATCAGGTTTTTGAACTTTACGTTCAGGACGTTTCCACATTACATCACTCAACTGTGCTTTAGGGTGGACTTCAACCCATTCAGGTACTAGATATTTTTTACCTCTAATATTAACAAATGCGGGTGGCATCCAGGATTTTTGTTTATACATAACTCTCTGCACAGCATACGATTTTGTTTTCCCGTCAGGTTTATAAATAAATGCAGATGATTCTTGTGCGATTATTTCTTCGACACCATCCTTAATAACTTTGAAAATAGCCATATCTGTAACTTATTACGTAAATATACGAACCAATTTTCAGGCTCCCGAGTATTTAATATGACGGGAGAATGACTAATTAATTTACCTTCTTTTTTTAGTTCAATTTCTAAAGACCACATATTGCACATAGTCTTAAATACTTGTGGGTTATAGGCAGCTATGAAGGCCAAGTCATTTTCAGACATGGTCTCCATAGCTTCACCTACTGTTACTGGTTCATTATTTTCTAGCATAATAATCGTTCAAATCCTCATCCTCAGGTTTGAGGTATGTAGGTGGTTTGAATTTCGATTTTTTCTTGCGTTCTTTATAAGAAGGATACTCATTTTGCATCCAACGATCCCACTCTTGGAGTTGATCGTAACGCTGGTTATTACTATTTTTACTCATTTTCCTTGTCCTCTATAGGATTTTTTATAATGTTTGGACGTTTTGTGTTTGCTGGTTTTTGTTTTAGCGTGAACACCAGGCCTACTCACTGAGCTATCACCTTTATAAGTAAAGGCATTGATTTTTTTAGCCATTTTTAGTTTTTAAATAGTTTATTGCTTCTAAAATTTTTTGACAACCTTCATATGCTTCTTCATTTTCAAAATGAATAAGGTTAGTTTTTAATGTATGAATGAATTCATCTCTTTGAATGGAAAGGGTATAATTTGCTCCTTCTCCTTCAACTTCAATTTCAAAAACTGGGAGTTGTTTTTTCCTAGTATCTATATTATTTAATACAGCTTCTACAATTTGTTGTGAGATTGTAAACTTTTGATTCTTAGCCATCTCTAAGAAATCACTATATTTTTCAACCGTAATTTTTTTTACGTATACCACTTTAAAATAAATCTAGAAAATTATCTTTTATATCTTTTGACTTAAATCTACGCATTTTTTCATCCTTCTCCAAGCTTTTTGTTGCAATTTTTTCAAGATGTTTACGTTTTTGAGTATCATAATCATCTACTAGCTTTTGATGTTTTTTCTTACGTTTCATATTCTAGATACTAAATCTAACTCATTATCTTCTTCAAGGCCTAATTCTTTCAAACGTTGTAGATGGTAATTATCAATTTCCCAATCAACTTTGCTTTCATTTACTGGTTTATGTTCTTCTAAACCCTGGACCTGTTTGTCACTAAATATATTCCCAACTTGGAGAAAATAACAGTTATAACAAAGAAGTTCTACATTATCTAATTTATAATTTTTTTTACTGCCATCTTTAAAATGCATAAGTAAAGGAACTCTATAATCTAATACTCTACGTTCACTAAACTTACAATTACTGCAACACTCTTCGAGATACCCATCTGCAACTAATTTATCTTTAATTTTATTAGCATCAAAGTGGGAAGAATCAACTCTTCCTTCAATAATATCTAATATTGCAGGGGCCTTTTTCCCTCCGTTTAAAAATTTAGGAATACCCTTACCTGATTGGTTTTTATGTTGTTCAAATATATTCTCGTAACCTTCTTTAGTGGCATCATAGTTTTTAGCCCATTTCTTGTAGTGAATGTAAGAAACACCTAAATATCTAGCAGCTGCTCTGTTACTTTTAGTTTTATTAACGGCTGCTTTAATTTGTTGCTTACTAAGTGGTTTAGCTTTAGGCATTATAATTTCATCATTTCTTCAGCCCAATACATTAAAAAGTCCCAAAGATCATCTATTGTATTAAAAATATGTTCTTTACCCGAAGAGTCTATAAAAGGATAGATTTCACCCTCGTCACTTTTTCTACCATAAATATAAAAAATAATAGCCGAACCCGCTATTTCATCAAAGCTAAAGTGGATGAATTTTTCAATTAGCTTAAAAAAAGGTTCATCATAAGTAGAAAAATCAGCACCATATTCTATATCTATATCACTTTGTCGTTTCCAAACATTTTCATACAACTTTATTATTTCAATAAATTCATTTTTTAATTTATCTTCTTCAGTAGTACCATCAAAACGCATAGTAATGTTAGATCCTAGGATCTGTTCAATTACTCCTTTTATTTCCTTTCTTTGATTCATTTACTTCCTCTTTTAATTTAACTAATTTAGCACATTTAGAATAATTTTCTTGTTGCTCAAAAAATTTAATAGCAGTATCTAACACTTTAGAAAAATTACGTTCTTCTAATACTACAGAACACTCTAAATTAGGAACATAACATACCCTAGCAGATTTACGTTTTTTAGTTAAGGCATGTTCGATTGTGATTATAGCTTCATCTAGTAATAACTTATGGAAATCATTACTTTTTATTAAAGCATCCAACTCTTCAGTTTCATCATATTGAATTTCAATAGATAAAACATCTCTTTCTTTTTTCTTTACCATAATAAATAAATTTAGGGATTAGTGAGATAATTACCACTAATAAATATTATAAACTAATTAATTCATTTTGGTATTCATTAAGTGAATTAATTACTATAGTTAAGTTACCTAGTTCAAATTTACCTATTTCTCCACTATCTTTTATAATATCATTTAATTTTTGAATTACTTGGAAGTCCTGTTGATTAAACGTGTTCCCATCAACACTGATTATAATATCATCCCCATCGTTAGCCCAGGGTTCTAATGTTTCATCTAATTGAGGATTAGAATTAATAATATTAATTGTTTTTTTATAAACGGGAGAAATTATGGGTTTCATGAATTGATCGTGTTGAACTACAGTACCCCATTTTTTAATAAATTTTTTCATATTAGTAGTTGTAGTTTGCAACCACTCATTTGAATTTACTCCAGCTGCCCCACCAGCATGTTTATTAAATCTACTACCCCTACTAGTAAAATGGTAAACTAAACCTTCCCATGTTTGTAGTACTTTATAACCATTTAAAATAAAACGATTAAATAAATCACTATCTTCTTTAGATTGAGGAGCAAATAATTCATCATGTCCCCCAATAGCTAAAAAGTCTTTTTTATACATACACCAAGGGGCAAATATACCCTCAGTAACTAACGTATCGTGTTTAGGTTTATACTCATTTAATACCCAATTATTAAATTTATCTATGTTAAAATCCTCAACTTCAATCCCAAAGTCAACTAACATTTTTTCGGGTCCATCTGGGTGTAAAGGGGGTTCAACTCTAGTGGCACTAACAACAGTACCTGGTTTTAAATGGTTTAGTATATGTTCATCTAAATTGGGTGCAGCAACCATATCAGCATGAAACGCCATTATAATATCTGTTCGTGCCATTTCTATTCCTTTATCAAACATACCCACTATACCAATACGTTCAGGACCTGGGTTGTGATGTACAATTAAATCATCATCACCTAAATTATCTATCCATTCTTGAGTGCCATCTGTACTAGCATCATTTAATACAAGTATTTCATGTTTAGTTGAAAGGTTACGGATAGATTTGTATGCTAATTCTAGAAATTCTAAGTTATTTCTACTTGGTATTACAAATGTTATTTTTTCCATAATTATTTTAAATTTATAACTGCGAAAAATACCCAACAACTATTTAAATCAGTAGTTATATCAGTACCCCATTGACCCCCTGGAAGTTGGACTTCATTTAATCCTATAGCTGTTATATCACATCCATCAAAGTTTCTGTATAGTACTTCTGTGAATTCCTGTGGGCTGTATTCATATAAATGGGTTCCTCCATTATAAACCCAAGTAGGGGTTTTCCTTCTTGGAGTTGTAATGATGATTGTTTCTTTAGTTACGGATTTTAAACTTTGTAAATAATCATCTATTTTTTCTTTTGGTAAATGTTCAAATGTTTCTATAGAAGTACAAACATCAAATTCATCTTTTTTAAATCGTTCTTTAAGATTGAAAATATCACATACTTCGTGCTTACAATTAGGTGATTGATATATTTCATTAGCACTTTTTACTCCTTCTTCATCAATATCAATACCTACAACACTTTTAGCTCCTAGTGATAATAAAATTCCTGCCCCATAACCTTTTCCGGTTGCGGCATCTAGTACTTTTTTATCTTTAGTCCAATGGTTAGCAAAAATGTATCTATCTATCATAGTAGAAGTAGCGGGTTTTACTAATCTATCTATATCTTTTAATGGGTGGTTATCTGTTACTTTCATTTTTTGTATTGTTTATATAATCTACTAAATTAATTTTTGGTTCCCAACCTAAAAGAGATTGAGCATGGGAATTTGTATTTAGGGTATCTTGTGCTTCGCCTGGTTTAGCGGGTTTATAAGTAGGGTTAATGTTTAACATTTTAGCTACTTCGTTTACTGAGTGGTTTTTACCTCTTCCTAGTTCAAATATAAACTCATAAGCCTGTTGTTTTTGAATTCTAATTAGGGCATCTACTATATCATCAACGTGGGTAAAATCTCTTCGTTGTTTACCATCACCATATATTTCACAATCGATTCCTTTTTTTATATTATTTAACCACCTACCAATTAATGTAGTATAACCACCTTCAGTTAATTGATAAGGACCATAAACATTATAAAAACGAACAATAGATGCTTTTAAGTTATAGTGTTCCCAGTATAATTTAATTATTTCTTCACCTATATCTTTACTAAAAGTGTATGGATTTTTAAATTTACCACTATGATGGGATGAAGAACCCGCATACACTAAGGGTACTTCATTTTTAGCACAATAGTCAACTATTTCTAAAGTTCCGTTAGCATTAGCAGTAAAATAATCTTTAGGATTCTCGAATGAAGGTTGAATCCTAGCTATAGCAGCTAAATGGAATATAATATCGGGGTGTTGGTTGTATACCCATTTATAGCTATAGACTTTTCTTATATCAAATTCTTCATACCTAACTCCCTCTATATGGTTTTCTATTTTACCAGTTGAATAATTATCTATTGAGGTTACTTCATGTCCTAATTCTATTAGTTTTTTACATAAATTAGTACCTATAAAACCTGCTCCTCCTGTTACTATTATTTTCATATTTGTTATATTTTAACATTAAAATATTTCATTGCATATTCAGCTCGATATTGTGGATAATAGTCATAATCATCCCCCATTCGCACCCAACAACGACCATCTTTACCTAATAACACCCTTTTGTTATCAATTTTCTCTATCCTGGGGTCTACATTTTTCCACTTGAGGTGGTGGTATTCAACTCCAGTCATGTTGTTTCCTCGATCCATACTTCCCTCTCCTTTATTACGACTTCCCGCATCTAACTCCTGGCCTGTATTGGTTTTTAGTCCAATAATTTTATGTTGGGAAAATTTTGAGTTACAGAAGTATGTAAGATTAGGTTTTTGAAAATATTCTTTTTTTGCATCTACATGGGGTGAAATTGCTTCAATATAATTAGGATATTTTTGGAATTGTAGAAAATTTTTATTTTCATACCACGATCCATAGGGAGAATGTCCTTCAACCTCAACACATCGTAAAAACCAATCATCATCTTCCATGCTAGGATAGTAACGATAGCCTTCATCCCACCACCCTATCCTAACAATGGTTTTTTTATGAAATGCAACAGCATTCCAAGCGTTAAGATGCACTTGCTCTAAATGAGGATTTTTTTCTAATATGTCATTTAATACCTCAAGCCAATCACTATCAAATATCATATCATCACATGTAAGTAAAACCCAATCTGTTTGAGATTTAATAATTCCTTGATTCCAAGCTTTTGTTAACCCTACATTTTCTTTGCTATATATAAAATTTGATTTTGGATGGGATTTTTCAGCAATTTTAATTTTTTCTAATTCATCTCCAGTTGTGTTATTATCCCATACAATAACAGGAACTAAAGGATCAATAGTATCTAAGCATTTTTTAAGCCTATCTCCTCTATAGTAACTTACAATAACTATAGTTATATCGGATTTATTAAAGGAAGCTGCCATCTTGTAATCTTTTAAAATAAGTCCCCGGGCTGTATGATTTTAATTTATACCCCATTTTATAAAAATAATTTGTAAAATCAATTTCTACTTGATCCCCTACATATCCCCCTTTAGTAGGATTATCTTGAAATAATTCAGGATTAATATTAGGAGTATTAAAATATTTAGGGGCATATAATCTAAGATTTTGAAGTATTTTGGTTGTTGTTAACCCAACACCCCCATGAGCATGAGGAGGATGATTACCTGTTTTTTTTATGTAATTATTCTCATCAAAAGTAAATTTATGGATTTCATGTGCCTTAAAATTTAAAGCTGCAACAAACCCTATTAAAGAATCATTTTCAATAAAATCGATCATTTCTTTTATATAATTCTTCCTTAATGGAAGTATATCATCTTCAGTAAAATACCAATAATCATATTCATTTTCAAATTTATGGAAAGCATATTTATATGATCCAAAACTTAAATCTTTATTTAAAATAGGTCTATGTAATACTTTAATTACTCCATTTTTTAATTGAGTTCCTTCAATAGATGATAAATAATCATAAACTTGAGGGGATTCAATATCATGGTTAACTATAAGAAAATCGCAGTTACATCCTACATCAAATTCCTGGTGGAGTTCTATTTGTTGGTTTAGAACTTCTGCTACTTGTGTAGCATTTGAGGGATAATTGCGACGTTCACCAAAATAAGTAGCTATTACTTGAATTGCTTTCATAAGTTATAAATTATATCCTGATAACCCCGGCCAGTTAGGGTTTAATATATTGTAGTTTATTTTAGATTGGAGAGAAGTTATAGGGGTAGCATTATATTTATGCATCCATTCTTCATTATCTCTTTCTTGAGTTCCACCCTCAAATAAAACTAAAGAATTAGGGAAATAAGTATAAATTTCAGATATAGTATCTCCAGTATTTGATATATCTAAATGAAGTAAATCAAATTTTTCATTTTCATATAACCAATTATTAAAATCTTTTTTAATTAAGGAAACATATTGATCTAAATTATAAAATTTTAAATTATTTAGTACTACATCTTTAACAGCTCTTTTATATGGGTAGTCTTCAAATAAATCATAAGCTATAACTTCCCCAAATCCATTATCTTTAACTCCTTGAGCTAAGCATATTGTTGAATACCCATATAAAATACCAAAGTCAATTATTTTTTTAGGTTTATACTTTATAACAGTGTCATATAGGGTTTTACCTATATTATTTTTGCCATAAGACGATACTATGTGATGAGGGTTTTGGTACACGTTATATATGGTATAATTTGTTAATAGTAGGAATAAAATTTTTATAAGTATCCAAATCTTTATCTTCTATATTTCCTCTTTTAAATAATCTTGGGTTGTGGACTTGACATTCTTCAATGGAGGGAAGACATTCTAAAAGTTTCAAAGAACCTAAAACAAAAGAAGGACAAATTTGAGTTAATCTTTGGTATAAATCAACCATTGTATCTGTTTTAAACACAGGATAAGTGGTTTTACTTATAATAGGTCCCTTATCAAATTTTTCTGTTATTTTATGGAAACTCATCCCTTGTTCTAAAGCTCCTTCTTTTAAAGTATGGTATAGTATATCAGTTCCTCCCCATTCAGGGAGAAGGCCAGTATGTACATTAAAAGCATTTTCAATATTTAAAAGCTTTTTATCATATTGTATAGATAACTTTATATCATGTTCCACATCTTCATTAACTATTGGGAGATCTATTTTTCCCTTTATTAAAGGATTTTGAGAGGGTATATAACCTACTAGATCATAGTGAGGTTTTAAAAAATCACAAGTTATCTTAGTAAGATAAGTTGATCCATAAATAAGGATTTTATTTAGATTCATTTCCAATTTTTAATACAATCTACGATATATTCCCTTTCTTTACTAGTTACCCACCAACCAACGGGGATTGATACTATATTGTCAATTGTTTTCTCTAAGTTAGGTAATTCAGTTTTAAATTGGGACATGCAACTATGCTTATCATTTCTTTCATGGACTTGTGATACTGTAATATTACATTTTTCCATATGTTCATAAAATGAAGGTCTATCATCTACCTTTAATGTGTAGATCCAAAATGCGGATTCAAATCCTTTTTCTCTTTTTAGTAATGTAACTCCTTCTACGTTTTGTAGATGCTCATCGTAATAAGCTGCATTTTCTTTATGTTTAGATA
>Ga0209630_10003617_pt1 | contig 14036 bp, 15 predicted proteins | sample COG_01_FD_184745 | JGI IMG/M metagenome (GOLD analysis project Ga0209630, IMG submission 184745) | Pelagic Microbial community sample from North Sea - COGITO 998_met_01 (SPAdes) (version 2) | ecosystem: Environmental > Aquatic > Marine > Neritic zone/Coastal water | place: Helgoland, sampling... | reverse complement strand
CAAGCCGATCGCGGCGGTCCAGGCGACCCGCGTCTGGCGCTACAACAAGCCCGTCGGCCTGCTGACGTCGCACGCCGACCCCAGCGGCCGTCCGACCGTGTTCGACAGCCTGCCCGCCGGCCTGCCGCGCGTGATCTCCGTCGGCCGTCTGGACATCAATACCGAAGGCCTGCTGCTGCTGACCAACGACGGCGAGCTGAGCCGGGCGCTGGAGCTGCCGAACACCGCCCTGGTGCGCCAGTACCGGGCCCGCGCCCGTGGCCGCATCACCCAGGCCACGCTCGACACCCTGAAGGACGGCGTCACCGTCGACGGCGTCCGCTACGGCCCGGTCGAGGCGACCATCGACAAGGCCAAGACCAATGAGGACGGCGGCCAGTCCGCCAATCTGTGGATCAGCGTCCAGATCACCGAGGGCAAGAACCGCGAGGTCCGCAAGGTGCTGGAGTCGGTCGGCCTGACCGTCAACCGCCTGATCCGTCTGGCCTATGGCCCGTTCCAGCTCGGCACCCTGCCGACGGGCGCGGTCGAGGAGGTCGGTCCGCGGGTCATCCGCGAACTGCTGGGCGAACATATCCGTCCCGAGAACCTGCCCCAGGGCAACACCGTCCAGACCCCGGTCCCCGTGCCCGGCCGTCGCGGCGGCATGCCGCTGGTCACCGGCAAGTCGGGCTCGGCCATCTCCGATCCGTCGCGCAAGCCCAGCCGCGTCCGCGCCGCCGAGACTGCCGCCGCCGAGGGCGCTGAGCGCGCCGACCGTCCGGCCAAGAAGGCCGGCTGGGCCAAAGCCGCGCCGAAGTTCGAGCATCCGAAGAAGAACTTCACCCCGCGCGCCCGTCCTGAAGGCGAGGCCGCGGCGACCGGCGAACGCCCCAAGCGTCCCTTCAAGCCGCGCGAGGACAAGATCATCGGTCCCAAGTCCTCGACCTGGGCCCGCGATGCGGGGCGTGACGGCGACAAGCCGAAACGCGACTTCAAGCCGCGTGGCGAGGGCCGGCCTTCGGGCGGGGCTCGTCCGTCCGGAACCAGCGGCCGTCCCGCGGGCGCCGGCAAGCCGTCGGGACCGCGCAAGCCGCGAGGCTGACGCCTTCTTTAATTGACGATGGGGCGGCGGCGCCGGAACTTCGTGTTTCCAGCCGTCGGGGGACGCCATGACCGATCACACGCACGAACTCGTTCACAAGGGCGATCCCGGCCTCGACCGGCTGCTGTTCTTCTCGGACGGCGTCTTCGCCATCGCCATCACCCTGCTGGCCATCGAGCTGCACGTGCCGCACGGCTGGGATGGTCACGCCGCGACCCTGTTCCGCGAAAGCTGGCAGATGCTGGCCGCCTTCGCCCTCAGCTTCGCGGTGGTCGGTATCTTCTGGAACTCGCACCGCCGGCTGTTCCTGGGCATGCAGCGGTTCACCGTCGGTGTGTTCGTGCTGAACCTGATCCTGCTGGCCGGCATCGCCCTGATGCCGTTCGCCTCGGTCCTGCTCTACTCCCCGCCGGTGACCATCGAGACCTTCGGCCTCTATCTGGGGCTGGTGTCTGCGATCGGTCTCGCGAACGGCCTCGCCCAGGGCTATGCCTATTTCATCGCCGACGTCGTGCGGCCGAAGCGTCCCTTCGCCCTGCGGCTGGCGGCCACCCTGATGCAGACCTTCATGCCCGCCGCCTGCTGCGGTCTGGCCCTGGCCCTTTCCGTCGGGGCGCCACTCTGGATCGTCGGCCCGCTGGCGGCGGTGGTGGCCGGTCTGGTCGGCTTCCTGATCTGGGCCCAGCGTCGCGCCGCCGCATGAGCCCCGCCGAATGAGAATCGTCGCCGGATCGCTGAAGGGCAGGGCCATCGTCGCGCCCGAGGGCAGGAACACTCGCCCGACCTCCGACCGCGCGCGGCAGGCCGTGTTCAATGTGCTGGAGCACGCCTCCTGGGCCGAGAGCCTGCAGGGGACCCGGGTCATCGACGTCTTCGCCGGCTCGGGCGCCCTCGGCTTCGAGGCCGTGTCGCGCGGCGCGAAATTCTGCCTGTTCGTCGAGACGGACGAGGCCGCGCGCGGCGCCATCCGCGACAATGTCGAGGCCTGGCACCTGTTCGGCTCCACCCGGGTGCATCGGCGCAGCGCCATCGAGATGGGGCCGCGCCCCGGCCCGATCGCCGAGGCCTTCGACCTGGCCTTCCTCGATCCGCCCTACGGCAAGGGACTGGGCGAAAAGGCCCTGGCCTGTCTGGCCGACGGGACCTGGCTGAAGCCCGGCGCACTGGTCGTCTACGAACGCGGCTCCGACGAGCCCGAGATCGAGACGCCTGGCTATGAGCGTCTGGACGCACGCGACTATGGCGCCGCCCGTGTGCTGTTCCTGCGCCGCGAGAGCTGAAAAAGCCGCTTGACCCTCACGCCGCGTGAGGCCCGATAGAGGCGTCCATGCGGAACGACGCGCGCAACAGAACCTATACCGTCAGCCAGCTGGCGCGGCTGTCCGGAACCTCGGTCCGGACGCTGCATCACTATGACGAAATCGGCCTGCTGAAGCCCGCGTCGGTCGGCGAGAACGGCTATCGCTACTACGGACGCGAGGAACTGCTGCGACTGCAGTCGATCCTGGTCCATCGGGAGTTCGGCATCGCGCTCGGCGATATCGGCGTCCTGCTGGACAGCGCCGGCTTCGACCGTCTGGAGGCGCTGCGTGCGCAACGGGAACGGATCGAGGCAGAAGCGGAGCGCTATCGCCGGCTGGCCCGGACGATCGACCGCACGATCGCCGAACTGGAAGGACGAGACACCGTCATGGACAAGCAACTCTACGAGGGCTTCAGCCCGGAAAAACAGGCCGAATACGAGGCCTGGATCATCGACAAATACGGCGAACAGGCCAAGGCCCGGATCGAAGCCGGGCGCGAGGCCATGAAGGCCATGTCGCCCGGCCAGCAGCAGGACTGGATGGCCGAGGTCGCCGAACTCGAGGGCGATCTGGCGCGGGCGATGGGGCAGGGGATGGCGGCGGACAGCGCAGGCCTCGACCCGATCCTGTCGCGCCACCACGCCTGGGTCGGCCGGACGTGGAAGACCCCGCCGACGGCTACGGCCTACGCCGGGCTGGCCGATCTCTATTCGACCAATCCGGAGTTCCGCGCCCGCTACGAAGGGATCGCACCCGGGCTGGCCGACTGGATGGCTGCGGCAATGAAGGCCTACGCGGGTCGGGCGTTGGCGGACTGAACAGTCGCCGTTCGGGGTTGTCGGAGCTCATCTGGCGGCCCCGAAGGGCATTTCGGGCGTCAAAGCGTGCGGTATTTTAATACCGTATATAGAAAATCGAATAAAATCAGACATATAAGGCGTATTCGCGCATTCAATGCGCATTGACGCCCGTCATCCCTTCCTCTATCAGCGCGCCTTCCGTTCGTTCCGGCATCTGCAGGAGCGGGCCAACCCGTTTCGTCTATCCCAGGAACCTCGAAAATGCTGAAGAGCACTACGGCTGCCTTGAAGCCGGCCGAGGTCGAGAGGAAGTGGATCCATATCGACGCTGAAGGCGTCGTCGTGGGCCGCCTCGCGACCTTCATCGCCATGCGTCTGCGTGGCAAGCACCTGCCGACCTACACCCCTCACGTGGACTCGGGCGACTACATCGTCGTCACCAACGTCGACAAGGTCGTGTTCACCGGCAAGAAGAACACCGACAAGATCTACTACCGCCACACCGGTCACCCGGGCGGCGTGAAGTCGACCACCCCGGCCAAGGTGCTGGGCGGCCGCTTCCCGGAACGCGTTCTGGAGAAGGCTGTCGAGCGTATGATGCCGAAGGAAAGCCCGCTGGCCCGTTCGCAAATGACGCACCTGCGCCTGTTCGCCGGCGCGACGCACGACCACGACGCCCAGCAGCCCGAAACCATCGACTTCGCCGGCCGCTCGGCCAAGAACACCCGGAGCATCTGAGCATGACCGACGTCACTCAAGACACCGCCACCGGTTTCGACGCCCTGAAGGGTCTGTCCGCCACGGCCGAGGCCGCTCCGGAACACGTCCAGAAGCTGGACGCCCAGGGCCGCGCCTATTCGACCGGCAAGCGCAAGAACGCGATCGCCCGCGTCTGGGTCAAGCCGGGCACCGGCAAGATCACCGTCAACGGCAAGGACGTCGCGGTCTACTTCGCCCGTGAAATCCTGCAGATGATGGTTGCCCAGCCGCTGACCGTCACCGACCGCGTCACCCAGTTCGACGTCGTCTGCACCGTCGAAGGTTCGGGCCTGTCGGGCCAGGCCGGCGCCATCCGCCACGGCCTGTCGCACGCCCTGACGCACTATGAACCGGCCCTGCGCCCGGTCCTGAAGCCGCATGGCTTCCTGACCCGCGACAGCCGCGTCGTCGAGCGCAAGAAGTACGGCCGCGCCAAGGCTCGCCGTTCCTTCCAGTTCTCGAAGCGTTAAGCCGTTTCGCGAAAGCGATTACGAAACGGGGCGCTTTGGGAAACCGGAGCGCCCTTTTTCTTTGTCTGGAGTCCGCGATGACCCCGTTTCCGACGAGCGACAAGGTGGCCTTCTTGCTGGAAGGCGATGCGTGGATCACACAGATCGTCTTCAACGCCACGACGATGTCGTTCCAACTGGCGAACGGTTGCAAAATCGAAGTTGGGCTGGGGCTCGCGTATTCGTCGGGGGAGGGAGCCTTCTCCTACGATGCTGAATGGTTTCAGACCGGAGCGATCCATTTCCTGCCGTTGATCGAAAAGAAGATTGTCTCGGTGACGACGCAGAATCTGGAAATGACGCTGACCTTCGAAAACGGCGCGCGGCTGACAGTCCGATCTGACGTTGGACCTTATGAGGCGGGGGCGGTTCTGGGACCAAAGGACTCTCGCCTTGGCTTTTATTTCTGAGTGACCCAATGACCCACACCCTCTTCATCGACGGCGAGGCCGGCACCACGGGGCTGGAGATCCGGCAGCGGCTGGAAGGGCGCGCGGATCTGGAGTTCATCTCCCTGACCGGCGACCGGCGAAAGGATCCGGCGGCGCGGCGCGAGGCGCTGAACGCGGCCGATGCGGTGATCCTGTGCCTGCCCGACGAGGCGGCGAAGGAAGCCGTCGCCATGATCGACAATGCGACGACCCGGGTCATCGACGCCTCCACGGCTTACCGGGTCGCTGAGGGCTGGACCTATGGCTTCGCCGAGATGGATGCAGGCCAGCGCGCCGCCATCGCCGCCTCGACGCGGGTCAGCAATCCCGGCTGCTATCCCACCGGCTTCATCGGCCTGATGCGGCCGCTGGTGAAGGCGGGGATCCTGCCTGCGAGCGCCTTCGTCACCGTCAACGCCGTCTCGGGCTATTCCGGCGGCGGCAAGTCGATGATCGCCGAGTTCGAAGGCCCGGAGAAGGACAAGGCGCCCGCCTATCGCGCCTATGGCCTCAGCCTGCACCACAAGCATGTGCCCGAGATGACGAAGCACACGGGTCTGGCCAACGACGTCCTGTTCGCCCCGGCCGTCGGGACCTATCGCCAGGGCATGCTGGTCGAGATCCCGCTGCAGCTGTCGGCCCTGCCGGCGACCTCGGTCGAGGTCATCCACGGCGCCCTGGTCGAGGCCTACGCCGGCCAGCGCTTCGTCGAGGTCGCGGATCTGGAAACGACCGAGGCCATGACCGGCATCGACCCCGAAGGCCTGAACGGCACCAACCGCATGCGCCTGCACGTCTTCGGCGACCGCAACGGCCATCAGGCCCGACTGGTCGCCCTGCTGGACAACCTCGGCAAGGGCGCCTCCGGGGCGGCGGTGCAGAACCTGAATATCATGCTGGGTCTGCCGGAAGAGACCGGGCTGAGCTGACATCGCGTCTCCTACCCACTGCGTGGGGAGGAGACCTTGAAACCTTTCGCCGATCGGCGGCGTACTTCGGTTCATGACCCAATCGATCCGGATCCCGCGCCGCACGCTGCTGACAGGCCTCGGCGCCCTGTCGCTCGGAGCCGCCCTGGCCGGAAAGGCAAGCGCGGCCGCCGATCCGTTCGCGTCGTCGCCTTTCCGCCAGACGACCGATGCCCAGTGGCGAACCCGCCTGCCGGGGCTCAGCTATGACGTTCTGCGTCATGAGGCGACCGAGCGGCCGTACTCCAGCCCGCTGAATGACGAGCACCGCGCCGGGACCTTCGTCTGCAAGGCCTGCGACCTGCCGCTGTTCCTGTCGGCGTGGAAGTTCGACTCAGGCACCGGCTGGCCCAGCTTCTTCCGCGCCAACCCGGCCAATATCGCCACGAAAAGCGACTTCGCCATCGGTATTCCGCGTACGGAGTATCACTGCGCCCGCTGCCTCGGGCACCAGGGCCACGTCTTTGATGACGGTCCTGCCCCGACCGGCAAACGTTACTGCAACAACGGCGTCGCGCTTATCTTCAAGCCGGGCTGACTTCCGGAGTCTGGCAAGCCGGGCTGACGGCTACTGCCAGCTGCGGGCCTTGATCGCGGATTCGATCGTCGCGCCGGTCATGACCGAGGCGATGATGACGAACAGGCCGTAGTCGTGGCCGACCCAGAACACCGGCACGGCGGCCAGCAGCATGACGATCAGGGGAAAGACCCCGGCCATGGCCGCCGTCGAGGGCTTGTCCGGGTGGATCATCGGCGGGGTCATCCGCTTCAGCTGACGCTGCATCAGCGCGTTGCCGACGACGTAGCCGACGATGCAGATCGCGGCCATCAGCGGATATTTGACCTCTCCGCCCGCGCCGGCCTCGCCATAGACGACCGTGGTGAGCAGCAGCAGGAGCAGGGAGATGGACGTGCTGATCGCCAGCAGGATGTTCGGTTCGATACGCTTCAAGACTGCACTTTCACATAGGCGCCGGGCGCCGGCTCGATGGGCTTGAGCGGCCCCTTCGCGGGATCGCGCGCCGGAAGCTGTTCGCCCGACCGCTCCTTAAGCCACGACGCCCAGTGGTTCCACCAGCTGCCGGGATGTTCTTCGGCGCCCGCCCGCCATTCGGCCAGGGTCGCGGGCAGGGCGGCGTTGGTCCAGTGCTGATACTTCTTCGCCGTCGGCGGGTTGATGATCCCGGCGATATGGCCAGAACCGGCCAGGGTCAGGGTCACGTCGGCGTTCCGGAACGCCCGCGCCGAGCGATAGACCGAGTTCATCGGCGCGATGTGGTCCTCGCGGCTGGCGACGAAATAGAGGGGCAGGGTCACATCGGCCAGGTCGACCTTGATCCCGCCGATCTCGAACTCCCCCTTCGACAGCCGGTTCTGGCCGTACATGGAGCGCAGATAGTCCATGTGCAGGGCCTTGGGCATCCGCGTCTGGTCAGCGTTCCAGAACAGCAGGTCGAAGGCGGCCGGCGACTTGCCCATCAGATAGTTGGACACGAAGAACGACCAGATCAGGTCGTTGGCGCGCAGGGCGTTGAAGGTCTCGGCCATGGCCGCGCCGGGCAGGACCCCGCCGGCCTCGTCCATCTGGGCTTCTATGCTGGTCAGCCAGTGTTCGTCGGTGAACAGCAGCAGGTCGCCGGCCTCCTCGAAATCATGCTGGGCGGCGAAGAAGGTAGTAGCGGCGACACGGGTGTCCTTCTTTGCGGCCATATGAGCCAGAGCCGCCCCCATCAGGGTGCCGCCGATGCAGTAGCCGACGGTGTTCAGCGTCCTGGAGCCAGTCTGCTCCAGCACCTTCTCGACCGCGCGATAGATGCCTTTCTCAAGGTATTCGTCGAAGCCGAAGCCGGCCTTGTCCTGATCCGGATTGACCCACGAACAGACGAAGACAGTGAAGCCCTGCGCCGACAGCCAGCGGATCAGCGAGTTCGCCGGCTGCAGGTCCATGATGTAGAATTTGTTGATCCACGGCGGGAAGATCAGCAGGGGCACGGCGTACTGCCGGTCCGTGGCGGCGTCGAACTGGAGCAGTTCGAACAGCTCGTCGCGCCAGACGACCTGGCCAGGGGCGGTGGCGACGTTCTCGCCGACGACGAACTTGCCGTAGTCGGCCTGGCTGATGGCCAGCTTGCCCGCGCCGCGCTCCAGATCGGCGGCGAAGTTCTGCATCCCCTTCACCAGGGATTCGCCATTGGTCTCGGCCATGGCCTTCAGCGCCACCGGGTTGGAGGCGAGGAAGTTCGACGGCGAGAAGGCGTCGGTCAGCAGCTTGGTGAAGAATTCGGCCCGGCGGCGCGTCATCGGGTCGACGTCCTCCACCGAGGCGATCAGGCCGTTCATCCAGTCGGAGGTGACCAGGTACGACTGACGCATCATGTCGAACATCGGGTTCTCGGACCATGCCGGGTCCTTGAACCGCTTGTCGGGGCGATCGCTTGCCGAGGGGGCGACAGCCTCGCCCGCCGCGCGGCGGCTGGTCGTGGCCCACAGGTCCATATAGCGGCTGAACAGATCGGCCTGGGCGCTGAACAGCTTGTCCGGGCGGGCGGCCAGACTGGTCATGACGCTGGTCATGGCCGGGCCGACGTTGAAGGGATCGGGCGACAGGGCGGCGGGGCGGTCGGCCTGGCTCAGGGCGGCCTCGGCGATGGCCGACTGGGCGGTCATGGCGGCCTTGGCGATGTTCATCGACAGGGTTTCCAGCGCCTGCATCTGATCCGCGCCGGGCATGACGAAGGGATTGGCGGCCTCGGGGTCGGGACGGGCTTCCGGCTTCGCCTCGGGCTTCGCTTCGGGCGGGGGAGGGGCGGCGGCCTCCACGACCGGCTCCATGATCGCCTCGGCGGCCTTCTTCGCCCGGGGGCGCGGCGGCTTGGCCGAGGTGGGGCGACCGGCCTTGCGAGGCGCCTTTTCGGGCGCGGGAGCCGTCTCAGCCTTGGTCGGTCGCTTGGCCATCGGGGGTCCTTCGGCGTTTCCCGGCGCGGGGGACTACACGCCGCCCTTCCGCCGAATGCGATCATGGCATATGACCGGCTCTGAAATGAACGCTCGCGTTGTGAAAAAGATGATGCGGCCGATGCTTATGGCCTCAGCCGCTCTCGGACTGGCGTCAGGCCTGTCCGCCTGTGTCGCCTCCTTCGATCCGGAGACGGACGCCAGCTCGCCGCTGGCCCCGCGCGTCCAGGCCCTGGTCGACGCCAACCGCACCTATCCGCGCTGGGAGGACTTCCCGCGCTCGTCCGAGCCCGTGCCTCCGCCCGCCCAGGTGGCCCAGCAGGTCAATACCTTGCGCGCGACCGGCGGGGCCCTGGCCAATGAGGTTTCGACCCTGCAGTGGACCAACGGCGACCCGGCAGCGCTGGAGCGCGACGTCGCCGCTCGCATCGCCGCCACCCCGGTCTCGCCCGACGCCGCCCGCACCGCCGCCGAGCTGGACGCCTATGCCCAGGCCCTGCGCGACCGCGCCAAGGCCCCTCCGCCGATCGGCCGCACGCCGGCTCCGCCGCCGCAGCAGGCGCCCCAATAGCCGTCACGGACGGAAGTTAGTCTCGCCCGGACCCTAGAATCCGGGGATCATGCTCCTCAAGGAGACTGAAGCCATGGCCGACACGGCCCCCTTCGACACCCGGCCGCTGGATCAGCGCCGCATAGTGACGACCACCGAAATCCCGTTTTCCAGCCTCGCCGCCGACGCCGTGCGGGTGACCGAGGCCGCCGCCGTCGCCGCCTTCGCCCAGATCGGCCGTGGCGACGAGATGCAGGCCGACCAGTTGGCCGTCGACGCCATGCGCACCCAGCTGAACCGGCTGGAGATCGACGGCCTGATCGTCATCGGCGAGGGCGAGCGCGACGAGGCGCCCATGCTCTATATCGGCGAGGCCGTGGGCACGGGGCGCGGCCCCGCCATCGATATCGCCCTCGATCCGCTGGAAGGCACCACCCTGACGGCCAAGGCCATGCCGGGCGCCCTGTGCGTCCTGTCGATGTCGGCCGGCGGCGGCATGCTGCACGCCCCCGACACCTATATGGACAAGATCGCCATCGGCCCCGGCTATGCGCCCGGCACGGTCGATCTGGACATGAGCCCGGCCGAGAACGTGCGGTCGCTGGCCTCGGCCAAGGGCGTCGATCCGCGCGACATCACCGTCTGCGTGATGGACCGGCCGCGCCACTCCGAGCTGATCGCCGCCCTGCGCGAGGTCGGGGCCAAGGTCATGCTGATCGGCGACGGCGACGTGGCGGGGGTGATCCATACGACGGATCCGGAGACCGGCATCGACCTCTATCTGGGTTCGGGCGGGGCGCCGGAAGGGGTGCTGGCCGCCTCGGCGCTGAAGTGTGTCGGCGGCCATTTCCAGGGGCGGCTGCTGTTCCGCAACGACGACGAGCGGGCCCGCGCCCACCGGATCGGGATCACCGATCTGAACCGGAAGTACGACCTGCATGAGATCGTCTCGACCGACGCCGTTTTCGCCGCCACCGGCGTGACCGGCGGGGCCCTGCTGGACGGCGTCCGTATCGAGCGCGGTCTGGTCAGCACCCATACGGTGGTGATGGACTCCTCGACCCACACCGTGCGGCGCATCCGCACGACCCGGCCGCTGTAGTGGCCGACGGGGGAATCCCTTCGGGCGGCATCAGCCAGTTCCTCGACGTCTCGCGTTCGCTCTCGGGCCGGGCCTGGCGGCAGCGCCCGGCCGAGCCCTCGGTCACCCGCGCCCACATGCAGGCCCTGGGTCTCGACGAGCCCCTGGCCCGGGCCCTGGCCTCGCGCGGGGTGCGGGCCGATCAGGGCGCCGACTTCCTGACCCCGACGCTCAAGGCCCTGTTCCCCGACCCGTCCAGCTTCATGGACATGGACGCGGCCGCCTCGGCCATCCTCGACGCCCTGACGGCGGGATCCAGCATCCACGTCTTCGCCGACTATGACGTCGATGGCGCCTCCAGCGCGGCCTTGCTGGTGCGCTGGTTCCGGGCCATGGGCGCCGACCTGCCCATCTATGTCCCCGACCGCCTGACCGAGGGCTATGGCCCCAGCGCGAAGGCCTTCGACACTCTGAAGGCCTCGGGCGCCGATCTGGTCATCACCGTCGACTGCGGCGCGGCGGCCAACGAGGCCGTGGCCCACGCCAGCGCCATCGGTCTGAACGTCGTGGTCATCGACCACCATATGATGCGCGAGGAGCCGCCGCTGTGTCTGGCGGTCGTCAATCCGAACCGGCCGGGCGACAACTCGGGCCAGGGCAACCTGGCCGCCGCCGGCGTGGTCTTCGTGCTTCTGGCCGCCCTGAACCGCGAGGCGCGGGCGAGGGGACTCTTCGCGGACCGCGAGCAGCCCGACATCCGCCAGTGGCTGGATCTGGCCGCCATGGGCGCCGTCTGCGACGTCACCGGCCTGACCGGCTTCAATCGCGCGCTGACGGGTCTGGGCCTGCGCGTCATGTCGGACTGGAAGAACCCCGGGCTCAAGGCCTTGCTGGCCGCCGCCAAGGCCGAGGAAGGGCCGGCCAAGACCAATCACGCCGGCTTCATCCTGGGACCGCGCATCAATGCGGGCGGCCGGATCGGCAAGTCGGACCTCGGCGCGCGTCTGCTCTCCACCGACGATCCGGAAGAGGCGAGGGCGATCGCGGAGGAGCTGGACGCCCTGAACATCGGCCGCCGCGAGATCGAGCGTCAGGTGACGGAAGAGGCCATCCGCCGCGTCGAACAGACCGGCGCCCATGACGACGGCTCGGCCGTGGTCGTGGTCGCGGGCGACGACTGGCACCCGGGCGTGGTCGGGATCGTGGCCGGACGTCTGCGCGAGCGTTGGCGCAAGCCCGTCATCGTCATCGGCGTCGACGCCGTGAACGGCATCGGCAAGGGCTCGGGCCGGTCCCAGCCCGGAATGAACCTGGGCCGCGCCATCCAGGCCGCTTGGAATGAGGGCCTGTTGATCGCGGGCGGCGGCCACGCCATGGCGGCCGGGCTGACCGTGAAGACCGACGGCATCGACACCCTGCGGAACTTCCTCAACGACCGGCTGTCCGGCGAACAGGTCGAGGCCGAGGTGCTGGACCGGGTCGAGATCGACGCCCTGATCGAGCCCGGCGGCGCGACCCGGACCCTGTTCGAGACCTTTGAGCAACTGGCCCCCTTCGGCCCCGCCAACCCCGAGCCCCTGTTCGCACTGGCCGGCGTGCAGGCGCGCGAGCCGGTGGCCATGAACGGCGGCCATGTGCGCTGTCGTCTGATCGGGGCGGACGGCGCCTCGGTGCGCGCCATCGCCTGGCGTTGCGCCGATCTGCCGCTCGGCAAGGCGCTTCTGGCGGGGCAGGGAGGCTTGAGCGTTGCCGGTCGTCTGAAGGCCGACGACTGGAACGGCCGCCGCGGCGTCCAGTTCGAGATCGAGGACGTCGCCGACCCCCGGATGGCCTCCTGAAACAATCCCCTGGCGGAGCGACAGATTAGCTGTTGCGCGCTCCGGAATCGGCGGCTATATCGCCCGCTCTCGCGCAGCGGTCCCTTCGTCTATCGGTTAGGACGTCAGGTTTTCAACCTGAAAAGAGGGGTTCGACTCCCCTAGGGACTGCCACGCGGACCTCCGGAAATCGGCGGCTTACATCGACTGCTCTCGCACAGCGGTCCCTTCGTCTATCGGTTAGGACGTCAGGTTTTCAACCTGAAAAGAGGGGTTCGACTCCCCTAGGGACTGCCAGCGAACCTCCCAGACATTGCCTGACGAGACCTGACCGTTTTTGCGCGGAAGCGGGAAAGTCGTGTCTTTTCAGCAAAGGTCTTGCCTCGAATTCCCCTCACGCGCGCGAAACGTGCGTTTTTGTCTTTTCTCTCGTTCACAGAACCGTGGTAAACATACGGCGTTCCGCAGGAGGTGCGGACTGGGGGATGAGTGACTGTGTCTGACTACGAGGGGCTGGAGGCGCCGGACGTCGTCCGGATCACCGGCCGGGTGAAATGGTTCGATCCGGGCAAGGGCTACGGCTTCATCGTGCCGGACGAGCCCGACAGGACCGATTCCAGGGATGTCCTGCTGCATGTGAGCTGCCTGCGCGACTGCGGGCACGAGACGGCGGGCGAAGGCGCGCCGATCACCTTCGACTGCGCGCGCCGCGCCAAGGGCTGGCAGGTCGTTCACGTCCATGAACTCGGCGCCGGCGAGGTCACGGCGGCGCCCGCTCGTCGCACCGGTTATGACGGGCTGAAGGCCGACAGCCGGGGCGTGCAGCCGCGCGCCGAGGCTCCCGGCGGCGGCGAGATGGAATCCGCCACGGTCAAATGGTTCAATCGCACCAAGGGCTACGGTTTCGTGGTGCGCGCCAGCGATCCCGGCGATATCTTCGTCCATATCGAGACTCTGCGGCGTTTCGGCCTGGACGATCTGGTCCCGGGCGAGACGGTCAGGGTGGTCTTCGCCGAAGGACCCAAGGGTCTGGTGGTGGCCGAGATCAGACCGGGCGGCTAAGCTTCGCCCTTCACGAGGGCGTACTCATGACTTCCACGCGTCGGCTTTTCGTTTCGGGCCTGTTCCTGCTGCTGGCGGCCTGCGCCCAGGGCTCGAAAGGCCCCGTTGATTCGGCCGGGCGCCCGCTGGAGCCCCTGAGCGTGGTCACCGCGACCGGCGAGCATCGCTTCCTGGTCGAGATCGCCGACGACGAGGCCGAGCGCCAGCGCGGCCTGATGTTCCGCCAGCCGCTCGAGGCCGACCGCGGCATGCTGTTCGAGTTCGAGATCGCGGCCGAACAGGGCTTCTGGATGAAGAACACCCCCAGCTCCCTCGACATCGTCTATATCTCGGCGGACGGCCACATCGTCTCCATCGCCTCCCACGCCACCCCCTTCTCGGAGCAGGTGCTCAGCTCCAACGGCGCGGCCAAGGGCGTGCTCGAGGTTCGCGCGGGCCGGATGGACGAGATCGGCGCCAAGGCCGGCGACGTCGTCCGCCACCCCTTCTTCCACAACTGACGCGGATTAGTTGGCCGCGAGGCCTCTTCGCGTTTGCGGTGCGGCGCCGAGTGTGCCAAATCCCGCCGCCGGAGTGTAGCGCAGCCTGGTAGCGCATCTGGTTTGGGACCAGAGGGTCGGAGGTTCGAATCCTCTCACTCCGACCATCGACCTTTCCCGCCTTGCAGATCCGCATAGGTCAGGCTTGCGGCGCTTCAGAGGTTCGGAACCCCCGCG
>Ga0209630_10003615_pt1 | contig 14046 bp, 13 predicted proteins | sample COG_01_FD_184745 | JGI IMG/M metagenome (GOLD analysis project Ga0209630, IMG submission 184745) | Pelagic Microbial community sample from North Sea - COGITO 998_met_01 (SPAdes) (version 2) | ecosystem: Environmental > Aquatic > Marine > Neritic zone/Coastal water | place: Helgoland, sampling... | reverse complement strand
AAAGGGTTCTCAAGTTCTGTCGTCATTTTTTCAGTATTAGTTACGAAGTATGGAGAAAGGTATCCTCTATCAAACTGCATACCTTCAACAACATCTAATTCAGTCTCAACACCTTTTGCCTCTTCAACTGTAATAACTCCTTCGTTGCCAACTTTTTGCATCGCTTTTGAAATCATATCACCAATTGATTTTTCACCATTAGCTGAAATAGTTCCAACTTGTGCAACTTCTTCGTTAGCTTTAACTTTTTTTGAAGAAGATTTTAATTTTTCAATTACGTGTTCAACAGCTTTATCTATCCCTCTCTTAATGTCCATTGGATTCATTCCAGCCGTTACATATTTAAGTCCTTCAGTAACTATAGCTTGAGTTAAAATAGTTGCAGTAGTAGTACCATCCCCAGCGTTATCATTTGTTTTACTAGCAACTTCTTTTACCATCTGGGCGCCCATGTTCTCGAACTTATCTTCAAGTTCTATTTCCTTGGCTACAGATACTCCATCTTTAGTTATTTTAGGTGACCCGTATGACTTATCCATTACAACGTTACGACCTTTAGGTCCTAAAGTTACTTTCACTGCATTAGCAAGTGTATTAACACCTTTTAGCATTCGTGATCTTGCGTCAGTATCAAATTTAATTATTTTTGCCATTTCCAATTCTCCTTTAAAGTTTATTTTTTACCTTTTGAAACACCCATTATGTCTGACTCTTTCATAATGCTGTACTCTTTACCGTCAATTTTAACTTCTGTTCCTGACCATTTTCCAAAAAGAACAATGTCACCGACTTTAACATCCATCGGAGTTAGTTTGCCGTCTTCATTTTTAGCTCCAGGACCAACCGCCACAACTTCACCCTCTTGAGGTTTTTCTTTGGCTGTATCTGGGATAATAATTCCACCAGCAGTTTTTTCTTCACTGTCTAGTACTTTAATAAGCACACGATCGTGCAAAGGTCTAAATTTCATATATATTTTCTCCTATAAATTTTTATGTAGTCCTGATATGGTGAGTTTTGACCAAATTTCAAGAGGTAATAATCATTAAAAAATCCAATAAATGAAGCATTTAAAGAAGTTAAAAAATACAAAAAAACAACATAAGAGAACAAAATATTGAAAGAATTAGAACACCTATCAGAAATATTTAATAACTACGACACATTTATAATAGATTTGTGGGGTGTGATGCACAACGGAATAAAGCTTAACGCAAAAGCCATTGAAGCTGTAGGTCATTTAAAAAATAACGAAAAAAAAATTGTATTTTTATCAAATGCCCCTAGACCAAGTTCAATAGTTGTTAGTTTTTTACTTAAAATGAATATGGATCAAAAGTATCTTACTAATGTGGTAACATCAGGCGAAGCAGCCATGAATGCAATTAGCCAGAATAAATTTGGAAAAACTTTTTTTCATTTAGGTCCGACAAGAGATTCCTCTATTTTTGAAAAAGTAAAAGATTGTAAAACAAACATTGATAATTGTGATTTTATTTTATGCACCGGTCTATTTGATGAAGATAATCCTGATATTAGCAAACCTCAATTACATGAAAATGATTTAAATTATTACAAAAATTTTTTAATAAAACATATTTCAAAAAAATTAGTATGTACCAATCCTGACTTGACGGTTCATAGAGGAAGTAAGGAAGAATATTGCGCAGGATATGTTGCTAAAATTTTTGAAGATATAGGTGGAGAGGTCATATATTATGGAAAACCATATAAAGAAGTTTATAATATGTGCTTCGACTCCCAAGAAAAAGTTTTAGCCATTGGAGATAACTTGAGAACAGATATTAAAGGAGCAAATAATTTAAATATTGATTGCATATTTATTTCTAAAGGTGTTCACCGAGATGAATTCAAAGATGACTCAGAGTTAAATACTCTTTTAAATAAATATAGAGTAAAAGCAAATTTTTTTCAAAACGAATTAAAATGGTAGAATGAAAATTTACAATAATCCAAATTTGAGTCATAAGCATCGCAATGGTGTAATAGCTATAGGAAATTTTGATGGATTACATTTAGGCCATCAAAAAGTCATTAACGAAGCAAAACAAAAAGCAAAAAATTTTAAACTACCATTTGGCGTGATGACATTTGAACCAGTTCCAGTAATGTTTTTTAACTCAAAATTGAAAAATCATAGGATAAATTCTTTAGAACAAAAAAAAAATCAACTGAAAAAAATGAAACTTGATTTTTTAATTATAATTAAATTTAATAAAAATTTCTCATCTTTAACAGCTGAACAATTTATCAAAAAAATTATTCATGATAAAACAAAGTGTAGATACTTATATATAAGCAAAAACTTCAAATTTGGATTTAAACGAAAAGGAAATGTAAGAACTTTAAAAAAGTATGAAAAAAAATATAATTATAAAAGTATAATTACAAAACCTTATAAAAAAAATAATAAAATAATATCATCTACATTTATTAGAAAAAAAATAGAAGCTGGAAAAATTATTGAAGTAAATAAATTATTAAAACGAAATTGGTGTATCAAAGGAAAGGTAATTAAAGGTGAGAAAAGAGGTCGAAAAATAGGATTTCCTACATGTAATTTAAAACTTGATAATTATATAGTTCCTAAATTAGGGGTTTATGCTGTAAGCATAAATACAAACAGTTTAAAAAAAAAAGGTGTTTCAAATGTAGGTTATCGACCGACATTTAATGGACAAACATTGCTGCTTGAGACAAATATATTTGGAATTAATAAGAATTTATATAATAAAGTAATAAGTATAAGTTTTAAAAAATTTATAAGACCAGAAAAAAAATTTAAGAATTTTGAATATTTAAAAAACCAAATAAAACTTGATATAAAACAGGCTAAAAATAATGTCCAAAGATAGTCTTCAACTGCCAAAAACAGCCTTTTCAATGAAGGCAAACTTACCTGCTAAGGAACCAGAAATTATTAAAAAATGGGAAAATAATAAAATTTTTGAAAAACTTAGAAAGAACTCAAAAGGTAAAGAAAAATTTGTACTCCACGACGGCCCGCCTTACGCCAATGGTCACATTCATATGGGAACCGCTCTTAATAAAATTTTAAAAGACGTGATAACTCGTTTTCATCAAATGAGTGGCAAGGACTCAATTTACGTACCAGGCTGGGACTGCCATGGTCTGCCTATAGAATGGAAAATTGAAGAACAATATAAAAAAAAGAAAAAAAATAAAGATGAAATACCAATCAAAGATTTTAGACAAGAATGTAGAGAATTTGCAAAAAATTGGATTGATGTTCACATAAAAGAATTTAAACGACTAGGTGTAGTGGGTGATTTTGATAACTATTACTCCACAATGAGTTTCGAAGCTGAAGCTCAGATTGTTAGAGAGTTAGGAAAATTTCTCTTGGATGGCAGTTTATATCAAGGTTTTAAACCAGTTCTTTGGTCTACAGTTGAAAAAACTGCTTTAGCGGATGCTGAAGTTGAATATATGGATCATACATCTAATACAATCTACGTGGCTTTTAAAGTGAAGGAAACAAATCAAGAGTTTTTAAAAGATACAAATATTATTATTTGGACAACAACACCATGGACTATTCCAGCGAATAAAGCATTAGCCTTTAACAGTAATATCGAATATTCAGTTATAGAAATTGACAATCTAGAACATTTCAAAGATAAAAAAATTGTTGTTGCAAAAAATTTGATTGGGGAAATTACCAGTCAATGTGAAATAAATAACTATAAAGAAATAAAAACATTCAGTGGTTCAGAATTTACAGGAACCATATGTTATCACCCATTATTCAAAATGGGGTATGATTATAACGTTCCGATGTTAGAGGCTAAGTTTGTAAACTTAGAACAGGGAACCGGTGTAGTTCATTGCGCCCCTAGTCACGGTCCAGATGATTTCAATTTATGTTTAAAAAACAATATACCTTCTCTTTATACCGTTGATAACACTGGTCTTTATACTTCGGAAATACCTTATTTCACAAATACACATATTTTCAAAGCAGACCCAGTTGTCATAGAAAAGTTAAAGGAACAAAAAAAATTGCTCAAGAATGATAAACTTAATCATAGCTACCCACATTCATGGAGATCTAAGGCTCCTTTAATTTATAGAGCTACTCCACAATGGTTCATTTCTATGCAAAAAAATGATCTTAGAAAAAAAGCAATTAAAGCAATTCATGAAACAACATTTTATCCTAAAAAAGGAAAGGACAGGTTGCTATCGATGGTTGAAGGCAGACCAGATTGGTGTGTATCAAGACAAAGAGTGTGGGGAGTGCCATTACCAATTTTTATAAATAAAAAAACAAAAGAGCCACTAAGGGATCAAAAAGTAATAGATCGAATAGCCTCTATTTATGAAAAACAAGGCTCTGACTGTTGGTTTACGGATGACCCTGAGGTTTTTTTAGGAAAAGATTATAATCCAGATGAATACGAAAAACTAAATGATATCGTAGAGGTTTGGTTTGACAGCGGGTCAACGCATAGCTTTGTTCTAGAAAAAAGAAAAGATTTGAAATGGCCTGCTGATATGTATCTTGAAGGCTCAGATCAACATAGAGGATGGTTTCACTCATCTTTATTAGAGTCATGCGGTACGAGAGGTAAAGCCCCGTTCAAAAGTATTTTATCTCATGGTTTTGTCGTAGACGGAAAAGGTATGAAAATGTCAAAATCAACCGGTAATGTTATTTCACCTGAAGACATTTTAAAAAATTATGGAGCAGATATACTAAGAGTCTGGGTTGCTGCTTCTGATTATAATGAAGACTTGAGAATTGATAAAAGTATTTTATCTCAACACGCAGAGTCTTATAGAAAAATAAGAAATACTTTTAGATTTATACTTGGGAATTTAAAAGATGATTTTCAAAAACAAGATTTTAAAAAAATTAAAGTAAATGAATTTAATGAATTAGAACAGTATATACTTCATAAACTTTATAAAATAAGTCAATCGCTTGAAGAAAATTTAGAAAATTACAACTTTCACAGATTATATAAAGAATTGTTAAATTTCTGCACTTTAGATCTTTCATCATTTTATTTTGATATTAGAAAAGATGTTCTGTACTGTGATAGTCTAGAGTCTAAAAAAAGAAAAAATTGTGTAACGGTTTTAAATATAATTTTTGAAAGCTTACTTAAATGGTTCGCGCCAATTTTAGTTTTTACAGCTGATGAAATTTATACCTTAGTAAATAAAAATAGAGAAAACATTCATGAAAACCATTTCGTACAAATTCCAAATAGTTGGCAAAATGACGATCTAGACGCTAAATGGTCAAAATTATTTAAGATTAAACAACAGGCGAATATAGCTATTGAAGAAAAAAGATCAGTTAAAGAGATAGGCTCAAGTTTAGAAGCTGAAATTAAATTAACTGTAAATGAGAAAATTTTTAATCTTTTTGATGGAATAGATTTAGCTGAATATTTTATTACATCAAAAGCTGAAAAAATTAGATTTGATGGCCAAACAGATATTAAGATTGATGTTAAAAAAATTAACGGCAAAAAGTGTCCCAGATGTTGGAAAATAGTAGAGAAAAAATGCAATAGGTGTGAAGAAGCAACCAAGTGACTACTATGATATTATTAAGTAAAAAAATTAAAAATAATGTGAATTTTTCTAAAAAAAATTTTTTTTTATCAACAATAATAATTGTTGTTACTTTTTCATTAGATAGAATATCAAAAATTAAAATTATCAAAGAGTATGAGGGTCATACTCATTTTATTAATGATTTTATAAATTTAGATTTAATTTGGAACACAGGAATAGGTTTTGGATTACTAAGTACAAATTCATTTATAATTTATAATTTAATATCTTTTGTTACAGCCTTGGTGATAATTGTGCTTTTATACTTTATTGTTATATCAAAAATAATAGAAAAATTATTATTTTCCTTAATTGCGGGAGGAGCAATAGGAAATTTATACGATAGAGTGTTGTTTAATGCTGTGCCAGATTTTATTGATATTCATTATAAAGGTATTCATTGGTTTACATTTAATGTTGCAGATGTATTTATAACATTTGGCATAATTTTATTATTATTTAAAGATTTTAAAAAAAATGACTAATTTAACAAAGTTTTTTTTCCCATTTCTGCTTTTAACAGTTGTAAGCTGCGGAACCTTTTCTGAAGTAGGTAAAGTTATGAGAAATGAAAAAATAAACACTACTGACGAATTTTTAGTAAAAAAAAAGGAACCTTTAAAATTACCGCCAGATTTTTCAAAAATACCTGAACCGGGAAGTTTAGAGCAGCTAAAAAAAGATGATTTTGAAAAAGAGCAAATTGAAAAAGTTTTACGGATTGAAAAAGAGAAGATAAAAGATAATAAAAGCAGTAGAACAATAGAAGAGTCGATTTTAAAAAAAATTGGTAAGTGAAAAAACAAAACATTTTACATAAAAATTATTTTAAAAAAAAATATTCAAATAAAAATTTTTATTCAAAATATTTTAATAATATATTTAATGAAATTAAAAAAAACTGTGATGTATCGCAAAATACGTATCACGTCTTAAGTAAAAAATTTAGCTTTAAATTTAAATTACAAGACTTAAAAAAATTTAATAAATTTGAAAAGATTGTTTTAATTGGTATGGGGGGATCAATATTGGGTTCAAAAGCTATTTATTCTTTTTTAAAAAAAAAAATAAAAAAGAAGGTAATATTTTTTGATAATTTAGATAAAGATAAGTTAAATAATTTTAAAAGTAAAAACAATAAAGAAAATTGCCTATTTATTGTAATTTCAAAATCTGGAAATACTATTGAAACAATTTCAAATTTTATCGATCTAAAAATTTTAAAGAACAATGCAAAAAATATTATTATTATTTCTGAAAAAAATGAAAATATTTTATATTCAATTGCAAAAAAATATAATTTATTTTTTATTGAACACAAAAAATATCTAGGTGGAAGATATTCAGTACTATCTGAAGTGGGTGTTGTTCCATCTTATTTTATGGGGATAAATATTAAAAATTTAAGAATTAATTTACAAAAATATTTTGGTAACAAAGAAAAATCGTTTTTAAAACAAAGCTCAATATCATTAAGTCAAATTATTAAAAAAAATTTTTACAAGAACTTAATATTTTTAAATTACTCACCGAAATTGGAAGAATTTCTTTTTTGGTGCCAACAACTAATAGCTGAGAGTCTTGGAAAAAAAGGCAAAGGACTGCTGCCAACTATTTCTAACTCTCCAAAGGATCATCATAGTGTTCTACAGCTTTATTTAGATGGGCCAAAAGATAAAATTTTTTACCTATTTTCTGAAAATGTAAGAAAAAGTAATAAAATTAAAACAAATATAATTACTAAAAAGTTAGATTATCTTAACAATAAAGATCTCGACGACATTAAAATTGCACAAAAAAATGCTATTAAAAAAGTTTTAATTAAAAATAAAATACCATTTAGGGAATTTAAAATTAATTCGTTTGACGAAAAAACACTCGGTGAACTTTTTTCATATTTTATCTTAGAAACGTCAATATCAGGAAGATTGGTAAATATTAATCCTTTTAACCAACCAGCTGTTGAACAAGTAAAAATTTTTACAAAAAAATTATTAAGTTAAAAAGTTTGCAAATAAAATTTTTGATCTTCCATAAGTTTTGATTAAAAAAACAGATAAGAATTTATCTAAATTATCATTAGTTTTTTTTTCTCTATGTATAATTACTATACTTTTTTTACTGTAGTTTTTTTTGATTTTTATTAATTCAAAGATATTTATAAAACTATCATCTTTAAAAGGCGGATCTAAAAATAGTAAATCAAACTTATCTATTTTTTCATTTTTTATAGCTGAAAAAATATCATTCTCAATTAATTCAGTTTTATCTTGAATAGAAAAATTTTTAATATTTTTTTTAAGAATATTAATTGTAAATTTATTATTTTCAATAAATGTAACTTTTTTTGCTCCTCGAGAAAGAGCTTCAATACCAAAAGATCCTATGCCGGAATATAAATCCAGAATTTTAGAATTAATAATATCTATGTTAATTTTTTTAGAATGAACGATTATATTAAAAATATTCTCTTTAACTGAGTCTTTTAATGGTCTGGTAACGGAAGATTTTATAAATTCAATAGGCCTCCCTTTAAATTTACCACCAATTATTCTCATTTTTTGTTTATTACCCTCCAGCCTATATCTTTTCTAAAGAAACCATTTTTCCAATTAATTTTTCGTAAAATTTTGAATATTCCTTTTCTAATATTTAAAAAGTCATTACCTAACCCGGATACATTTAAAACTCGACCACCAGTTGATATTAAAGAATTATTTTTATATTTTGTGCCAGCATGAAAAATAAAAAAATTTTTTTTCAATCTAATTTTATTTAAATTTTTAATTATAATATTTTTTTTGTAATTAGATGGATAACCTTTTGAACATAAAACAACCGTCATGCATTTTTGTTTATTCCATTTAATTTTGATTTTATTTAACTGATTTTTTGTAGCATGTAGAATAATTTTTAATAAATCAGTATTTAATCTTGGTAAGATTGCTTGACATTCAGGATCTCCCATTCTTACATTAAATTCTATAAGATAAGGGTTATTATTTTTTATCATTAATCCTACATATAGAAAACCAGTGTAAGGTTTTTTTTTTCTTTTTAATGCTAAAAGAGTAGGTTCCACTATTCTATTTATAATTTTTTTTTCCAATTCTTTGTCGATTAATTTAGCCGGAGAGTAAGCCCCCATGCCTCCCGTATTTGAACCTCTATCTTTTTCTCCAACTTTTTTATGGTCTTGAGCTGTTCCAAAGAATCTATAATTTTTTTTGTCAACAATTAAAAAATAACTAGCCTCTTCACCTTTTAAAAAACTCTCAAGAATTAATTTTTTTGATGTTTTAAATTTGCCATTAAAAATATCATTTGAAACTTTAAGAATTTGTTTTTTATTTCTACAAATTGTTACCCCTTTGCCAGCAGCGAGACCGTCAGCTTTAACCACTATTGGTAACGAATTTTTTTTAACAAAAGCAATTACATCAGCTTTATTATTGCAAATTTTGTAAGCTGCTGTTGGAATATTATTTTTACTACATAGCTGTTTCATGAAAGCTTTTGAACCTTCTAATTTAGCAGCAAATTTACTCGGACCAAATACTGCCATTTTTTTTTTTAATAAATAATCAGATAACCCCTTTACAAGCGGCTCTTCAGGACCAACTATTACTAAGTTAATATTTTGCGATCGTAAAACTTTCAATAATTTGGGAAAATTATTTATATCTACGTCGATATTTGTAGCAATTTTTGATGTACCAGCATTCCCAGGTATACAAACAATTTTTTTTACTACATTTGAAACAATTATTTTTTTAGAAATTGCGTGTTCTCTTCCCCCGCTACCAATTAAAGCTATATTCATATTTAATGATATATTATGTATAATTTAAAGATGAACAAAAAAAAAGCTAAACTTCTTTTTAAACACAACTCATTCGATATTATTGAAGAAGGAGATTATGTTCTATGCGCAATATCTGAAAAGGAAATAAAATTAAATGATTTAAATTATTGGAACGTAGATCTTCAAGAAGCATATTTCTCTCCAATTGAAGCAAATAAAAGATTTAAAAGTTTAAAAAAAAAATTATAATTTCCATCTATTATGAGTCCAGATCCATTGTTCTGGGTTTCTTATAAGCATGGACTCAAACTGAGAATTTAAATATTTAGTAAATTCAATTTTATCCTTGAATTTATTATGCTCAATTTGTTTGTAAAATTTTATAGTAAAATCGTTATTTTTTTCTCTTCTAATAAAGACAGGTACTATATTTAATTTGAATTTCAATGCTAATTGGGCTGGCAGTGTAGTTGTTAGAGATGGTTTATCAAACAAATTAATAATTTCTCCCTCGGTTACTCTTTGATCAATCATTAGAGCAATACTATGTCCTCTGCCTATATAATCTATTGCATCCCTAACGCCGGCTCTTCCTTTTTTTATTTGATTTTTACAAACATATTTTTTTCTAAGAAATTCCATAAATGGATTTAAAAAAAAATTATTAAGTGGTCTATATATTGTAGCTAATTTTATACTATGTTTTGATATAACCATGGACATCAGTTCAAAATTTGCAAAGTGGCCAGATACAAAAACTACAGGCTTATTTTTTGAAATGATGTTTTCTAAAATATATTCATTTTCAATAGTTAAAAATTTATTTTCTTTTCTAAATTTATGTAGAAAAATATATTCAATAAATGTTTTTCCATAGTTGGACCACATTTGGCTTATTATTTTATTTTTTTGTCCTTGATTTATTTTTGAATTAAAAGTTTCTAAATTTTGATTAATAACTGATCGAGACTTTAATCTTGGTCCAATAACTTGAAATATTTTAGAAAAAAAAAATTGACTTTTTTTTAAACCTAAAATTCTTCCAATTACAAAAAAAAAATAAATCATCAAGGACTGAAAAAAATATTTAATAACTTTTATCATAAACCGCCTTAATTGACTTTATAAATTTTTCTTTCTCTAATATTTCCAACTCAACTGGACAAGAATTTATTTCTGAAAAATTATATTTTTCAATACGTAAAAAATCTTTTTCAGTTGTTAATATTGTACAATCTGCATTTTTTGCTTTTTCTACTATTTTTATTATTTCATTTTTTTTAAAATTATAATGGTCAGGAAATGAAATAGAATGTTTAACTTTCAAATTATTACTTCTTAGTAAATCAAAAAAGTTATCTGCATTACCAATACCCGCAAATGCAAGGATGTTCTTGTCTTTATATTTTTGTATATTTATAAGATTATATCTAGAGTAAAATATTTTTAACTTTTGGTTTATTCCATATAATTTATTTTCAAAATTTACGTTTTTTTTTCCATTTATCAAAACCATCTCTGCTCTTTGTAATGCATTTAAGCTTTCTCTTAATGGACCTGAGGGAAAAAGCCGTCCATTTCCAATCAATTGGTTGCCATGAAAACAAAGTACGCTCATGTTTTTTTTAATTTTAAAGTCTTGAAAACCATCATCAAGTATTACCAGATCAAATTTATTATCTGCAGACAGTATTGCATCTTTTCTGTTTTTTTTCGTGATTAAAGGTATGTTATTTTTTTTGATTAATAAATGTTCATCATTATGTTCATCATAAAATTTTTTTATAATGACAGGCTTTTTCTCTATTTTCTGAAGTTCTTTGGCAATAAGTATAGATAAAGGCGTTTTGCCTGTGCCACCTATATAAATATTACCTATGCAAAGAACGGGTAGATTAAATTTTTTTTCATTAGATATTTTCTTTTTAAACCAAATTAACATTAATAAAAAAAAAGAAAAAGGTAACAATATAAGAGAAATAAAACTTTCTTTTTTTTGCCAAAAATCTGGTTTATTTAATTTCATATTTGAGTAAATTATTAATTTGTAAACAAGTTTTTTTTAAAATTTCCAGACCTATCAATTCGATAAATTTTTGTGTTTCTAGAAAATCTTTTTTTTCTGTCGTAAAATCATTGATCAAATTATTAGTTAATTCATTAACTGATGAAATTTGTTTACTTATATTTTTTTCGTTAAGAAATTTGTAAACATCTTCGAAATTAAAAATATAAGGGCCATGATAAACTTTACACCCTAATTGTGCTGCCAAAATAGGGTTCTGCCCACCGTCATTTTTAAGATTTTTAAGCAAAGATTTTCCAATAAAAACACTCTTTGCGTGCTTGAAGTATTCAGGCAAAACGCCAAATGAGTTAACGATTAGAACTTCAGTATTTTTCAAAATTTTTTCACTTTTATTTATAATTTGAGCATTTAATTTATAACTCAAACAAAGCTGGCTTATTTCTGTTGTTCTGCCAATATGTCTTGGAATAATAATTGTTAAAATATCTTTTATTTTTTTTTTTATTTCAATGTGGGTTTTTAAACAAAATTCTTCTTCATTTTTATGTGTACTAGCCGCGCACCAAAATTTTATATTTTTTAACGTATCTTCATTTTCGATTAATAATTTTTCAATATTTATTTTGCTAGAAAATTTTAAATTTCCAAAGTGAAATATATTTTTTCCACCTAGTTTTTCAAAATATTCTTTTGATTTTAAGTTCGATGTTAATATTAAATTAAATTTACTAAAAATCTTTAATGCAGTTTTGCGAAAAATCATCCATTTTTTGAATGAATTATTCGTCATTCTTCCATTTAAAATTCCAATTGGTATTTTGTTAGCTTTTAAATTTAAAATTAAATTAGGCCAAATTTCTGAGTCAATAAAAAATACAACATAGGGTTTCCAATTTAATATGAATTTTTCAATTAAAAAATTTATATCTAAAGGCAAATATTTATGAGTTATATTGTCAAAATACTTGAATTCTTTTTCAACAAATTTTCCAGAGGATAGAGTTACTGTAGTGATTAAAAAATTGAATTTTTTTTTATTATTTAATTCATTTATAATCGGAAAAATACTTTGAACTTCACCAATGCTTGCTGCATGGAACCAAATTATTTTTTTTTTATCATTAAAATTATTAGAAAATGATGATGGAAAAATTTTTTCTTTAAATCTTATATTGTCTTCTTTATTTAGCAATCTTCTTAAAAAAATTAAAACAACCAAAAAAGGGTAAAGAAGTATTGATATTAAGCGGTAGAGTAAAATCATCTCATTTGTTTTTCATAAAGAGATTTATATTCTTTACTATTATTTATTAAAAATTCGTGATTACCAGAATCTATTATTTGCCCCTCTTTAATAACAAAAATTTTATTAGCTTTATGAATCGTAGAAAGTCTATGTGCTATCACTAAAGTAGTTTTATTCTTGGTTAAATTAAGTATAGCGTTTTGAACAATTTCTTCAGAGTCGGCATCTAGTGAAGATGTTGCCTCATCTAAAAGTATTATAGGAGACTCTTTTAAAATAGCCCTTGCAATTGAAATTCTTTGTTTTTGACCTCCTGATAATCTTGTACCATTTTCTCCAATCAGTGTCTCAAATTTATAAGGTAATTTATCAATAAATTCATCAGCGGCAGCAAATTTACATGCTTTTAAAATTTCTTTGTCCGTAGCATTTGATTTAGCATAAGCTATGTTATTTTTAATCGTATCATCAAACAAAATTATATCTTGACTAACTAACGAAATATTTTTTCTTAATGAATTTAAATTTACTTTAGAAGTATCCTGATCATCAATTTTAATTAATCCCTGTTGAGGATCATAGAATCTTGGTAATAAATTTAGTATAGTACTTTTTCCTGCTCCACTATGACCAACAAGTGCAGCCATTGAGCCACCCTCAATATTTAAGCTAATATTTTTTATAGCTTTTGATTGATTGGTTACATAACTAAAACTAATATTTTTAAATTCTATTTCACTTTTATTAATCATTAAATTTGGCAAATTATCATCATTTTTAATTTTGGTAGGTACATCAATTATTTTAGCTACTCTGTTAAAAGAAACCCCGCCTTCGTAAGCAATCATATTGATGGTAGCCAAGGACCTTATAGGCTGATAGGCCAGCATCATTGCTGCTAAAAATGAAAAAAAACTATTTACGGTTAATTCCCCATTTGAGATAAGATTTCCAGAATAAAATATAAAGCCTGCAATCATTATACCTGTTAATGTCTCCATGATTGGCGTTGCTCTAATTTGAACACTCTGGATTTTAATATTTTTTTCAACCAGTTCATCAACTAAATCGTTTGCTTTTTGAATTTCTTCATTTTCTTTTTGATAAATTCTAATAATTTTTGACCCTTGAAATATTTCAGATAAAAAAGTTGTCAATCTTCCCGAAATTTCTCCAGCTTCATTAGCAACTTTTCCAATCCTTTTACCTAATCTTTTTGCTAAACCACCAGCTAATGGCATCATTATTAATGCAAATAAGGCCAACTTCCAATTCTGATAAAACATTAGAGATACTAAAGCTATTAAAGAAAAACTATCTTTCATTAAATTAAGCACGCCAGTACTCACTAAG
>Ga0209630_10003612_pt1 | contig 14050 bp, 18 predicted proteins | sample COG_01_FD_184745 | JGI IMG/M metagenome (GOLD analysis project Ga0209630, IMG submission 184745) | Pelagic Microbial community sample from North Sea - COGITO 998_met_01 (SPAdes) (version 2) | ecosystem: Environmental > Aquatic > Marine > Neritic zone/Coastal water | place: Helgoland, sampling... | reverse complement strand
GTTGTTCCTACTGCCTCTGTGTCTACCGCCTCTGTGTCTACCGCCTCTGTGTCTACCGCCTCTGTGTCTACCGCTTCTTTGTCTACCGCCTCTTTGTCTATCGGATCTGTGTCTGCTCGGTCTGGAGAGCCTTGAAACGCGCCGAAAGTAGCTCGTGTGCCGCCACCAATTAAGCTGCCCGCAATAGCCGCTTCACGGTACTCTGCAATAGCATCTTCGCTGTCAATAGATAGACCTGCTTGACTACGCTCAAGCATTTGCTGTCCGACTTCGGTTAAACCTTCCGTTGTAGCACCACCCGCTGCACGGCCCGCAGTTCGTGTAAATATAGACCTACCTATGGGTCGGAACAAGCCACCTAATAATAACTTGTCAGCAATACCTTCAAGTGTTGCTTGTCCAAATGTGGCTTTAAGTGCCGCTTCTACATCGACACTATCTTTATTACCTGCGGCTACTTCGTCTTCTTGTCTTTGTATGTTGTTACCAAACAAAATGGGGGCAGTCACAGTACCTGCTGCCGCAACGCCCGCAGCAGCTCCAGCAAATGGAATCGCGGGAGCCACCGCTGTACCTATCGCCGCCGCTCCTATACCAAGACCTAATTGTGGTATTTGCTCACCAACAACTTCTCCTGCGTAGGTTAGCGCTGAACCTAAACTATCTACATCCGTAGACTGTAATCTTTCTGGTTGATCCGCTAGTAATTGGCCTAAACTCTGTCTACCCTTTTCCTCCATGCGTTCGCCAAAGTTTTCAAGGAATCCTAAACCTGTACTCTCTCCTGCAGTGCCTATTGTTTCACCCACTGCACTCCGTATGTTCTGAAACGCACGATCTAAACCACGACCAACAGCCGTGCCATCATCAGGTTCGAACTCTTTTCCTAATAAATCTTCATACTTTTCAGAGTATTGTTCTCGTTGACCACGTACATAGTCTGCTATAAACGCGAAGTCTTCGTTAGTTGGCGCTTCTCCTGCATGTTCAAACTGATAAGACTGACCTGTTTGGGGATCTCTGTAGTTGTATATTCCCATGAGTTAAGTCCTTGCAGTTGCAGATGGTGCTTTCACTACATTGTTACGTGCCATAGAGGGCGTACCTAGTAGCCGTTCGGCTGTAAGTTCAAATGCTCTAGCTCGTTCTAGCGCTGCCATATCTACTGGTTTTGTCAGCATCGCTTTTTCTCTAAGGTCACTAGCCGCTTCTTGAAACTTGAGACCTTGAGTTAATCTTTGGTTAGTAGTCAACGCTCCGCTTTTTGCTCTAGCGGCATCGAGACGAGTTTGTAGTCCTAGCACAGTGAGTTTACTTTTGTTGTAGCTATCTTTACCTTTTTGTAAGGTTGTTGTCCCTGCTTTTACGGCCTTACTCGCGCCCTCACCGAATGTAGCAGAAGGCATCATGAGTGCCGCACCTGCATTAGCCAAAGCCATAGCTTGATCAAACTCTCTGTCTTTTTCAAGGCTTTTAACATACTCAGACAACGATAGGTTTGCAGTACTGGCTTGCTTACTTGCGGCATCGTTACTTGACTGGAACTGATTAAGTAGGTCTTGCGCTTGTTGTTGTGCGGCCTCTTCCGTCTTTTTAGCTAATTCAACTTTTTCTGCTTCTTTATTTCTTTTCGCTTCTTGATAATCATTTACTCTATCTGCTCCGTAAGTGGTGAGGTCATCAAGTTTAGATTCGAGATAAGTAGCCGCTTCTAGATCTGTTGGTACAAAAGATGCTATTCTGTCAAACAGAGTTTTAGGTCTTGATTCTTCTTCTACCATTGCTGCTTGCGCTGCAATCTCTGCATCCCTCTGTGCTTGCGCCTCTGCGTCTGCGTCCCCAAACTGCTGTGCTATTTTCGTTCCCTCATCAGCAGTAGCTTCTTTTGCCAATCGATCAGAAATAGCTTGAATAGTCTCTGGACTTTCTTCTTGATACCTAGCAATGGCTCGTGCATCACCGCCTAAATAATCGCTATATATCTCCTCACGCGGGGTAGAGGTATCACTTTTAAGAAAATCTACAGCTCGTCTATTTACGTCACCCATATTGTTCCCTGAAAGAATACTGCCAAGCCCTCTACCGCGTGGGTGAGGTGTACCCTCAAAATCTGGATTAAGGATGGCGTTTCTAAGACTCTGTGCAGCTTCTGGTGACGTAGCCAAGAACGAGTCATCATCTGTAAAATTAGTTTGATCTAGTAAATCAGTAGCCCCAACCGCTGACGGGTCTGCAAGAGCTTTTCGTATCTCATCCTGCGCCATATCTTTTGGAATTGCAGATAAATCTGGAGCTTCGGCTGCACTTGGTTTTAGAAAAGACGTACTTAATCGCATTTCTTCAGGGATTGATCGATTACCAGTATAAGGATCTTGAGTTGAATTTGGCGCGTTTACATTCGAGGAACTAAGATCGCCTAGTCCCATACTTGGCGTTGAAATCATTGGACTGCCAACCTGTGAAAGCTTACGAGGAAACCCACCTCCTGACGTGCCTTTTAAATACCCAGTGGGAGCGCCTTCTGCAAATATGGGGTTGTCAAATACAGTTGGTATTCTTGTATCTCCACCATCAAAGTACCTTGTTAACGCCTTTTGCGTGGCAATTTGATCTGCTATCTCTCTTTCTTTACTCCCCTCTTCTATCTCCTTCATATTCTTATTAGCTTTTAGCTGACTATAATCTGTAAAGTCTTTAAACTTTTCGAAGTTTGTGCGAGGCTTTTCTGTTTCTTCTAGACCTGTAAGTTTAGGATCTTTAGCAACTTCTACCATCTGCCTAGCAATGTATAGCAACTCTCTAGGCTTATCCTTATACTGCTCATACACTTCTGGATATAATCTTTTAAGCTCTGCCACAGCTTGCTTGTTCAGTTCTTCTAAGGCATCTTTAGGTTTACCTGCGGTTTGCATCTTTACAACACCACCATCAGCCATACGGGTAGGTTGTTTTGGCATCATTGCGGCAATACCTGTGTTTTCAGCCATACTTGTTTTTGGAGCCATAGCCTGTGCCATTTGCGTTACGCCACCCATAGGCATACCTGCTGCTGCAACGGCCTCTTGTGCTACAGTCGGAGTGTTAGCGGCCTCGGCACGTTCTTGCTCTATCCGCATGGTCTGTCTACGACTTAGCTCACTTAGGACTAAGAACTGAGGTACGTTACCGGAGGGCTTCTGCATTTCTGTGGCAAGCTGTTGTTGTGAAAAACCCTTTAGTTTATCTTGTATTTCTAGAAGATTCTGCATCACATCATCCCACGATAGAGACCCAACCCTGCTATACCTGCGCCTAGCGCTTGCTGCATTGGATTGTAGTTTTGAAAGTTAGATACTTCTTTATTTGGCGCTATTGGTACACCTTGCAGTATGTTAGACAAGAAGCCTAACTGATCTTTGTTAAAGTTTTGTTGCGTCAGGAAGTCTTGATAATTCATATCTAGACCCGCCTGTTGTTCGCCCATCTGCGATTTACCTATGCCTTCTAGTAGCTGTGCGCCTTGGATATCTGCTGCTCTACGTGATCCACCCATTGTAGCTAATTGACCGAGACCTGTCATACCTACAGACCTGTCTGCATCAAAACCTGCTCTAGCATCTCTAAACGCCGCCTCTCTACCCGCAGCATCGATGTCTCCTAGCTGCTGCTGCAGACCTTCCTGCGCTAAGTAATCAGCTACACCCTGTCTAGAACCACCAAACGCACCTGCATTTACAGCTTGGGCATTTCTAGCTGCGCCCATACGATTAAAATCCTGTATTGCGCCCTGTTTTTGCCTGTCTACAACTTGCTCCATATATGGGTTCATGTAGTCTTGCGCCATTTGCCCAGTAAACTGACCGCGCCGTGATATATCTCGCATACCACCAATGGCTTCGTCCAATTCAGGTAGTCCTCTATTTGCAACACCTCTAACCATATTTCTAGAATCAGTTATGTCTTGAAAATCGTCAGACTGAGCTATTCTTTGCCCTTGAAAAGGTTGATACTGATTAAGAGACTCAGCCTCTGTACGCTTTAAAAGGTTGTCTACATACGGACGTGCGTACTCCGGTAATTCAGTAATGTTCGTCTGCGTACTAGACTGCGCTTGTTTATTACCCTTGCCCATTAGTCTAACTCCATCTTGTAAGCAATATAGTCTGGCTTCCATCCATATTTTCTAAGCCAACGACTCCAACCTTCTCTACCATAACCTTCTAAATACCTGCAGTTATGGATTTTAGCATAGTTAGCTATTCTTTCATGCGCCATAGGTAGCCATTCTTTCATTCTTGTGCCGCCTATCCAGTCCATAGCCATAGCGTTACCCTGCGGATACTCAATAAGCCTAGTTGTTATAGCTGCTACAACTTCATCGTCAGCGGTGTCTATCACAGTCCATAACACTAGCTCGTCTTTTAATATGCATCCTAAAACATCGTTTACTTCGTATTTACCCTTTGCCGTAAAAACAGATTTCTTTAATACTTTAGCTACATTAGGCCATATAGCAGCGGCGTAATCCTTTGGTATTGGAGAAAATATCAAACCTGTTTGTACGTCTTTCATGCTAAAGCTTTACTCATAATACCTTCGGCGTCTATTTGTTTCGGTTGTATACGTGAGCCTGTTGCAGCTTTTCTTACTTCTTGTCGCATCTTATCTAACTTCTTTGCCCCTGCATCACTAGACCCGTTACCAATCATAGCGACTGTTGGAGCATCTACCATATACTCGTCTCTACTAGCTAGTAAGTCTTGTTGACCGTCTATGGTTGCAGGTACTGAGTCGCTCATACCGTCACCACCACCTTGTACTTGCCCATCCATTTTTCCAGTTACATTGTCATACTCACCGTCACGCACGTCTGTAATTAAATCTTTTAGCGCTTCTTCGCCGTATTTATTCACAAACATAGCCAATGCTATAGACGCTTGCTCTTCAGGTAAGTTTCCTTTTAAGGCGTTTACAGCGTTTACGATAATGTCTTTTTCGTTAGCATCAGGCATATCCATTTGCTCTTCTGGCTCGTCTCCACCTTTGGCAAAAGTAGCTATACCGCCCTTAGACAACATCGTGGGGTTTACATAATCTGCCATACCACCTTGATTTAAGTACTTTGTTTCCAACTCCCCTGCAGAAGGATTGCGGAATCCATAGTTAAATTCTGGGTCTACACCCGGCCTGTACCCTGCAAAGGGCGTGTTTATGTTTTGTTGAATAGGCACTGTTTCTCTAGGCTGAAAAGGTGTTCTTGCAGCCATGTCATTACCTTGTTGGTTAGCGGCATCGGCAAACATTGCGCCACCTGCTGTACCTGCTGCAGCTAGTGGGTTAGCCATTGCTGTTGAAGCGCCCTGTTGTAGAGCGCCCATTATGTTATTTCCCGCTGGTTGTAAGCCTTTTTGTATAGCTTGTGGGTCAAACAACGCTTTTTCAGGAACCATTAGTTTAGCGCCAAATCCTTCTTTAGCAAAAGGTTCAAACCCTGTCTGTAATGCTCTTGTAGCAGTGTCTGCTGCCGCTGCGCTGCCTGTTGATGTAGCCACAGGCTTTGCCATACCACCTAGTAATTTACCACCAAAATAAGAAGTAAGCCCTGTGCCTATCGCTTCGTCTAAAGAATCCCCTTGTAGTAGACTGCCTAGACCAGACCCTATTGCCCCTGCCGTTACTGGGTTGGCTAGGAAAGCCATGCCTGTTGAACCTGCCAAACTCGGCAACAATGCTGAACCTAAAAAGCTACCTAAAAGGGGAAGTACCATACTAATCTCCAACAAGTCTGTGTGTATAATAGCATCTGTGTGCTAAGATATCCACTCATAAATCTTCTTTGTTTCTTTCTTACGATGGTCTAATCCAGTGTAACCACCATTTATACGTTTAGTCAGTTTTTTTATAGCGTCATCGTTGACACCTTTGTCACATATTTTCCATAAGTTATTCTTCTTAAAGAACCACAGAGCCGTGTCCATTGCATAGTCTTCTTCTAGCAACTGCGGGTTCTCTAAAACTTCTGGTATACGCATATCTGATGCAAAAGATCTGATGTTGTTATATCCGGTTAATTGTAAAAATCCTCGGCCTATGTAGGCGCTAGATTTTTCTTTCGTGTCGTTCCCCATCCTGCCAAAATACACGTTCTCAGCCAGTGCTTTTGGATTTTTGGCAAACGGCTCCGCGCTCTCTTCTGTAGGGAAACGGCTAGGCCATACTTTCATCATAGCCTCTACGGAGTAGTTTAGGTTCTCTCTCGTGTATCTAAACGTACCGCTTTCATGTACCACCTGCCCTAGCAAATGTGCGCCTCTTTCTGGAGACAACTCGTAGTGTGCTACTATTGCCTTTGCTGTATTGGGACCAAACGCACCATCAGGCGATACACCGCACTTCTCCTGTAACTGTTTTAATGCTTCAAACGCCATCAGATTTATCCCTTTTAGCCATAAGATCATCGAGGTTCTTTTCTTTAGTGCCGCCATCATACGACCAAGCATAGCCCTTATCGATCATAATTTGATTAATAGACATTGTATCTTCATCTGTTTTGTATAGCCAACCAAGCATACGCCCGAACTTACCGTCTTTTTCAGTCCTTACAGTAAGCTTTGTTGCTTCCATAAGATGCATCTCTAAGAACTCTGTGGCTTGATAGCCCATCTCTTTTTCTTTTTGATCTTTAGTTCTCTTCTCTGGTGTATCTATACCTGCAAGCCTAACCCGCTCTTTCTTGGTGAGATCGAACCCAAGATCTATGCTGATGTCTATTGTGTCACCGTCAACAATTCTATCTATAGATTTTACAAAATAAGTGTACATTACTTCTTCCTAACGAATTGTTTGTACCCTTTCACACCGAAAGAGGCTGAAATTGCAATACCCAAGCTGTAAAAATACCAGTCTGGTGCTTTATGAAGCTGTTCAAAGCCCCTGTCTACAATACCCTCTGCACCCGGCACGAAGGCTAAAATTAATGGGATACTTAAAACAATTACAAAAAATTCGTCCTTCCATGACGAGCCGCTGTTTTCTGCCATGACGCGTTCCCAATCAGCCACAGACGTCTTTTCAGACAGTAATATCTTTGCTTTCGCTTCGGCTTCTGTAAGCTTCAACTTGGCTTCAGCAGCTTGCTTTGTAGTCTTGGCATCAATCCATGACCCTGCCAGACTTGCTAGTGGTGTTAAAAACTGTAACATTATTTGTTACTCCCCATGTTTGTAAAACCAAAATAGGCTGCGGTTACACCTGACACGGCAACGACATACACTGCGGCTATATCTGCCAGTAGTTTAGACGCTTGTTCTAACCCTAGCCAAGAGGACACAACAATAGCGAAAGGGTATAAGACCATACCACTTAGAGCAAACCAAGTCATCCGTAACTGTGCATCACGTTTGGCATCAGCGTCTTCCATCATCCTGCGCCTATCTTCAAGCATTATCTGACGCTCATCTGGGTCAATCTTGCCGTTATCGTTTAGATCATAGTTTTTTTTGGGCATTTGCGTAATCCTGTACTATTTTTCTATCGTATCCTAGTATTATAAGTTTACCCTTTTTATCATATGCTGCAAACTTCTTTCCATTTTCTACTATTGTTGGCTGTTGACTTCTAGGCAAGTCACTTTCATTGAGTTGTGCGTTACCAGTATTTGTGCTTTTTCTGCTTGCTCTAGGCATTGCTCTTTATCCGAAAATGTGCCGATTTGATAGTATTGTAAACGATCTGTACTGATAAAATGTAAAAAAACCAAAACATAAATCATTTAAAATAATCCCAAAAATCGATCCAGCCCATGTGATGCAGATAAGCAGTCGCCCCGATAGCAGACGCCGTAAGTAGAAAAAATATTCCAGCTAGGGTAATCATTAACTCCTGTTGTTGAATAGCGTCACGCCGCGCTTGAGCTTCCGCTTCTCTTTTTTCTAGTAAGACTTCTTTACGTATCTTTAACAACTCTAACCATTTTGATCTTCCGTAGGTTTGAGTGATCCATTCTTGCAACTCTGCTTCAGCTTCCGCTGCTTGTCTAACTTTCGCCCAACGATCCAACGCCGTAGCGTTTGCACTTTTGCTTGATATACCTTTTTTCTGTAACGTTTTCTTAGCGTGGTCAGTTGAGTCAAAAAATTGTCCTATCTGTTTGCTAAGTCCAGCTACGGTTTTACCTGCAGCTAATCCTGTTTTGATACCCGCAAGGATTGTAATAGGGTCCATATTTACATTCCATCGCTGCGTGTAAACTCAACGGTCTTCTCCAAAATAGCTATCCTAGATTGAAGTTTAATAATCTGCATCATGTGATCAGCCATACCACCAAGATCTTCCCAGATCATTTCTGTTTCTTCCCATATCTCATTATCACCATCTTCGATCTCTTCATAAATCTCTGCTAGTATATCAATGATTTCCTGCAAGTTGTTTGTATTACGCTCCACATCCCTGATTAGATTTGTTCGATCCGTTGCATTATTCTCAACCGTTAAGACATTTACTGTATCTTCAAGGTTAGATATTGTACTTGCTTGCTGTGCAGTCCACCAAATAAAACCACCGATCTGGGCTATAACAACCCCGACTACAGCAATACTTACTTTTGGTAATTTATCACTCATAACAATATACTCTCAAAAACTTTTTATACATTATACTTTCATACCTTAAAAAGTCTATATTTACGTTCCCTGTAGTTTAATTCCTACAGCGTCATAAGCACTTTGTTGTACGGGAAGACTTCCTCCAAGATTAGTTGTTGGATAAGTTGATGTATCTCCCGGAACAACAGGACTGTTAGGCACATAAGTAAATCCGTCTGTGTGCGTATATGATATATTTGCTAAAAAGGTAAGATTGTTATTTTGAGTATTGGTTCCATTATGCCAAGATTGTCCCGAAGATGGATTTAATCCACCATTACTAGCAAAGGCTGTAAAACTTCCTTTAACAATATTGCCCCCTAACTTCACAACAACACCAGAAAAAGTAAATTGTGGACTTGGCTGACCCTGAAAAATAGACATAGAATACCACCAGAAAAAACCATCACCAGATACAATCGGACTGGTATAAGGCGGAACAGAGCTTGCCCCATAATAGTCTGATATAGAGTTAGAAGTATTTACAGTCTTGCTTATTAAACCTCTGATATCAGTCTCATTTAAAGAAACCGTAGTCCCGCTTGTACCACCAACTTCAATGTGAATTTGGTTTAAGCTTAACGGAACCCCAAAGGAAGGTAGTGTCATTAGGTAGCGCCACTAATCTTAGCAGGTGCTGTAACTGATATTGTAGTTTTTCTTACTTCACTGCCTGTCCAAGGCTCTCCACAATCTGGGCAATCGCCATCAGGGTATGATGCAATCTCTGCAGGTGTATCTACCTCGTTTTCACAATTTGCACACTTTACTACATCCGTAGACGAAGAAGGTGACCATTTCGAGCCATCAGGCATATTTATTACTGTGTCAGACATAATAACTCCTTATGTTATACTAACTGTTACCTCACCCACGCCAGAACTAGCAGACGCAGCAGTTCCAGTCAAAGAATAGGCAGATGCTGTAGATACTGATCCCACAGCAGATGTGGAGGTCGGCACTGTGCCTGAAATGGTGTATATAACGGCAACATTGACACTTCCTGCTTGACCTTGTCCTGTAAAGAATACTGGCTGCTCTATTTCTGCAGAAGCATCAAATGTAGCTACAGTACCCACCTGTCCTATACCAGACCTAAAAAACTCAATATTTACTGGCACTGTTACATTAGGATCAATGGTAATTCTAACTTCACCTGTAGAAAGCATCCACATATCGCCCGGCTTAAGACCTGCAGCATAAGCTTCTACATTGTTTGCAAACTGCCTTATACCACCACCTTCCGGTAATAAGTTTAATTCGTTTGCTGTAACTTTGCCCGGATTTGTCAACTGTTCCTGAAATAAAGAAAAAGACCTAACCAACTCACGCATGTAGTTTGGATCATAGTCTTTTGGCGGTACACCAAAGAAGTATCTTGGTAGTGGGTTGTCTGCCATTATCTCTTACCATCAGGCCGAATATCTAATCTATTTAATCCTGTTCTCCACGTTGTGCCTACTTGATCAGAACTTATTTTTATAGCTATAGATCTTCCTCTAACTCTAAGATCCACTTTTTCTGTATATTGCTCTATAGGAACAGAAGCTGATTTTACGATGTTTGCTGTATCAGAGCTTACTTGTAAGCCACCATTGTAATTAAAAGCATCTACAGTAAAATCTACTTGAGGTGATGAATTAGTGCTGTTTCTAAAGGTCACATCTGGAATTAACCTTCGAACATAACTAAACACCTCTCCATCGCCCAAGTCTATAGGCGCAGATTGTATAAAAGATTCTATAGCAACAGGCGCTGCTCCGCTTTGATCATCTGCCTCATATTCGTGATTATATAATATCCCATCTGTACCTGCAGCTACAGGATAATCTGTTACCCCTCGATCAACCCACGCAGTCCTGTTTAACGTGCCGTAATACCAAATGTTAGCATCGTAATTGTAGACAACATACTTATCCACATCATTGCTAGTTAGAGATGGGTAAAACCACCATATTTCTTGATATCCAGAATTAACACCAACAAATATCTTTTCTAACTGATCATCATTTATATCTCTTAAAATCTTCTCTCTCACGGTGCAATCTAGTTGATTGACGTTACCATTATAAACATAGAACTGATCTTTACCCATCCAGTATACAGCGTCACCAATAGCAACAGCAGCATTAGGACTTCTAATAGTTATGTTCTCTGATATTCGGTTAATACCAAAAGTATAAGGTGGCCCTATAAACTGCATTGAATGCAAGGCTTGGTCTGTAAACACAAGTATCTCTTGTCTTGTTTCAACAGCTTGAATTATCGCTGTACCAGAACCTATGCGGAGATCTCCTGCTGTGTTAGTGGTCAAAGGTCTCCAATCTGCAGGGTTCTCTTGTGCTGAGAACCTAATAAGCAAAGGATCTTGTACGTTAGACCCAAGTGGGTTGCACCCAAAAGCAATAACGTGCCTATCCACATCTGATACTATTACTTGTTTAGCTACGATTGGAGAATCTTGAGCGCCATTTAAATCTTTTAAGAAAATACCTCTTTGTGAAGCACCTCCAGATGCATCCCAGTAGAATATAGGGCCGTTCCTTATATTATAAATAAGATCTTCCCCAAACGTATCGTGTTGCCATAAACGTAGGATTTCTGACTGAACCACAATGGTTGCTCTTGAGTTCCAAGCACCTCTAGACCAAACACCTGCACCCCAACCATTACCGAACAATGTAACGTCCACACCAGTCTGTATCTGGTAAGCACCTACAGTAGAGCTACCCCCAGTATTTGTATCACCTGATGTAGCAGTCACTAAAGCAGCACTGTCATCTATAGCTCCGCCTGTGTAGTATTGATTTATACCTGTAGTAGCTGCTCTTGCATTAATCGTGTATGTGCCTGTTGTTGGGGCAGTTTGAATTTGATATTCCTGATTGAGGACAGCCGCAGTCATAGCACCGCCTAAACTAGCAGCTCCGCTAAAAGTAACAAAGTCACCTTCCCTAGCACCATGATTGGTGTCGCTTACAGTTATAACGCTACTGCCCTGAGAGGCAGAGAAGGTTACATCACCTACACCTGTTGTTTCTCTAATAGGTGTGATGTCATAAAATACACCACCATCTTCTATAAAATACTTTAAAGAAGTGCCGATACCGATAAGGTTGTCTCTGTCTAAAGTAGTCCAATGTTTCATAGCGCGAGCCGCGCCTATAAACTGATTATCACCTTTTTTAGCCCAACCACCTATTTTTTCTGGGTAACCTTCTCTGAACCGTATTTTGTCACCATCATTCCAACCGTTTTCATTGGCATAATCAGGAAGCTCCGTGTTTATACCGGGCCTAAATTGCATTTTTTGTAGTACCATCTAATAAACCCTCAATAAACAGATACTTTTATGTAACTTTGATCTTTATCTTTTCTTTTAGAGTATAATATTAAAAAATTATTATCTGAAGCAATTTTTTCCAAGCTGTCGGCAAGTGAGCTATCGCCATCCCAGTCTGATCTAGAGCCAACAACCTCTACTTCGTCTACAGATATTACATCCCCATTGGCTTCATACCTGTCTATTAAGGCATCGGTAGTATTAGTCTTTTTATAATTTTTCTTTTGAATTACTTCTTTATCGCTAGAGAAATAATATCCAAGTATAGACTCATCATTAGATCTAGAATTTAAATATATTCTAAGCTTGTCTGTTCCAATAGTACTTAGATCTACTGCATATCTTTCTGTATTGTATATTTCTACAGGCAAATCTCCAACTAAAGATCTTAATGTTTTTATATTGTCAGTTACTAAAGTTACACTCTCAACACCGCCTCTACAGCAATATATAAGTTCTGTTGTTTTATTTAATATCTCTGAATCTAAACCCTTTGTAGACGGATGAAGATGAGCAAATAATTTTCCTATATAAGACATTTTATCTTAACTCGTTAATGTTAAAGTTCCATTAGATGTAAAAGGATGTACGTTACTGCCAACCACAATTTGCACAAAACCGCCCGCCCCATTGCCACCCACATGGTTTCCCCCAGTGCCTCCTGCGCCTCCAGATCCAATACTTATCGTAAGGGTCGTACCGCTTACAACAGTGGCTGTACCCGTTTGTTGGCTTGAAGCATCTCCACCCTCTCCTCCGCCGCCTGAGCTGTCGAATTTACTAGGAGAGTCTCCTCCTCCCCCTGCACCACCTGCACCGTAGTGAGATGCTGTGGCTGACGCTCCTGCAACGCCATTGGGAGTGCCTACTGGCCCTGCACCATAGTGTGAAGAATCACCCTCCCTGCCTACGGCTGTATTCCAAGAAATGGTAGCATGTGTCCCACCCTGCGCTCCAGATGAAGTTATAGTTGTAAGGCCAGAAGCTGTTATACTAGAATCTCCTCCGCTCCCTGCTCTAGCAGTAGAACCATAGCCATCCTCTAATCCGTAGCCTCCACCACCACCTCCACCTATAATTTCGTAAGTAAAACTTACAGCGTTTGCTGCGCCATAGAAATCACTTACAGAAATAGGGTTATTTACTGCAGGTACGCCAGAAGCAGCAGAAAAGTATTCAGACAAACCTATTGGGTTAGACCCACCAAACTCATCTTGAATATCATCTAAACTTAACGGAACTCCTGCGTTTGGTAAGCCCATTACGGCGATCCATATGCTGTCACATCATTTGCAGCGACTGCTGCGCCAGAAGAGTTTATGCTAAACTTAGGAGATCCATTATAGTAAAAAACTAATTTATCACCTGCCTCATCTATAGTCCACGCTCCAAAATCTACCAAACCCGCCTGAATTTCACCACTACTTCCGTAGATAACAGCTTTTGAAGAGACAACAGTGTTTACCGCTGCTCCATCTAAAAAGTTTAAATCTGCGGCTTCTAATGAGGCGCTAACACCGTCTAAGGTATTAAGCTCTGCAGCAGAGGATGTAACAGCAGTTCCGTTTTGTTTAAGCTGACCTGCTTGAGAGTCATCTATAAGATTAACAACATTATTACTTCCATCAGCATATATAATTGCAAATGAACCCGTGGGCAAACTTGCTGTAGAAGCGCCAGAGCCTTGAGAGAATATAAGTGTTTGACTTGAGCTATTTTTTACATAGTAAACTTTTTGTGCATCTGCAGGTAATATGGTGATAGTATGAGCCGCTGCTAACGTTCCGCTACAAAGAAGGACTTTGTTTTGCCCGTCTGATGTCGAGCCATTACTGGTTGTAAGATTGCTAGATGTTCCTGAAAGACTCAACGAAACAACGCCATTAAGTGCGCGATCAAGTATATCACTATTTGTATTTACGGTTATACCCCAAGAACCAGACTGCTCACCCTGTGCGGGCTTCTCTATACCCGTGTTCGTTGTGAATGTACTAGGCATGTTACTCTCCTATAAAAAGTTCAATTGAACTTATTTTACTAAGCTGCTTCATTTTCTATATCTAAATCTGTCCATACTGGTGGGCCA